>Ga0265595_1001080_pt1 | contig 22196 bp, 19 predicted proteins | sample saktaG_15_FD_190148 | JGI IMG/M metagenome (GOLD analysis project Ga0265595, IMG submission 190148) | Saline water microbial communities from Sakinaw Lake, British Columbia, Canada - sak_2013_06_06_50m | ecosystem: Environmental > Aquatic > Non-marine Saline and Alkaline > Saline ...
ATTATGCCGTTAAAATCGCCGTCAAAATCATACTCAAAAATTTCGCTTACCTGAATATCACCATTTTCTAATATCTTCACCTGAGCTTGATAATCGGTAATTTTAAAACTCCGCTCGGCGCAGGCAATAAAAAGAGCAAAAGAAAATAGTATAATAATCAATAAAGAAAAACCTACTAATTTTTTTGCTTTTATTTTAATCACTCCCTTAATTACTGTTATGTTGATGCGAAGAATCCACGGTCACATTTTCTTATATTGTTTTTTATATTCGATAGAGCACTTTCAAAATCCTTTTTTTTATTTAAAATATTTTTATTTTTTCAAAAGAACTAAAAGAACAGAGAACCGTCCCCTGTTCTTTTATTATTTAGTCAAAAACCCTACCGCCACTGTAATGGGTGACAATAGGGTTATTGAATTTAAACTAAATTTTCATTTTTTAAGGCAGAGAAGGAATTAAGATGGTTTGACCAGGAAGTATCATTCTCGGATTTTCTAACTCGTTAAATTTATTTAATTCTTCCCAGGTAAGGTTATATTTTCCAGCAATCTCCCATAGGGTTTCTCCTGGTTGTACCACATAAGTAGAAACTTTCAATATTCCTTCATCGATAAGTTCATAAACATTAAGTGCTTTTACATTTAATGTTCTACCATCTTCGGAAGTCGGAATAGTTAATTCTCCTTTTCTTACCATATCAAAAATTACTTCTTTTAAAGGAGATTCAAGGTCAACTCCGGTTATCTTCCAGTTGTTATCAACTGTAGGGGCTAATACTCCGCCTTTTTCTTCTTGAACATATTGAACAATCATTGCCCTAATTCTACCGGCATCCTGTATAATCTCGTAGGAATCATAATATCTATCATCCATAGTTACCAACCCTAATCCCAGTAATGTTCCAAAACGATAATTATTTAGCGATAGACTATAAACATTATTATCAACAAGCGGCAGGCCATTTACAAGTAAATTTTCTACCCGTTCTCCTGTTGGTTTAGAGAGATTAACCTCATATGTCATCCCGGAGAACATGTCATAGTTATAACCGCGGATATCGGGATTAAAACTGATGGTTACATCTCCTTCTTTCCAACTATTATAATAACTTACTGACCATTCCATATACTTTTTCAGGTTTGCACCGGTAATCTTTGTTCCTACCAGGGTGTTGGGATATTTGTAAATAAAGGCAACATCTTTCTTTTTGAAGGGTCCTTTTAGTAAGTTTGAGCCGAAATTAAAGAGTGCTGCCGAAGAAACATCTGCTTCGGTATAAAACATTTGTACTTCATTAATTAAATCAATTACCGAAGTATCTACTAACTGAGAGGTAGGCATAGTGGTTATTTCAGCTTCTCCGGTGATATAATCAGGAGAGGCGATAAAATCAGCGGTAATCTCTCCTACTACTAAATTGGCATCAGCAACCGATTCATCATGCACAAATTTAAATTTTGCCAATACTTCCGGATCAGGATCTATCGGTTTGGTCTCAATGTTTTCAGTAGTTACATCAGCTACTTCCCATTTATCTCCGACTTTTTCCATCTTGATTACTGCTTTGGCTAAAGCCCATCCCCATGGTCCTGGTTCAATGATGTGCACTCCGTTTGTTACTTCATTATATTTTGAATGGGCATGTGCGGCAAAGATTACCGAATACTCCGGACAGGCTTCAGCGATGGCTATTGAGCCTTCATAGCCGTGTTCCCCATCCGGGCCTAAATGGAATGCTCCGATTAAGACATCGTATTCGCCTTCAAGTTCCGCAATAACTTTTTTAGATTGCTCTACTGTGCCGGGAAAAGTTAAACCTTCAAAATGTTCCGGAGCACTTGCTTCCCATTGAGTAATGTTAGGCGGGGTCATACCTATGATAGCAACCCGCACACCATTAACCTCAAAAATTTCATAAGGTTTAACATAATAAGTTCCATCGGTCTTTAAAATATTTGCTGATAATACGGTATTCTTAAAAGTAGCTGCATTTTTATCCAAGAAAGCTTTTTCAAAATTGAACTCATGGTTTCCGATAACCCATACATCATAATCAAGCATATTCAATCCTTCAATCATCGGATGAATAGGCAAATCATTGAATAACTCTGCACTGTTATCCTGAACAGTATCTCCACAGTCAATTAGAAGCGCATCAGGGTCAATCGCCCTTTCCTGTTTTACCAGAGTTGCAATTTTGGCCAGTCCGGTATCACTGTCTACTGTATCGGTAGCATAATCATGTGGGTAAATTCGACCATGTAAATCTGCCGTTCCTAAAATAGTAATGGTGGTTGTATCTGCAGCGGAAATATACGAAAAAAGTATGCCTAAAACTAAGGTCAAGGTCAGCAAAATTGATAGTACTTTGAACTGTCTTTTCATCTTAAAAATCCTCCCTTTATTTTTTATTTTTGTGACCAAGGATTATCCCCGGTCACAATTTCTATATTATTTGTTATATTCGATAGAGCATCTTAAAAATCCTTTTTTTTATTTAAAATATTTTTATTTTTTTTAAAACCTGCACCAGGGGACGGTTCTCTGTCAGGTTTTTGCAATTTAGCGAAGGCGGTAAACCTGACAGAGAACCGTCCCCTGGTGCAGGTTTTATTCGTATCGAAGGGCATCGACGGGGTCCATTTTGGCAGCTTTCATAGCGGGGTAGAGACCGAAGAAAAGACCGATAATTAATGCAAAACCAAAAGCCAGTAGAACAGAGACAGGAGCAACTACAAGAGGCCATTTTCCGGCTTGCGCAATAGCATAAGCTCCTAACCAACCGAAAGCAATACCAACCAATCCTCCCATTCCACTCAAACTCAAAGCTTCGATAAGAAACTGACTCATAATATTCTTATTCTTTGCTCCCAAGGCTTTGCGAATTCCTATCTCTCTGGTCCTCTCAGTTACCGATACCAGCATAATATTCATAATCCCTATCCCTCCTACCAGCAGGGATATAGCAGCAATTCCTCCTAACATTAAGCTTAGAGAGGCGGTAACCGAACTAATAGTATCTAAAATTTGGTCTTGACTGAACAGGTTAAATTTTTCTTGTTCCTCATCATCCAGATATTTGATTAAAAAATATTCTATTTCTCCCACTGCAGCCGCAGCTTCCTCGCCGGATTTTGCCTGAGCCATATAATAAGAAACAAATCGGGAATTAGAAAGTTTTTTCATAAAGGTGGTAATAGGTATATAGGCCTGGTTATTAAGATCGCCGGTTAATCCCTTTCCTTTTTCTTCCATCACCCCAATTACCGTAAAGAGATAATCTCTTCTCTGATAGAATAATTTAATCTTTTCTCCTAAAGGGTTATTATTGCCAAAGAGTTCTTCAGCTAATTCTGAACCTAATATTATAATGTTTCGGCTGGTATCAAGATCACCTTCATTTATAAATTGCCCTTGAGCCAGATTATAATTATTTACCTCCTGATAATCAGCGTTTGTTCCGATAACGGTAGTTTGAATATTAAAATTCCCTTTTATCAATAAACCCGAGCCCTGGGAAATGGGTACTACTCTCTTTACCGAGGGGCTTACTTTCTCGATATTATCAGCTAATTCCAGAGTAAAAACATCCACCGAACTTGCACTAATACTGCCTCCCCATCCTCTACTGGTACCGGGTAAAATATTTATGACATTAGAGCCCAAATCAGATATTTGAGCAGTAATCTGCTCTCGAGCTCCGGAACCAATGGAAACAATAGAAATTACCGCTCCGACTCCGATAATTATTCCCAGCATAGAAAGAAAGGTACGCAGTTTATTTGCTCTTAAACTATCGATTGCCAATTTTATAATTTCAAAAATCATGTCTTTACCTCATCCCTTTCAATTAAACCATCACGCAAATGAATAATCCTTCGGGCATGTCTGGCAACTTCTAATTCATGAGTTACCATAATAACAGTATTTCCTTGTTGGTGTAGTTTATAAAAGATTTTCATAATCTCTTCTCCGGTTTTAGTATCTAAATTACCGGTTGGTTCATCAGCTAAAATAATTAGAGGATTATTAACTAAGGCCCGGGCAATAGCAGCTCTTTGTTTTTCTCCACCCGATATCTCACTGGGCTTATGTTTTACTCTATCACCCAAACCTACACTCTCTAAAACTTGCATGGCTAACTTTCTTCTCTGTTTACTCTTTTGTCCTGCGTAAATAAGAGGGATTTCCACATTATGCAAAATACTGGTTCGAGACAAGAGATTAAATTGCTGAAAAACAAAACCAATACTTTTATTGCGAATCTCGGCCAGTCTGTCATCATTCAGCTTGCTCACGTCTTTTCCTCCGATTATAAAGCTACCCTCTGTAGGTTGATCGAGACAACCGATAATATGCATCAAAGTAGATTTACCCGAACCGGAAGGACCCATAATAGCCACAAATTCTCCTTTATCAATATAAAAAGAGACTCCCTTTAAAGCCTCTACTTTAACTTTTCCCATCTGGTATATTTTTTTTATTTTTTTTATTTCTAACATTTAGATATTACCTTTATATTATTTATCCTATTCTTTACTTATTTTTGTGGCCTCATAAATCCACCCATCCCTGGGGTCCGTTGTGTATCATTGCTTTTAGAGCCTGCTTTAGCAAATTCGTAAACATTTATTACTATCTCTTCACCTTCTGCCAACCCCTCTTCGATTACAGTATATACTCCGTCGCTAAATCCGACCTTTACCGGGGTAAACACCGGCTCATTATCGACTACTTTAACTACCGTCTGCTGCCCTTTTCGGTCAAGGATTGCGCTAATAGGAACTAATAATTCGCCTTCTGCTCTACCAACAATAATTTCCACTAAAGCGGAAAAACCGGGCTTAAACTGCTTATCCGCCTTATCTAACTGCACTGTAACCGGGAGAGTAACTACTCCGTTTACATTTTGAGTGTAATTATGAATCTCCTTTACTCTCCCTGAAAATTCTCTCCCCGGAAAGGCATCCAGGATAATAATTACCTCCTGCCCTACTTCTATCTCCAAACTATCAATCTCATTAACTGCAACTTCTATTTCATAGCTGCTGTCATCAATTATATAAGCTACTTCACTTCCTGAATTAACGTAATCATCTGATTTAACGGAAACATTAGTAATCAAACCGGAAAATGGGGCTTTAAGTGTGGTATCTTCTAAATTTTTCTTAGCGATTTGAAAATTTAGCTCTTGTTCATTTATTTCGCTTTCTGAACCGCTCGTCTTAATTAATTCATAGGTATTTTTTGCTCTCAAATAATTTAATTCTTGCTGACTTTTCTCTAATCGCACCAATGCTTCTCCCTCTGTAACTCTCTTACCCTCGCTGATTAAAACTTCTTCAATTTCTCCGTTCAGACCAAAAGTGAGAATTTTTTCATCAGCTGGCTGCAGGTAACCACTGGTAGAAACTGTCTTTTTAAGATCTCCTCGCTCTACAGATGTAATCATCTGAGGAGTAATCTTAATCTTTTGTTCAGTCAATTCCTCTTCACTTGTTTTGTTTAAAAACCTGCCCCCGACAAAAAGAGCAATAATTACTACAATAATAATTATTCCGACAATTAACCATTTCTTCTTCATCTTTTTTTCACTCCTTAACTTTAACCGCTATTTTCTGAATCCTAAAAAATGAGCCATGAGTAATTTATTTATTAAAATCTCATCTTTAGCAGATTTTAGATTTATTTCTGATTCCTGCCACCCAAGCATCTTGTACTGAAATTCACTATCACTAATTAAACCCTGTTGAAGTTGTATTTGATAAGATTCCTCTTCTAATTTAGCTTTTCCCCAGGACATTAATTTTTCTTCCAAGTTTAAATTATTTATTTCCTGCTGATTAATTAAATCCTTCAACTCTAATTTCAACTCAGAGACTATCTGCAAATAATCATCTTTTAAATTTTCTAATTTTGCTTGATATCCTTCATCTTCTATCTTTTGTTTCCCTCCGTCGAAGATATCGTAACTTAATTCAATTCCTAGTCCCCAACTATTATCCTTGCTGCTATAAGCGCCAAACAAATCAACCTGAGGTTTATTTTTAGTCAAATTCCATTCTGCTTCCTTTTGAGAGCTATCTTGATCAAGGAGAATATTTCTAATTCTATAGTAGTTATCTACTGCTAACTCCATTAACTCTTCTTCTTTTAAATTAAATTCTAAAGAATCAACCCATTTTATAATCTCTTCTAAAAAAGGCGAATCCTCCACCAAAGACACTTCGGTTTCTTCCGGGAAATTTAGATTCAAATACCATCTGTTCTTTTGTTGAAGAAAAGTATTTTGAGCTTGTAAAAAATCTATCTCTGCTTTTTTTAAAGCAATCTTTGCTTCTATTTCCTGTCTTTCTCCTGCTTCTCCAATCTCAATTTTCTTTAATATCTTATTTAAATCACTTTTAGCATACTGAAAATTGGTTTTAGTTAAAGTTAATCTTTCCTGTAGGCGTAAAAGATTAAAATAAGATTCTAAAAATTCTATTTTTTTATATTCTTGCTGCCAGGTTAGATTTTCCCTGGCTTTAAGTAAGTTATTAGAAGCTAAATATTTTTCCTGTTCTGATTTGATGGGAAGTACAGGATAAAGGTTTTTAGTTGCACTGAAAGTGCTATCAGGGCCTTTTGAAAGCTTTTCCAGATCAAACCAGTCTTCCTCTTTTAAAGATATTTCCGATTGAAGGCTTATTCCGTTAGGAAATAATTTTGTAGTTTTCAAACTGATTTTAGGACTAGTGCTGGTTGTTGAATTATTTCCTTCATCATCAGTTCCAGTAGAATTATCGTCAGTTTGCTCTTCGAAACCACCGGCAATAATCGGGTTAGCACTTATCTTTGTTTTAAAACTGTATTCAGTGTTAATTAGATTTAAACTTCTCTCTATAGTTTTAATACTGTCTTTTATTTCTTTAATTGAAGAATTATTTTCAATCCCCCAATTAAGAGCTTCTTCCAAAGAAATCTCTTGGCCATGGACATTAGCCTTGGTAAAGATAAAACTTGTAAATATTAATAAAAATAAAATAAGAAATGAATTATTTTTTCTAATTCGGTTCATTCAATCTCTCCCTCTTCAATCTTCTGCCCTATCAATTTCTGCATGGTTAATTTAGTCGTATAGTAATTGAGGATGGATGAATTTAAATTATATTCGGCTTGCAATAAGCTTATTTCAGCCGATAAAAGATCATTTTTGGTCTTAAGGCCTGCCTTGACCTGCTCGATTATGATACCATTACTTTCCTGAGCCTGGTTCAGGTTTTGTCGGCTTAAATCTAAACTATTAATAGACTGCTTGTAAGTATAATATTGTTTTCTAATTGAATTATTTAATTCTTTTTGAGTTTTATTAAAATTTAAATTAGCTAATTCTATATTATTCCTAAGTTTTCGTAAATCTAACTCTGGACTTGCCGCTACCTCAGCCCTCTCTAAATCGATTTTAGCTAATTCTATCTGCCTTCTCCTTAATTCTAAGGTAAAACTGTTTTCAATGGCTTTTGTTAATACTTCTTCTTCGCCTATCTCCCACACTTTGAGATAATCCACCTCGACTAAATTAAATTCTTCTTCCCCTTGATTATTCAATCCTAATTCTAATTTAAATTCTCTAAAAGATTGGTGATAGTCATCATTTGCCTTCTCTAAATCAAAGACAGCGTTATTGTATTTATTATCCTGTTGAAGAAGATCTAAACTTCCCTTGTATCCAGAATTAACCTGAATTTTTACTTCTTCTAATAACCTTTTCTCTAATTCTACTTCTTTGCTCTTAACAGTAATATTTTTTCCAGCTTGGTTTAATTGAAGATATTTTTGTACCACATCGATAATTACCTGATTTCTGGTTTGGGTATAATTATCCTTTGCCTGAAGCAAGCCCAAATCTCCCTGTAATTCTATATAGCGTGATTCAGTGAGCAGGTTATTAGCTTTAGTTTTTTGATAATCTATTTGGGCATTTTCCAAATCTAAATTGGCTATCTTTAAATTTAAATTATTTTCTAAAGCTAAATTAATTGCCTGGCTAAGATTCATCTCTTTCGTTTCTGCAGCGAACAATCCACCGGAAATAATAAAAAATATGATCAGAAATAATATTGTACCTTTTGTTATATTTTTAATCATAAAGCAACACACCTTTCCATTATATATTTTTATATATTTTCATATTTTGTCTTTAAGTCATATCCACTTATATATATTGTTAAGCAATTATTGGGCCAATTTAAAATTTTTATAATATTATTTTTGGTTATAATTATGTTGTAGGGGCACAATTCATTATGCCCTCACCATATTATTACCTGATTTCTCCTGTGGGCACGATGCATCGTGCCCCTACATTCTTTTTTATTTACTTTTTGGGTTGCAATTATTTTTATATGATTTTTCTAATCTTTTTTTCTGTTAATTGTACTGCTTCTTCTCATTTTTATCTTAAAATACTGTGCAATTTTTTCTCAGTATATCTATAATTCTTTATTTTAAAAATAATTTATATTTCTTTTTTATAATTTCACTCCACTAAAATTAATTTAGAATTTACAAACTCTTAATTATATATTTTACCACAATCTCCCCTTATCTTCCTTCTTTTTCAATAAAAAAGTATCAAGTATATAGTATTGAGTATCGAATTAAGAAAGAGAAAAAAGATACAAAAAAGTAGTATTCTTCTTCATTATCTAACTACTCCACGCCCTCATCTTCCCCAAACATTCACGATTATTACCCCAATCAGAGCAAGAGCCCCTCCTGCTAATGATAAAAAGAAAGGTATTTCTCCCAACCATATCCAGGCAATTAATATGGCTAATACCGGGGATAAATAAAGATAGCTCGCTGCTAAAGAAGCTGGAATTCGAGAAAGGACATAGGTCCAGGTAATATAAGCCAGGGCCGCCGGGAAAATACCCATATAAATAATAGCCAGCGTTGCCTCAATCGGTGCATTTTTAATGTTCTGAAATAAGCCTTGTGAAAAAAATATTTGGAAAAAAGTACCACTCCAGATTGTATAGGTGACAAATTTTAAAGGTGAATATTTCTTCAAATAAGGTTTTTGTAAAACAAAATAAAAACTCGTACTTACAGCAGCTAATAAAATTAAAAAAGCCGCCGGTTCAAATCTAACTCCTTCGCCCTCTCCTATGGCAACCAAACTTACTCCTAAAAAACTGATCAGTATTCCTATCCAGCCCCAGGATTTAATCTTTTCTTTTAAAATAAACATAGCCAGGATAGCAGTAAAGATGGGAGCGGAGGCAATTAAAAGACTGGCAGAACCGGCAGTTACTTTTAATTCTCCGTAGGTGAGGGCAAGATGATAAACGGTTATCCCGATAAAGCCAAGAAAAAATATCGCAGGCAGGTCTTTTCTTTCAGGTAAGGGTATGCGGGTAATTATTGCATATACTAATAAAACTATTGATGCTGTCAAAAAACGAAGAAGGACTAAATTTTCAGGACTGTAGGCTTTTAATCCCACCCTTATACCTGTAAAGGCAGATGCCCAAAAAATTAGAGTAAACGCTATTGCCATTATAATGCGAAAATCAATAGAAACCTTTTCCTGTCTGTTACCTTTTTTGTTCATATCTTGCTTCCTTTATAATACTCCCTATATTTTCAATAATAGATATTATTAGATAAATAGAAATAATTATTACCACCAGATTTTGTAAACTAATATATATTTCTTCAAGATATAATCTGGTAAAGATAATAATCGTAATTCCTGAAAAACAGACAGCGCCTACGTATTTTCCTATTTTATTTTTAACTATCTTCTTCTTTAGAAAAGAAATATAACCAAAGGAAATAAAAGAAAGTAAAATTAATAGTATAATATACACGGATACCATTTGCTTTAAATACCAAAGTACAAATATTGATAAGACTACCATAAAATCAGCTACAATATCAAAAATATCCCCTCCTTTGCAGCTGCTCTCCGCTTGTTTGGCTACCATACCGTCAATTATATCCGACATGCTGATTAACAACATTATCATCAGAGATTGAAAATATTTCCCCTGCAATTCACTCGTAATTAAAAAAGGGATAAAAGCAATTCTTGAAAAAGTTATTAAATTAGCTAAAAATCCTTTATTTATATTTTTTATTACTTTGTTATCCTCATTGCCCTAAAAAATTATTGATTAATTAAAAATCATCTTTTATTTTGTCCTGAGATATTATAATTTTTCTATCAGTTCTTTACTAAATAAGTCTATTTTTGTCTGCAGTTCATCTTCTTTATCAGAAGTTATAAATTTTTCTTTTCCTATTATTTTCCCATCCTTCTCTTCAATCAATTTAGCAGCTTTAGAAATATCCGTTTCAATTCCTTCTTTGTTTGAACCGGTAAGCACCACAAAGCATTCTATGCCTGAAAATTCGTTCCGCTGAATAAAGTTCTCAAGCGGCGGCCTAATAGTTCCGGTGTAGATCGGTGATACCAACCCAATTGCCTTTGCATCTTGTAAATTGATTTGTAAATCTTTTCCTGCACAATACAAGATTACTTTATAATCATTACCGGCGATATTTTCTGCCAAAGCCCTTAGTACTTTGGTAGTAAATTTAGACATTCCGGGATGATACACAATATAAATTTGTTCGGTGGAATCATCACTTCCAATTGTTTCCGCAGGTATATTTTTCTCTTTATCTAAAATGGAAAATACCGCAGAGCCTGCACCCATAGGCAAAATTATAATATAAGTTAAAAAGTAAAATATAATCAGCAAAATAATCGCCATTATACCCGTTCTACCTTTTAGTCTGAAGAAAATAGTGTGCAGCCAGAGCAAGGAAATGGCCGCAACCAAAGGAAAAATTCTAGCTCCTATAGGAATTATCCTGGCAAAATTGGTAATAAAAAAAGGTATAGCCAGCAATAATATAATGATGGTGTAAATTATCGCAAAATTCATTTTGAACTCCTTTTAACCTCCTAATATTTTTTTATCAAACGTAATCCAAAAGTTCTTTTATGCTTTACTTACAATAAAATATCAAAAAATCCTCTTTTTTACAAAAAAATAATAAAAAAACTACAACAATTATTATGGTAGAATTTTATGAGTGAAAATTTATTTTATAAAAAATTTATAAAGTTTTAATGTACAGTTTAATTTTAAAAGATAAAATTAAGGTGAGAGAAAATGAAGAAAAATATCTTCAAAAACATGTGTTATAATAATTATATATTTTACCCGCTTCCTATATCAACGTGAGTAAAGTAAAATTGCGGTTTAAATAAATACAAAACTTAAAGAAATTCAGCTTTTAAATCATATAAATATTGAAAAGTTCTATACTATCGATAAAGGCAGCCAAATAACTTATCAGGAGCTAACTATGTCTTTAAAAAATCGTTTCTGGACATCTCACCTCACCATGATTGCTATTTCTATTGTCTTATCTATAATTACTGCCCAATTTATAGTAATGAACTATACTAATTTTTCCGATATTCGTCTTAGAGAAAGATTTATAGAACGAATAATAGATAGAAATTCAAAAATTATTAGAAGCTTGGCTTTAGATAATTTTGAAAGTTTAAAAGATAGTGAGTATCTAATACAATTAGACAATATCCTTGATGCTATGAACACTGGAATAATTATTAGAAAAGATAATAATATTGTTTATGCTTCTGAATTCTTCAAAAAAGTAGACGCTATTTCAATGCTGCCTGAATTTGAAGAATTTCCGCAAGAAGAGTATAAAACTATTCAAGTTGGAAGTCATTTATTAGTAAAACAAGAAGACTTTTATTTCGATGATAAAACAGAAGGAAGCATTTTCTTTGTAATCGATTTGACCTATTTTGAACAGGTAAAGAATAGTTTTACAAATTTCGTTTTCCTTTCAATTGCTATCTTTTTAATTATTTTGATTGTTGTTAATACTATATTTACCTATTTAATGTCTAAAAAAGTGGTAGTCCCTTTAAATTCTCTGAAAAATGCAGCTAACCAAATAAAAAATGGGGATTTAGATTTTCAGGTAATTTGCAATTCCCCTAATGAAATCGGAGATTTAGCCAAGTCCTTTGAAGAAATGCGAATTAAATTGAAATCTTCTGAACAACTTAAATTACTATATGAGAATAATAGAAAAGAATTGATAACGAATATTTCGCACGATTTGAAAACACCAATTACTACTATAAAAGGATATGTAGAAGGCATTCGGGACGGTATTCCCAATTCACCTGAAAAAATGGATAAGTATCTCCAGATTATCTATAACAACGCTGTGGAGTTAGACGGTTTAATTGACGATTTATTTTTATTTTCAAAATTAGATTTAAAAAAATTACCTTTTAGTTTTGAAGCAATCAATATAAACGATTACTTAAAAGATTGTTTTGAAGAATTACAATTTGATTTGGGGGAAAAAGGTATTGCCCTCACTTATTCCACAAATTACAATGAAAAAAATCTGATCTATGTCGATAGAGAAAGATTGAAAAGAGCAATACTCAATATTATAAGAAATGCGATTAACTGTATGGACAAGAATAATCCTGTTATAAATATAATATTATCAGAAAATGAAAAAGAAGCAGTTATAGAAATCCATGACAATGGGTGTGGCATCTCTTCTAAATCCTTACCTTATATTTTTGATAGGTTTTATCGGGTAAACCCTGCTCGTACTACTTCTAATGGAGGAAGTGGTTTAGGGCTTTCTATTGCTAAGCACATTATTTTAGAACATGGTGGGAGAATTTGGGCAAAAAGTAAAAAAGGGGAAGGAACGAGTATCTTTTTTACACTGAATATAATAAATAACAAGATAATTTCGGAAACGAGGAGCAAAAATAATGAAAAAAATATTAATCCTTGAAGACCAAAATTGTATTGCAGAATTAGAAAGGGACTATTTAGAAATAAACAGCTTTTCTGTAGATATAGAATCAGATGGAGAAAAAGGACTTCTTAAAGCCTTAAATGAAAATTACGATTTAATTATTCTGGATTTAATGTTACCTAAAATAAATGGTTTTGAAATATGCAAATCAATTCGTAAGAAAAAAGATCTTCCTATTATTATAGTATCTGCTAAAAAAGAAGATATCGATAAAATTAGAGGTTTAGGTCTGGGGGCTGATGATTATGTAAGTAAACCATTTAGTCCGGGAGAATTAGTGGCAAGAGTAAAAGCACATCTTTGCAGATATGAAAGATTGAAAAATAATACAGGAGAAAATAAAGAAGAGGTTCATATAAAAGGAATCTGTATCAATAAAGCATCCCGAAGAGTTTATCTTGATGGAAAAGAAGCAATATTTACCACTAAAGAATTCGATATGCTATTTTTTTTAGCCTCTAATCCCAATATTGTATTCAGTAAAGAAACACTTTTTGACCGCATATGGGGTGAAACTATTTATGGTGATATAGCTACTATAGCAGTTCATATTAAAAAAATCCGCGATAAAGTTGAAAAAGACCCCGCAAATCCAGATTATATCGAAACTATCTGGGGTGCAGGGTATCGTTTCAATAGATAAACTTTTAAAAAAGAACAGAGAACCGTCCCCTGGTGCGTTTTATTCGTATCGCAAAGCTTCGACCGGGTCCATCTTAGCGGCTTTTATAGCCGGATAAACGCCAAAGAAAAGTCCTACTATAACTGCAAAACAAAAAGCTATTAAAACCGTTGAACAAGTCATCATCATTGACATTCCTCCCAATTTTGCTGCAATTAAACCACTTATCCAGCCAAAAATGATTCCAATCACTCCGCCCAACCCACTCAAAGTTAATGCCTCAATAAGAAACTGACTCATAATATCCTTACTCTTTGCCCCCAGAGCTTTTCGAATACCTATTTCCTTGGTTCTCTCGGTAACTGAAACCAGCATAATATTCATAATTCCAATTCCCCCTACTAACAGGGAGATACCAGCAATTCCTGCTAACATTATACTAAAATATCCCGTAACACTACTCACCACATCTAAAATTTGATCTTGATTAAATAATTCAAACTTTTCCTGATTCTCATCATTTAAATATTTTGCTAAAAAAAACTCAATCTCTCTTGCTGCTTCTGATGTTTCTTCCGATGAATTAGCCTGCGCTATATACGAGGTAACAAACCGAGAATTTGATATTTTTTTCATATAGGTAGTGATAGGTATATAAGCTTGAGTATCAAAATTACCTATTAATCCTCCTCCTTTTTCTTGCATAACTCCCATTACAGTAAAAAGATAATCTTTATTTAAGTAACTAAATTTGATTTTCTTCCCTAAAGGGTTTTCCTCGCCAAATATATCACCGGCCAAACTTGAACCCAATATTATAATATTACTATTTGCCTTTACATCATCAGAAGTTATAAATTGACCTAATACAGGATTATAATTATTTACCTCTATATAATCTGGTCTGGTCCCTATTACAGTGGTTCTAATATTAATATTCCCCTTAATTATCAAACCTGAACCCTGCGCAATTGGCACTACTCTCTTTACAGAAGGGCTGATTTCATTGATATAATCACTAAGCTCCAGAGTAAAAACATCGGAAGAATTAAGACTAATTTTACCGCTCTGTCCCTTGCTAGTTCCCGAAAAAATATTTATTACATCAGCACCTAAACTGATGATTTCATCGGTTACCTGTTTTTGTGTTCCGCTACCAATAGAAATAACTGCAATGACTGCACCTACTCCGATAATTATACCTAACATTGAAAGAATAGTACGCATCTTATTAGCTATTAAACTATCTATAGCAATTCTTAAAGTCTCCCAAATCATCTTATCACCGCCTTATCATTTTCAATTAATCCATCGCGGAAACGGATAATCCTCTGAGCATGTTGGGCAATATCCGGTTCATGAGTAACCAGAATAATAGTATGTCCTTGTTTATGCAGCTTGTTAAAAATTTTCATAATTTCTTCCCCCGTCTTGGTATCAAGATTACCGGTTGGTTCATCAGCTAAAATAAGAGAGGGATTATTAATTAAAGCCCGGGCAATAGCTGTTCTTTGCTTTTCTCCGCCGGATATTTCATTAGGTTTATGGTTTATCCTTTTACCTAAACCAACATTTTCTAATGCCCGCACTACTAACTCTTTTCTCTTTTTTGATTTTATTCCTCTATAAATTAGAGGGACTTCTACATTATGCAAAAGGTCAGACCGAGATAAAAGATTAAATTGTTGAAAAACGAACCCAATCTTTTTATTACGAATTTCAGCTAACTTATCATCATCTGCTTTGCTGATATTTTTGCCCTCAATAGAATAATTTCCTTCACTTACATGGTCTAAACAACCGATAATATGCATCAGGGTAGATTTTCCTGAACCGGATGGACCCATAATAGCTATAAACTCCCCTTTTTTCACCTGAAAAGAAACTCCTCTCAAGGCTTCAACTACTACATCTTCCCCCATTTTATATATCTTCTTTAAATTTTGTATTACTAACATATATCTCCCGCTCCTGTCTTCTATTTTACCCTTCAGGGGTAAGCATTTTTTGAAAAGGCCTATTGATAGGCAGCCCCTCACCGCTACTGTTTGTACTAACATTACTCCCGGTTTCTATGCCAGCGAATTTATAAGCATTAATTATTATATTATCTCCTTCAACCAATCCCTCTTCTATGGCTATATGAACACCATCGCCTACCCCGGTTTTTACAACAGTTAGTTGAGGCTTATTATCAACTACTCTAATCACTACCTTTTGCCCTTGTTTATTCAAAACCGCTGTAATCGGAACAATTAATTTATTCTCTGCCTTATTCACAATAATATCCAGTAAAGTTGAGAAACCAGGTTTAAATTCTCTAAAAACTTGATCAAGCTGTACCGTAATCGGAAGAGTAACTACTCCGTTGGTGTTTTTAGTATAATGAGCAATTTCATCTACCTTCCCCTTGAATTCCTGCTCTGGTAAAGCATCCATAAAAACAATTACTTCCTGGCCAACCTTTACTTCAAAACTATCGCTTTCATCGACATTAGCCTTAATTTTATAATTGCTGTCGTCAATAATATAAATCACTTTTACCCCGGTATTAATATAGTTGCTTTTCTTGACCATAATCTCGGCAATCAACCCGGAAAAGGGTGCCTTGAGAGTAGTTGCTTCCAGATTATCCTTTGAAATCTCAAAATTTAATTCTGCTTCTTCCACCTGACCGCCTGAACCGTTAATTTTAATTAAATTATAATTATTTTTCGCTTTTAAATAATTCAATTGCTGTTGTTCCTTATCTAATCGTATTAATTCTTCCCCCTCAGAAACCCTATCTCCTTCACTTGCTAAAATCTCCATTACTTCACCGTTTACTTTAAAGATAAGATTCATTTCTTCTTCGGGCTCAAGATATCCGCTGGTAGATACCATCTTTCTTATCTCCCCCCTTTTTACAGCCATTACCATATGAGGTTCAATCTTGATATTCATAATTTGACTGGCTAATTCTGCACTACTCTTCTTAAAAAAGTTATTCCGGATTAAAAAAGCAGCAATCAATAAAATTATTATTCCTAACCATATCCATTTATTTTTTTTCATTCTTTTTACCCCTCAAAATTTATCTTCCCAATCCTAAAAAATGGGCTAAGCGCAATGTATTAATTAAAATCATGTCTTTTGCCGATTTTAGCTCTATTTCAGTCTCTCTCCAGCTAATTAGTTTTTCCTGGAAAGATCGTTTACTGACTAAACCCTGTTCAAGCTGTTCTTGCCATAATTTTTCCTCCAGCTTAGCTTTTTGATAAGAGAGGGTTTTTTCTTTTAAATTCATATTGTTTAACTCAAGCTGATCAATTAAATTATCTAATTGAAACTCTAATTCATTAACCAAGTGAAGATAATTATCCTCTAAAGTATTTAATTTGGCTTCATATTCCCGGTCTTCCAATTTTTGCTCTCCGCCATCAAAGAGATTATAAGTTAATTCTATACCTGCATACCAGACCGAACTCTGATAATCATAACCGCCGCTTAGATTAATTTGAGGTTTATCTTTGTCCAGGTTCCATTCTGCTTCTTTGTGAGCACTATCCTGATCCAGGAGATTAATTTTGACTTGAAAGTGACTTGCTGTTACCGTATCCATTAATTTATCCTTATTGTTTAAGTCAAGCTCCGACTTTAAAGATGTAACCCATTTCTCAATCCCCTTAAAAAAATCTTGGTCTTCTTTTAGAAAAATCTCCATCTCTTTCGGTAAATTTAAATCTAAATACCAGCTCTGTTTTTGCTGTTGAAAATTATTTTTAGCTTGCCGAAGGTACATCCCCGCTTTTTCCAAAGCTATCCTGGCTTCTAACTCTTGTTGAAGATCAGCTTCACCAATTTCAATCTGTTTTAAAACTCTATCCAGATCACCTTGCACATATTGGTAATTAGTTTCAGCTAAAGATAATTTTTCTTTCAATCGTAAAATATTAAGATAGGATTCTGAAAAATCTATTTCTTTACTATTCTGTTGCCAGATTAAATTTTCTTTGGCTTTTAGCAAATCATTAGAAGCCAGGTAGGTTTCTTGTTCTATTTCGATAATAGTATGAGGATAAATATTTTGAATGGCAGTGAAAGTGAAGTTCAATTCATCTTCAATATCTCCGAAGGTAGACCAGTCTTGCTCCTCTAAATATAGTTCTGATCCGATAATTAAGCCTCCGGAAAAAGATTTTTTAACTTCCATGCTAATCTTACCCCCATCGATACCGCTATCATCTTCTTGAATTGTCCTTTGATTTTCAGAAATGATATCCACTTTCCAGGATTTTCCGGCTTCAATTATACCCAGCTTCCTCTGCAATGTCTCAACACTATCTTTAATCTCTCTAAGAGACATATTATGTTCTAATCCCCAAACAATTGCCTCCCGGAGAGAAATTTCCTTAGCTGCAACACTTGTATTTATAAAAACAATCAACAATAATATTATTGAGATTAAAATAAGCAATGAACTATTTTTTCTAAATTTGTTCATTTAATATCACCACCTCGATTTTCTCTCCCATTAATTGCTGAAGGGCTAATTTGTTTAAATGATAATTAGTTATAGTAGAGTAGTAATTATATCCTGCCTGCAACAAATTTATTTCAGCAGATAAAAGCTCAGTCTCGGTTCCAAGATTAACCTTTACCTGTTCAACCACGATATTATTATTTTCCTGAGCCTGGACCATATTTTGACGGTATAAATCCAAACTTTTTATAGCCTGCCTAAAAAAATAATATTGTTTTTTGGCTAAACTATCTAATTCTTTCTTAATTTTTTCATAATTTAAATTGGCTAATTTTTTATCGTTTTTAATCTTTTTTAAATCTAATTCCGGAACTCCTGCCACTTGAGCCCGCTCTAAATCAACCTCTTCCAGTTCTATCTGTCGTTTCCTTGCCTTTAGAGAAAAACTGTTCTTCAAAGTTTCTCTTAATACTTCTTCTTCCCTTATTTGCCAAACCCTGGGGCATTCTACCTCTAAAAACTTATATCCTTCCCCTTGATTCAATCCTAACTCTATTTGAAACTCTCCAAGATACTGCCCGTAATCATCATTAACCCTTTCCAGATTAAAAACAGCATTATCATATCGATTCTCCTGTTTAAGCAGGTCCAGGCTCCCTTTATTCCCGGTCTCTATCTGATCTTTAATTTCTTCTAAATATTTCTTCTCCAGCTTCACCTGTTTCTCTTTGATCAATATATCCCTTTTAACCTGATTTAATTGAAAATAATGTTGAGCAATATTAATAATAATCTGGTTCCTTGTTTGTCTGCAGTTATCCTCTGCCTGAGCTAGATTTAAATCTATCTGCAGCCCCAGATAATTTGAATTAGAAAAGAGATTGGCAGCTTCATTCTTCTGGTAATTTATTTGAGCATTTTCTAAATCCAGATTAGCAATTTTTAAATCTATATTATTTTCTAATGCTAATTTAACTGCCTGGGATAGATTTATTTCTTTTAATTCCGCACATGTGGCTGGATTGAAGAAAACACAAAATATTGCGGAGAATAAAAATAAACTAAACAATAATCTTTTTTTCATAAATATACACCTCCTTTTCTCCTCTTTCTAAAAAATATTTATATATCTTGTGAATATCCCGATTATTCAGTGCAGTCTTGATTTTGTAACATCAGTTGAAGTTGTTCCTGTTTTTTGAACAAATTATTTCTCAACTGTTCATTTCGTTCTTCTTCCAATTTAAACATCCCTTTTAAATTTTTCGCAATTTTTACCTGATTTTCAGCTTCCAAAGCTGCAGATAATCGCAGATTCAAGCTTTCTATTTCCTTTTGCCATTCCCTCGCTTTCTTTGTATTAAATCCTAAGCTTTCTAACTCATTTATTATTTGCATTACTTGTTCTATAATTTTATTCTCTTCGATTTCTCCCGAAATTGCTTTTTCTTTTAATTCTTTCAATCTTTTATCTATTTCATTAATTTGTTTAATTAGTTCTCGAGCTTCCGGGGTGGATAATATTTCTTTTCTTTTCTTAAAGACTATCTGCCATTCTGATAACTGCTCCGGAGCATACTTATTAATTGTAGGCAGATAATAATTTTCTATATTAATTAATTTTTCCATATCCATCGCCCCTGTCTGAAAAGCCAACAATCTTTTCGTTACAAATCCCGAACTGCTGCCTCCGTTAGCAAAAGATAAAGATATCATCAATAATCCAATTACTGCACTTAAAAGCACTAATCTAACTAATGTTTTTTTCATTCTCCCTCCTTTGATTATTTATTCTCTTTATACTGCTATAAATGCATTATAAATTGCCTTTTTTAACTGCCAATAAAATAATTCTTAAATTTTTGTAAAAGTTCTATAAAATAAAAAAAGAAGGGTGAATTCATGAAAAATTCACTCTTCTTTTTTTATTTTTATTTAAAAATCAAAATGCTATGAAAAACCAGCTAATGGCTATTAATGATTATCTCTTTCTGTTTTCCATTATGCGTTTATATTTTTTGAAAGATTTATATATCCAAAACTTCAACTATCATTTCTTTTGACTGCCAATCCTGTATTGTTGTAACAAAATTTTTCAGGTAGTCCAACGAGCAATGATAATCTAATGCTTCTTGATTTATATACTTTTCAAAAAAAAGAAACTCATCTTCGCTTGTTACATCCTGAAAGAGGTTATGAGAAATACATCCGGTTTCTTTTCTGGTTTTAGCTATGAGGTTTTCTGCCTCTTTTTTAAAATCGTTTTTAAATTGTTGCTTAATAAAAAGCTTTGCAGTTACATACTTTTTCATAATCAATCTCCTTGTTTAAATTAAAATTAATAATGTACAGGTTTAATAGATTTTAAAATAGCATGAAATAAAATGTTTGTCAAACAAAAATTGTGTTAGTATCAATGCTTTGGGGGTAGTTTTTTTCTACCACAATTTCCTTCTGTCTTCCTTTTTTCTTTAAATCCTTCTCCACATAAATTGCTTTTCCGGTAAAAGGGTCTCTTTTAGTGTAATACATTAAAGTTGAATAGGTTGAAGGAATGGGGGTAAATATCTGAACTTGTTCCGGATTGAGCTTTAGTTCTTTAGAAGTATATTCTTTTAATCTATACATATCTCCTTCTCTACATCCCGGATGAGCGGCAATTAAATAATAGGTTAAAAATTGTTTCTTTTTCTGTTCTTTATTTATCTGCATAAATTTATCTCTAAATCTTTTTAAATATCCCTGGTCAGGTTTGCCCATCTTTTCCAATAGATTATTCTCCGTGTGTTCAGGGGCAATTTTAAGCTGGCCCGAGATGTGATACTTAACTAATTCGCGTAAATATTTTTCTCCATATTTTTGGTCATTTAATAACATATCATATCGTATCCCTGAGGCGACAAAGACCTTTTTTACCCCCTCAATCTGCCTTATCTTCTTTAAAATTTCTATCTGCTTTTTGTGATTTATCTTTAGACTCGGGCAAAACTGCGGATGCAAACACCTCTTATCGGGACAGCTTCCCGACTTTAATTTCTTCTGACATTCTATTCCGTACATATTGGCCGTAGGTCCGCCCACATCTAAAATATATCCTTTGAAATCCCCTAATTTAGTCAATAATTTTGCTTCTTTTAAAATTGACTTTTCACTTCTTCCCTGGATAACCTTACCCTGATGGATGGTGATGGAACAAAAATTGCACTCCCCGTAACATCCGCGGTGAGTAGTAATAGAAAATTTTATAGTCTCCAGGGCTTTTACTTCTCCTTCTTTTTTATAATAGGGGTGGATTTCTCTTTCGTAGGGCAAATCATGAACCTTATCCAGTTCCTTTTGGGCGAGAGGATAAGCGGGGGGATTTTGAATTAAATATCTGTTATCCTGCTGCTGACATAATACTTTAGCAGTTAGAGGGTCATTGTTTACATAAAAAGTATGGAACATGGAGATAAATTTTTTCTTATCTCCTTTTACTTCCTGATAAGAAGGGAGTATTGTATACTCTTCTTTAGGTTGAGAAGAGATGTAGCATATTCCCCTGATGTCCTTCCAGTCCTTGTCGGTTTTTAAATTGTGGGCTAACTTCAAAATAGATTTTTCTGCCATACCATAGGTCAAAATATCGGCCTTGGCATCAAAAAGTATCGCTCTTCTTATCTTGTCATCCCAATAATCATAATGAGTTATTCGACGCAGGCTCGCTTCTATTCCTCCCAGGACGATCGGTTTGGTATTTTTAAAATATTTTCTTATCAGATTAGAATAGACTATAGTTGCCCGGTCAGGCCTCTTGGTATTCTTACCGCCGGGAGTGAAATCATCCTTCCTCCTCCTCTTCTTAAGAGCAGTATAATTAGCCACCATCGAATCTACCGAACCGGCAGTAACTCCCCAGAAGAGAGCAGGCTCTCCCAGTCTGCTAATATCTATCTCGCTTTCTGTATCTGGCTGAGCGATAATGCCCACCTTATATCCTGCCGCCTGAAGCACTCTCCCTATAACCGCTGCTCCGATGTAAGGACTATCTATATAAGTATCCCCGGTTACAATAATTACATCCAACCTATCCCAGGATAATTTTTTCATCTCTTCTCTAGTGGTGGGTAAAAACATCTAATATCTCCTTTATAACCCCAAAAAATTAAAAAGCCCAAGCAGTTTAGCAGACATAGATAAAATTGCAATAACAATAAATACTCTAATCCATTTATCTCC
>Ga0265595_1001081_pt1 | contig 22184 bp, 18 predicted proteins | sample saktaG_15_FD_190148 | JGI IMG/M metagenome (GOLD analysis project Ga0265595, IMG submission 190148) | Saline water microbial communities from Sakinaw Lake, British Columbia, Canada - sak_2013_06_06_50m | ecosystem: Environmental > Aquatic > Non-marine Saline and Alkaline > Saline ...
GGCGCCTCCGCGCGGCAGGGCGATGGTGCCGGTGCGCGACATCTCCCTGATGCCGAATCCGCGCAGCAGCTCGATCAGAGTGTCCACCTTGTCCGAAGTGCCTGTTACCACGAGTATTAATGAATCGGGTGAGACGTCGACGATGTTGGCCCTGAAGATATCCACGATCTGGATGATCTCGCTGCGCGTGGACGGTGTAGCCTTGACCTTGACCATGGCCATCTCGCGGGCCACCGGGTTCTCGCCCGTGATATCGGCGATGCGGATAACCTCGATTATCCGGTCGAGCTGCTTCCTGACCTGTTCCACACTGGCGTCATCCCCTTCCACCACTATGGTCATGCGTGAGAGTCCGGGCTGCTCGATATGCCCGACCGCGATGCTTTCTATATTGAAATTACGCCTCCTGAGCATGCTGGCGATGCGGTTCAGCACGCCCGGCCGGTCCTGCACCAAGGCTACTAAGATATGTCTCCTGTCCAACTTAACTATCTCCATCACTGACATTAGGCTGCTACTTTTTGAGGATTGACGCCGGTTTGGGCAGCTCGAGGAACTCGGCGATGGTCTTGCCCGGCGGGACGAAGGGGTAAACGTTCTCCTCGGGCTCGACTATGAATTCGATGAGGAAGGGCCCTTTGTGTTCCATCGCCTTGTGGATGGCCGGCCTCACGTCTATCTTCTTGCTTACCTTGACGGCCTTGATGCCGTAAGCCTCCGCGATCTTGACGAAATCAGGGTTATATAGCTGGGTACCGAAGTACCGCTTGTTGTAGAAGAGCTCCTGCCATTGCCTGACCATTCCCAGCCATCCGTTATTGAATACGGCTATATTGATATCGAGGTTCTCCTGTACCATGGTGGCCAGTTCCTGCACCGTCATCTGGAAGCCGCCGTCGCCGGCTATGCACCAGACTGTTTCCTGCGGGCATCCCACCTTGGCCCCGATGGCGCCGGGAAGCTCGAATCCCATGGTGCCCAGGCCGCCCGATGATACGAAGCTGTTGGGCTTATCGTAATAGAAGTATTGCGCCGCCCACATCTGGGCCTGCCCCACGCCCGTGACTATAATAGCATCGCCCTTGGTGGCCTCATGGATCTGCCGGATTATGTACTGAGGCAGTATATCCTCGTGGTGGCGTATCTCCGTTGCCGGGTGCAGCGACCGCCATTCATCGAGCTGCGACAGCCATGCGACGTGCTCGCGCCTGTCGATTTGTTTATTGAGCACCTGCAGCACATTTTTAAGGTCGCCTACGATGGGCACATCAACAGGGATGTTTTTGCCGATCTCGCCTGCGTCGACATCGATGTGAACCACGCGCGCTTGCGGCGCGAAGGTGCTGACGCCTCCCGTGGCACGGTCGTCGAACCTCATGCCCACGGCGATCAGCAGGTCCGCATTGTGGACAGCCTTGTTGGCGTAGCCCATGCCGTGCATGCCCAGCCATCCGTAGCTGAGGACGTGTGATTCGGGAAAGCAGCCGATGCCGAGGAAGGTCGTGACCACCGGTATCTGAGCATTTTCCGCCAGCTCCTTCAGATCGGAGAAAGCCTTCGATATACTGATCCCGTGGCCGGCGATAATCACCGGGCGTTCCGCCGAGTTGATCATGTCGGCTGCCTTTTTTACCTGGGCGGGGTGTCCGAACAGCTTGGGCTTAAAGCCGGGCAGGTCCACCTTTTCGGGGTAGTTGAACTCGGTGATACCCTGGAGCATGTCCCTGGGTATGTCCAGCAGGACAGGTCCCGGCCTGCCCACCTGGGCTACATGCGCAGCTTCACGAATAGCCCTGGCCAGGTCGTTGATATCCAGCACAAGCTGGCTGTACTTGGTGATGGGAACGGTGATGCCCGTGATATCGATCTCCTGGAAAGCGTCCTTTCCGATGAAATGAGTGGGCACCTGGCCGGTGATGGCCAGCAGTGGGACGGAATCCAGGTAGGCATTGGCTATGCCGGTAACCAGGTTGGTGGCGCCCGGGCCCGACGTGGCCAGGCAGACGCCCAGTTTACCTGTCACACGTGCGTAGGCATCGGCGGCGTGGGCCGCGCCCTGCTCGTGCCTGACCAGTATATGGCGCAGTTGCGGGTACCTGGGTATGGTGTCGTAAAGAGGAAGCAGCACACCGCCGGGGAAGCCGAAGATGACCTCAACGCCCTCCTTGATCAGGCACTCACATAGTATCTCTGCGCCGGTCTTTATCATCTGTGCTGGTTACTCCTAATGCTTAAATACAGCTCCCTCGCTGGCAGGCCCCACATTATCTATGTAACGTCTGAGATACCCGCTGGTGATGCTCGACTTAAATGGAGGCAGGTCTTTCAGTCGCCGTCTGATCTCGGCCGCGCTGATCCCGACTTCCAGCTTTCTGGCGGGTATATCTATACTGATTATATCACCGTCGCGTACGGCCGCAATGGGGCCACGGTCGGCAGCTTCGGGAACCACGTGCCCGATAGCCGCGCCCTTGGTGCCTCCCGAGAAGCGCCCGTCCGTTATCAGCGCCACCTTGCTGTCCATCCCCATGCCGCTCAGCAGCGAAGTAGGCGTGAGCATCTCGCGCATGCCCGGCCCGCCGCGCGGACCCTCATATCTAATGATCACCACGTCCCCCGCCCTGATTTTCTTGTCCATGATACCCCTTGTGGCGTCCTCCTCGTTTTCAAAGACACGGGCCGGGCCTTTGTGCACCATCATCCTCGGGTCTACCGCCCCGCTCTTAACCACCGCCCCGCCGGGGGCAAGGTTGCCGAAGAGGATAGCCAGCCCGCCGGTTTTTGAATATGGACTGGCGAAAGGCCTGATCACATCGCGGTTTCTCGCCCTGGCGTTCCTGTAGATGCTTGAGAGCGGCTTGAGTGCAACTGTTTTGCACGTGCCGTCCAGCAGCCCGGCTATCTCGTGCATGACGGCCGGGATGCCGCCCGCCAGGTCGAGGTCCTCTATATGCGCATCGCTGGCCGGGCTGATCTTGCAGAGGTGCGGCACCCTGCCGCTTATCTCGTTGATCAGGGAAAGGGGGAACCTGATGCCGGCCTCGTGAGCGACGGCCATGATGTGCAGCACCGAGTTGGTGCTGCCGCCCAGCGCCATATCCACGGCGAAGGCATTGCCGATGGATGCCCTGGTGATGATGTCGCGCGGGCGCAGGTTGCTTTTTAAAATTGATATGATCTGTTGTCCTGCCTGCCTGGCCAGGTGCAGCCTGCGCGAATCGACTGCGGGGATGGTGCCGCTGCCGGGTAGCGACATTCCCAGCGCCTCCGTCAGGCAGTTCATTGTATTGGCGGTGAACATGCCGGAGCAGCTGCCGCAGCCGGGGCAGGCCGCTATCTCGATCTCCTCGAGTTCGACCTCGCTTATCTCCCCCTGCGCTACGCTGCCCACAGCAGTGAACACGGAGATAAGATCGACGGTGCGGCAGGATCCGTCCTTATGCAGTTTCCCGGCCAGCATGGGCCCGCCGCTGATAAATATTGAAGGCACGTTCAGCCTGACGGCGGCCATCAGCATGCCCGGGACCACCTTGTCGCAATTGGGAATGAATACCAGGGCATCGAACTGGTGGGCCTCGGCCATGATCTCCACCGAGTCCGCGATCAGTTCGCGGCTGGGCAGGCTGAACTTCATGCCGGGGTGGTTCATGGCGATGCCGTCGCAGACACCGATGGTGTTGAACTCGAACGGTACGCCGCCTGCGCCAATGATACCGGCCTTGACAGCGGCGGCGATGGTATTCAGATGCGTGTGTCCGGGCACTATTTCGTTGAAGCTGTTAACAACGCCTATGAAAGGCTTGTTGAAGTCGGCGCTGTGCACACCCACGGCCCTCAGCAGGGCCCTGTGGGGGGCCCTCTCGATTCCCTTCTTAACGCTATCGCTTTTCATATGACAGAATCCCCACTTCTATATTTCTCGGGTTGCCTGACGGGTTACGTACAGGTGTGCTGGAGGTTCTTGTAAACTATCACAGGTAATTATTTATTGTCAAGCAAAATCAACTTTGCCGGCGTTCACGGCAACAACAATTGATAATAGTCTGCGTCGTATTGTAATCATAATAGTTATTAGATATCATTAGAATCAGGTGTCTAATCCGGCATAAGTAAAACGGAGGCAGTCATAGTGAGGCGGAGTCCTCCAGATATTGAAGAATTGAAGAAACAAGGGTTTGCATGGCTGAAAAGCCTGGCTCTGGCGCCGCTACCCCTCTTTACACTGCTAATCATTGTCTTTGCGTGCATTGATACCAGCACAGTTATTGAGCCTCCCTATTTGCTGTTAGCCCTCAATGTACTGTTTTTGACAATTATACCGTTCTCGATCGCCTATGTGGCATGGCGGAGTTATGCTGACAGCGGCCAGTGGAGGCTTTTCTTAATAGGGTGCGGTATGGTTGCCTTTGGCGCCTGTGCGATACTAGCCGGCCTGGCAATCAATGTGACTGGAGGACAAAATGCCAACGTTACAATTTTTAATTCCGGTGCGCTTTTAGCAGCGGTCTTGATCGTCACGGCCGCCATTTTCTCGATACAAGAACAGCACAGATACAGAATGACACATCATCGTGCGCTTTACCTGGGGTTCAGCTACCTGGTTGTGATTATTTTTATGTCGCTGTTTGCTATAGCCGCATATGAAGGCCTGGTTCCCCCGTTTTTCGTTCAGGGCACAGGCCCTACCGTATTAAGGCAATTTGTACTCGGTACGGCAACGGTCTTGTTTGCGGTTTCATCTGTAATTTATTTAAGGGTATCTATTAGATCAGCTTCTGATTTTACTTTTTGGCTCAGTTTAGCAATGGCATTAATAACAATTGGTCTGTGTGCGGTCTTCCTTCAAAAAGATGTAGGCAGCCCCCTGAATTGGGTTGGCAGGGCAGCGCAATACCTGGGCTGTGTTTATCTGCTTATCGGGATGATCGCCGCATACCGTGTATCGAATATCAAGCGGATACCGTTGGAAAACGAATTTGCCCGGTCATTCAATTACATCGAGGCCAATTATCAAACCTTGGTTGAAATAGCTCCCAATGCCATAATATCGGTTGACGAAAAAGGCTCGATTCTAACCTGGAATCCGGCTGCCGCCAGAATCTTCGGCTACACGGGTACGGAGGCCATCGGCGCTAATGTAATTGACTTCATCTTCCCGCGTGAATCCGCATTATTGCTGAACGTTGAACTGCAAAAACTGGCGGGGGCAAAGGGCCAGGCAGCGGAGCCGGGCAATAAACTCGAGACTATAGCCAGGCGAAAACAGGGGAAAAGTTTTCCTGTTGAAGTGTCAATGGCGATGAAAAAAGTACAGGGAGAATGGATAGGGACTTTTATTATCAGGGATATCACCGCGCAAAGACAGTCAGATAAAGCTTTACGTGAGAGCGAATTTAAATTGAGAAGCATCATTGAGCACAGCGGCGATGTGTTTTACATGTTCGACCTGGATGCCAGGCCGCTCTATGTCAGCCCGCACTGCATTGACGTGCTCGGTTATACGGTTGATGAATTTATTAATATCAAATGGACCGACCTCCTTACCGACCACCCCGCCAACAGGGACGGGATAGCCAGTACAGTGGCTGCTATCAAGACAGGGCAAAAACAGCCCGTGTATATAATGGAATTTGTCACAAAAGGCGGCTCAAAGGTCACCACCGAAATCAATGAATCCCCGTTGAAAGACCCTGATGGCAAAGTAATAGGCCTGGTAGGTGTAATGAGGGACGTCACCGAGCGCAAGCGGGCGGACGAGGCGATACTGCGCTCAAAGTTACTGCTGCAGAGTGTAATAGACTCCACGCCCGACTGGATGTACGTCAAGGATTTGCAGCACAGTTTCCTGCTAGTCAATAAGAGCTTTGCTGAAGCGCAGGGTTTAGCGCCGCAGGATATGGTAGGCAAGGCAGATACTGACTTATTTGCAGAGGAGCTGTGCCTGGGCAACCCTGATAAAGTCATCGCCGGGTATCACGCTGATGATGAACAGGCTTTTCATGGTCGAATAATGCACAACCCCAGGAACCTTATTTCCTGGGCAGATGGCTCACTGCACATATACGACACTTATAAGATCCCGCTGGCCGACCAGTCGGGGGAGATATACGCTGCACTGGTTTACAGCCGCGACATCACCGAGCAGCAGGAGGCGGAGTATGAACGGGAGGCTTCTTTCAATCAACTGCAGAAGACACTGCATGACGTCATAAACACCATGGCTAAGATCGTGGAAATGCGGGACCCCTATACTTCAGGACATCAGGCGCGGGTGGCCGACCTGGCCGGCGCCATCGCGAGGGAGATGAAGCTGGACGATAGCCGTATTGAGCATCTCGTGATGGCGGCCAGTATCCATGATATAGGTAAAATGTATGTGCCTTCGGATATCCTCAGCAAGCCGGGAAAATTGTCGGATATCGAATGGGCAATGATCAGGACGCACGCGCAGGGCAGTTATGACATACTTGAAGATCTGGAATTCTCCCAGCCCGTCGCCCTCATGGCCTTACAACATCATGAGAGGCTGGATGGCTCGGGCTACCCCAATGGATTGAAAGGCGATCAGATGCTGCTGGAGGCGAAGATACTGGCTGTCGCTGACGTTGTCGAGGCTATGAGCTCACACCGTCCCTACCGACCCATGTTGGGCCTGGATAAGGCACTGGAAGAGATATCAAGCAATAAAGGTGTATTATACGATCCCGATGTAGTGGATACCTGCGTACGGCTGTTCAGGGAACAGGGCTATAAATTCGAATAATACCTTCTGGATAATACAGCCTCGGAGCTGGCTACCTTCGCTGGCCCTTCGGCTCATATCGTTATTCTGTGAGTGATCTTACGGGCAAGCCTGCGCATGTCAGTTAGATTTAAACTCGAACCTGCCGCTGTTGAAGAGCTCCAGGCAGGCGTCCACCACAGCGGGATCGTATAGCCTGCCCCTGTTCTCCGCTATCTCCGCCAGCGCCTGGTCGATACCCTTGGCGGGACGGTACGGACGGTCGGAAGCCATGGCTTCGACAACATCTGCGACGGCCACAATTTTAGCTTCCAGGAGTATCTCCTCACCCCTTATCCCGTTGGGATATCCCGAGCCGTCCAGCCTCTCATGGTGCTGCAGGACGATCTGCGCGACGTCGCTTGGGAAATCCATGCCCTTGATAATATCGTAGCCATTACGGGCATGGGTCTGTATCAGGCTGAACTCGATCTCCGATAGTTTTCCGGGTTTGCTGAGTATATCGGACGGAACGTACATTTTGCCGATATCATGTATCACCGCCGCCGTCCTGAGATGCTCAATACGGGTTTCTTCCAGCTTCATCTCCACGGCAATGGCGGTTGCCAGGGCGGCCACGTTCTGCTGGTGGCCTGCAGTATAAGGATCTCTCAACTCCACGATCTTGACCATGGTATTGATGGAGTCATTCAAGGTTTTTTTCAAAGATGCGTAGCTCTTTAGCAGTTTTTCTTCAGATAGCTTGCTTTCCGTGATATCTCGCGCTGAAGACAAAGCGCCTGTGATGTTCCCATTATTATCCTTGAGTACCCGGCACCACCAGGCCAGCAACCTCTTCTCCCCGTCCTTTCGGCGCTGCTGGCTCTCAACATAGATCACGTTCTCATTGCCCTTGAAAAGAGGATCGACTACATCATAGGTGTCCTGTTCCTCCACGAAGAAGAAAGACGCTTCTTTTCCTATCACGTCCTCCCCGAAAAACTCGGTGGCTGCCGGGTTCGCCCATGTATAAACCTTGTTCTCGTCAACCTCTATAATGATGTCGGGGATGGCGGCCAGCATGGCTTCATAGCGTAAAGTCAGGGTCTTCAGGGATTCGGCGATCTGCCTGCGTTCTGTGATATCGTGGGTTATGCCAACGAAATAAAGAAAAGAGCCGTCGTCGGTGAGCACCCTGTTGCCGCTGGTAGTATGCCAGCGCCAAACACCCGAAGAGTGTTTAGCCCGGTATTCAAATCCGGGCGTGAATCGACCTGTTTCGATAAAATCCTTGAGTGTATATTCAACCGCAGCCGCGTCGTTGGGGTGAACGAACTCTCGGAAAGTGCGGCCCTCCATTTCGGAGGGTTTGTAGCCCATGATCCTTTGAGAAGCAGGAGATACGAAGAGGAATCTGCCGTCAGCATCCAGCGTGTAGATCATATCAAGGCTGTAATCGATGATTAACCTGTGCCGTTCCTCGCTTATTCTGAGCGCATCTGATATCTTGGCCTTCTCCTGGTAAACCTGTATATTCTGCAGCCGCCAGACCAGGCCTACACCGGCGCCGGCGCCGAGCAAAAGGGCGCCGACCATGATTATTGTCAGCCAGAGCATCTGTAACAGCGGAGCGTATATTTCCTCCGTGTCGATGCGTGCTACCATGAACCAGGGAGAATCAGGTATGGAGCGGATGTTCGCAATGACATTCATACCGCGGTAGTCTTGCCCTTCAACTATGCCTTCCTCTCCCAAGACCGCTTTAACGGCCGTTACATCCTTTTGTTTTAAGGGAATACGTAATTTAAGCGCAGCGGCACCCTCATATTTGAGGTCATTAAGAAAAAGAACATCGTCACCGTCGCGTCTGACGATCAGGGTTTCAGCCGTTGCGGTAGCCGTGGGCCAGTGGCTGATCAAAGGATAGAGGTATCTGTGTGGATCGATAAGCAGGGCTACAACCCCCAGAGGTACGCTGTCATCCTTTTCTTTGAAGACGGGGACGAGCATCATCATGTGGGGATGCGAGGATTCTTCATGGAGATGCAGATCCAACACGGTCAACTTGCCTGAATGCAGAGCCAGTTTAGCGTCATCCAGGATATGCTGGTCAACAGTATCCGTAGTATCCGGGACGCTGATGTGCACTCTGTTGTCAGTGTCAATCAATAAAAGCTTTTCGTACTGGCCGAATTGAAGGTAGTGATACAGCCAGGACCGCAGGCGCTCTTTCGAGACTGTGTCATCGGCATTTTCAAGGTAACTCTGCACGGTATTGGAAAACGCCGGATTTCTAAAAAGAAGACCGGCGTCTCCCATACGTTCTTTACGCCATTGAATCAACTCTCCTGCCTTGAGGTCCGCTATGGCTGTGAGCTGGTGTTCAACCTGGTTTCTGTAATTCTCCTCGTAGTTGCTATAGAAGAAGTGTCCGGCCATGAGGATGCCGATCGACAGGAATGCAAATATCAGCAAAAGTGTTAGAGGCGTATATGAATAGCTGCTCCGGGCAGAAGATGTGCTGTCGGTCGCTTTGCGCCGGCTGTCCCTGTACAGGAAAACGGTTGACAGTACGGTGCTCAACAGGATCGACAGAATGACGAAAACGATCAGACGAAGGAGGGGGTCAGGGTAAGCGGAGATAAACAGGGCGCGCGGCAGCAATATCAGCAGCGCTACGACATTCGATATCAGGGCGCCCACCAGGCCGAAATAATAGGTGCAGTATAAAATGGGGACCAGGAAGAGGATCCTGTGGGGATCGTGAACCGTGTACCAGATTTCCCAGCGCAGGGCGTCCCAGCCGAAATAATCAACCAGTTCGCCGAAATAGTAAATGATGGTGCAGGCAGCGAAAAGGGCAATCAATATGTAAACATGTTTGGCCCTGGAGTCAGTCTGCCCCATATCGCCCTTTGCCTCCCTTGCGATTTCAATAATTGCCTGTATGAAACCCGGGTTTTAGCAACAAGTCCCTACTTCGAAGTTTAGCGATACACACAAATGCTGTCAATTAGCGTGAGAGCAACGCGGAGAATTAAAGTGTAAATCGCATAGTCATACCCGGCAGGCAATTTTGACACAGTTGACTTTCTGCGTTAACATATTTGGAAACTATATAACAATATCATTATATAGTTATAAAGGATTATGGTGAGACAGATGCGTAATTTAGTCAGGATTGTGAAATCGCTGTCGGACGAGACCAGGCTGCGCATGCTCAACATGTTGTTTGAGCGTGAATGTTGCGTATGTGAGATCATGCAGGTGCTCGATATATCGCAGCCGCGCGCATCGCACCATTTGATTGCATTGTATAACGCCGGTCTGCTCAAGATGCGCCGGCAGGGGCTCTTTGCATTGTATTCAATCGACTGGGAGAACATGCAAACTTACGAGGAGGAGCTGATCAGGGCGGTGCGCAAAGGGCTGGAGGGAAATGGGCAGGCGGAGTCGGATTTGCGCACTCTGAAGAAGGCAAAACGCGTATTACGTGGTTGCATGGCTAAAGTCTGATTGAGACACATACTACTAATATTTGGAGAATGTGATGTCGTGTACTGAACAGCAAAGCAGGCCGCAGTTATCGATTCTTGATCGCCTCCTCACGCTCTGGATATTTCTGGCTATGGCGGTTGGTGTCGGCCTGGGCTATTTCCTGCCCGGGGTGTCGGACATTATCTCCGTTTTCCAGGTGGGCACCACTTCCATACCCATTGCCGTAGGACTGATCCTGATGATGTACCCGCCGCTGGCCAGGGTCAAGTACGAGGACCTGCCCATGGTCTTTCGCGACTGGAAGATACTGGGTCTGTCGCTGGTGCAGAACTGGCTGATAGGTCCTGTTCTCATGTTTATACTGGCCGTCGTTTTCCTGCATGCTTACCCCGATTACATGGTGGGACTGATAATGATGGGACTGGCGCGCTGCATTGCCATGGTGATTGTATGGAACGAGCTTTGCGGCGGGGATAACGAATATGCCGCCGGCCTGGTGGCCTTCAACTCCATTTTTCAGATACTGTTCTATTCCGTCTACGCGTATGTTTTCATCACCGTTCTGCCCGGCTGGTTCGGGCTTGAGGGATCATCCGTTAGTATAACCATCTGGGAAATAGCGCAGAGCGTCCTGATTTACCTGGGGATACCGTTTTTCGCCGGGCTGCTGACAAGACTTATATTAATAAAAGCTAAAGGCCGTGATTGGTATGATACCAGGTTTATTCCTACTATCAGCCCGGTCACACTGGCGGCGTTGCTTTTCACCATCGTAGTCATGTTCTCACTGAAAGGCCAGATTATAATCGAGTTGCCGCTGGACGTGCTGCGCATCGCCCTGCCGCTGCTCATCTATTTCGTGGTTATGTTCCTGGTATCCTTCTACATGGGAAAGAAGATAGGCGCCGGTTACCGGAAGACGGCTACCGTCGCATTCACGGCTGCCAGCAACAATTTCGAGCTGGCTATCGCCGTGGCGGTGGCCGTCTTCGGCATCGAATCCGGACAGGCCTTCGCCGCTGTGATCGGTCCCCTGGTGGAGGTTCCTGTCTTAATAGGCCTGGTAAACGTGTCGTTGTATTTCAAACGCAAATTTTTCGACCGGGTGGCGCCTGCTTGAGCATGAGGGTTATGCCCGGACTCAATCCGTATTGAATGCTGCTCACTGCTGTTATGAGGAAAGGAAATAAATGGACTTTATATTGATGTTGCTGCAATCGGGATGGGATACCCTTCTTGATTACCTGTCTCTGCACGTTCTCACATGCCTGATCCCGGCGCTTTTCATCGCCGGCGCCATCTCTGTTTTCGTATCCCAGGCCTCGGTATTAAAGTACTTCGGGCCTAAAGCCAATAAATTTGTAGCCTATGGGGTTGGGGCGGTCTCGGGTACTATCCTGGCCGTCTGCTCCTGCACCGTGTTGCCGCTTTTCAGCGGCATCTACGTAGCGGGCGCAGGACTTGGACCCGCCATCGCATTTCTTTATTCAGGGCCGGCCATCAACGTCATGGCCATCGTTTACTCGGCCAGGTTGCTGGGCTGGGATATCGGCCTGGCGCGCGTCATTGGCGCCGTGTTTTTCTCTGTCATCATAGGCCTGATTATGGCTTACGTCTTCCGCAAAGAGGAGAAGGCCAGGAGCGACGGGCGTTTCGATACCCTGTCCGATGCCGAGAAGGGGAAGCCCTGGTGGCAGGAGATTATTTTCTTCGCCATCCTGGTGGGCATCCTGCTGGCGGCCTCCTCCGCGCAGTGGATCATTCTCGCCGCGCTGTTTTTGGCGCTGGTTATCGTGCTGTGGCGCTGGTTTACGCTGGCCGAATTTAAACTCTGGATGATCGAGACCTGGCGCTTCCTGTTGCTGATCGTACCCTGGCTGCTGATCGGCGTTTTCATCGCGGGCATCCTCAAGGCCGTCATACCGCCGTCGGCGGTGGCAGGATTGGTCGGCGGCAATACCATAATTGGTAACTTTGTCGCATCTCTCTTCGGCGCGCTGATGTATTTCGCCACCCTGACGGAGGTGCCTATCGTAAAGGCCTTCCTCGATATGGGCATGGGCAAAGGCCCGGCCCTGGCTCTGCTGCTGGCGGGTCCCGCACTGTCCCTGCCCAGTATGCTGGCGCTGGGTAAGATTATGGGCTGGAAGAAGACACTGACCTATGTGGCGCTGGTGGTTGTCATGGCCACCATTACAGGATATATATTCGGACTGATAGTCCAATATTACGGAGGTTCTTAAATGGAGATCAAGGTATTGGGTCCCGGCTGCGCAAAATGCCACAGCCTGGAAAAAACGGTGAAGGAAGTTGTTGTCGCCCTCAAGCTCGACATCAAAGTCGAGGAGATAAAAGACATGAAGGAGATCATGAAATATCCCATCCTGATGACGCCCGGCCTGGTGATCAACGGGAAGGTCGTTATGAGCGGCAAGGCGCCGTCCAGGGCCGAGGTCGAACGCCTTATTATTAATGCGCTGGATGCCGAAAACAAAGCTGAATAATGCGTGAGGGCAATCGATTTCGGAAGGTCTTAATAGATCATGATATTCGCGTTTGCAGGCGCATCGAACTGCGGCCAGATCACCAAATTGATGATTTCAAGAGGGTATATAAGCATGTATTTATTGCTCTGCAATAAATATGATTGCAGGCCATTTAATTAATATGTGCATTCGTTAAATATTCATAAAAGTATGTTATATATAAAAACAATGAATCGTACTATCAAGCTGCACTTGATTGAGATTATGGAGGTTACCTGAACATGCGCATTTCCGGCCACAAAACGGCACTTTTTCTGACGGCCTGGCTGTTATCGTCAGTCGTAGTCATGACGGGCTGCAGTCAGCCGCCCGGTCCGTCCGCTACCCAGCCGGAGAAACCCGGCAACTCGACAGCAGTTATACAGCAACCTGCGGGCCCTCCCGACAGGGTCGAGGTGGTCTACTTTTATAAAAGTATACCTCCGCCCTGTGAATGTCTGGCACATGCGGGTGAGAATGTGAAGAGCACTATGTCCGGCGATTTTGCCGGGGAGATCGAATCCGGCAAACTGGTCTTCCGCTACCTGGCATCCGACCATGCGCAGAATGCCGGCATGGTCAAGAAATACGATCCTGCGCCGTTTTCACTATGGATAAACATCATACGGGGAGACTCAGAGCAGATATACAGTGTGGATGGCATCTGGGAATACCTGTATGACGAGCCGATGTTTAAACAGACGGTCAGGAAATACGTGGAAAATGCTTTAAAGGGGCAACCATAATATGGATTTGACAGGTATAGCTAAAAGCATCAATATACCTCTTTTATCGGCTCTGCTGCTTGGATTGATGGCCACACTGGGTCCCTGCACCCTGGCCACCAATATCGCAGCGCTGGCTTATATCAGCAGGAAGATTACCGACCGCAAGTACGCGGTTGTCACGGCTACACTTTACACGCTGGGGCGCATGTTCACCTATACAGCGCTCGGCATCCTCATCATCGCCATCGGTATCAGCACCCCCGCCATATCAAATTTCGTACAGGAGTTCGGCGCCAAAGTGCTGGGACCTTTTCTCATTGTCATCGGCATCCTGCTGCTGTTTGTCGACAAGATATCCTTCGGACAGGGGGGCAACAGGCTGGCCGACATGGGCAGTAAAGTGGCGGACTGGGGCATGGTAGGCGGCTTTCCTCTGGGTGTCATCTTTGCGCTGGCTTTCTGCCCGTACAGCGCCGTGCTTTTCTTCATGGTGCTGATACCGATGGCGCTGAAAACAACCGAGGGCATCACCTTGCCCGCCATGTTTGCGCTGGGCACGGGTTTGCCCGTCATCGTGTTTGGTGTGGCCCTTTCGCTGGGAATCGCCGGCGCTGCAAACTGGATAGAGAAAGTTTCCAGCGCTGAAAAGGTCGTTCGCATTATGGTTGCTATAGCCTTTATCTGCGTGGGTATCTACTATGTGATCCAGGTGTTACCCATTTTTCAACCTGCTGTAACGGGAGCATAATATGAAAATATTAGCCTTTATTACGCTGCTTATTGTTGCATTGCATGCCTCTGCCTGCGTCCCGGCTGCAACCACGCCTGAGGTTTCACCTGCCAATCATAACCCTGTTATCACTGAAATCGAATATATGAGAGATGTGTTTAATGGGGCGGAAACCGATTTGTACTGCCTGGCGGAAGACATTGACGGTGACAATCTCACCTATAGCTGGACAGCGGAAAATGGCGCTGTTTCCGGTTCAGGCAGCCGTGTTTCATGGCTGCCGCCCGCGGATATGGGCACATATCCAGTTAAAGTGACGGTAAGAGACGGCAGAGGTGGCGAGGTTTCTGAAACAATCAGCATCCGTGTGCTGACTAACGCGGACGGTACGGCCACGCCCAACGTTGTTCTGAAACTCGAACTCGGCCCGGAGCCGCATAGCGTGTCGGTCAATAGCCGTGTTCGCTCATATTTCACCACTGAAATATTCTGCGTGGTGGAAAACGCCGCCTCGCATAATCTGAGATACAAATGGTCGGTGACGGGCGGCAAGCTGAAGGCCCCCGGCCTTGATGACGGTAGCGCCAGCAAGGTGGGCTGGATAGCGCCCGGGGTACCCGGCAAATGCACGGTCAATGTAACCGTCTCAGACGATCAAAACCACGAGGCTAAAGGCGAAGTGAATTTCGAGGTATTTTGCTGTGGCAATTAGAGATTTAAACCGGCGCAAGTGCTTTTTACCGGGTGCTCTGGTAATAACGGCTTTGTTAATTGTCATGTTATCGTGCTCGGCGCCTGCTGAAGAACCCCTGCCCTCCGACCTGACCAAGATCCCGCTCGACAGCGTGCTGGGAAACGGCAACCCGACTCTGTCTGAATTCGGCTGGCGTACCTGCATACCGTGTAAAGCGATGAAACCGATACTGGAAGCGGTTGCCGCCCAATATAAGGGCAGGCTCAACGTCGTAATAGTTGAGGTATATGACCATGAAGATCTTTCCAGACGACACTCCATCCGAGCCATACCGACTCAGATATTCTTTGATAAAGACGGAAAAGAAATAACGCGTCATGAAGGCTATCTGTCAAAAGAGCAGATACAAACAATAGTATCTTTAAAGGAGTTGATCGATGATTAAGTATATCCCCATAGCCGCCCTGATTGCTGTGGCTTTCATTTCATGTTCACAGGCTCCGGCTGCCACCACGCAGGTCAGCAACACTCCGGTAAACAGCGCCCCGGTAATCGAAGACGTTGCATATGTTCAAGATGTTGATTCAAAGTCTGACATAGAGATAAGCTGCAAAGCCGGAGACAGGGACGGCGACCCGCTCAGTTACGAATGGTTGGCCCAGGCCGGATACTTGAAGGGCGAAGGCGCCACGGTTAACTGGACTGCCCCCGACAATAACGGCGAATACACTATCACGGTCAAGGTTGATGATGGCAAGGGTGGAACGGCAAACAGGTCCATCGTAATCAAGGTCTCCCAAAAAGAAGAAACCTCTGTAGACAGCGGCCTGTCGAAGGTCTCTCTTGAAAAATCACTGGTCAACGGCAAGCCCACGCTGGCCGATTTCGGATGGAAAATATGCATACCCTGCAAAGCGATGAAACCGATACTGGAAGAGCTGGCTGTGGAGTATGGAGACAGGGTGAATGTATTGATTGTGGAAGTATATGACCCTGCTCAGGAGAAGCTTGTTACCAGATACGGCATTAAATCGATCCCCACGCAGGTCTTTTTCGATGAGAATGGCAAGGAAGTCTCCCGGCATATCGGCTACATAAGCAAAGAAGACATATTGATTCAACTAAATAAACTGGGAGTGCGTTGAGCGTGCGACTGATTTATGCGGCGCTGGTACTGATATGTGTCTGCGCCGCATGTTCGCCTGCCCCGGTTGAACCTGCTGTGATAAACGCTCCTCCTGTAATTACGGATGTTATCTATGCTCCCGATACTATGGCGACGCAGGATCACTTGATCAGTTGTATGGCCTATGATCCCGACGGTGATCCTTTGACCTACGCCTGGGCAGCCGAAGGCGGTCAATTCAGCGGCAGCGGCGCGGATGTTGTTTACGTTGCACCGGATACCATGGGCGATTATAACCTCGTAGTTAGTGTGAAAGACGATAAAGGTGGATCCGATAATAGAACTTTCAGTATGCGTGTGCTGACCAATGCAGACGGCACTACCACGCCTGTGATAACGCTGGAAATGTCAGCATCTACCGGAGAAGCATTGAAGGTTAAACGCACCGTTAAAATAGGTACCAGGACAAAAATAGTCTGCCTGCCGGATAGTTCCATGGGGCAGGATTTGCAATATACCTGGTCGTCGGGCGGTGGCATTCTCAAAGGTGATGGGTTGGAGTCGGGCTCGTGCTCCACGGCCTTTTTCACTGCCCCGCCCAATGTGAAACATTATCTGGTCACGGTGACCGCCGCCGGCAAAAACGGCAGCAGGGTGGAGGGACAGGTCGACTTTGATGTGTTTTGCTGTCCCAGGAACTGATTCTGTTATCGGGAAATTGTGAAAATGTTTAGAAGGATTCTTACCTTTGTCAGCTTCGCAGCCGCCATTCTGCTCGGACTTATTTTGATAGCTTCGGGAACCGGCAAGCTGTTTGGCGATATCGAGACCTCGTCTCAGGTGATGGCCTTCGTCAACGACCTTTTACCGGAAGCCTTGCTTGTTCCGCCTGTTATATATTTTATCTACAATATCCTTGTTCCCTACCTGTTTCCCATAGCTGAGCTTATCCTTGGCCTGTGTATGCTTTTCGGTCTGGTTCCGGCCCTGGCTGCACTGATCAGCCTGCCGCTGATGCTGGTATTCATGGCTACCAATATCTGGGCGCTGACAGCGGGTGGTTATGAAACCTGCGCAGGTTGTTTCGGGCTGTGGGAGGAGATATTCGGCCACCTGTCCCCCGCCCAGTCGTTGATCATCGATATTTTTATGATTGTGCTGGCGCTGCTGGTAATCGTTATACGTCCCGGTGGATTCTTCTACAGCAGGCAGCCGGTTTCCCTGATAGTCAAGCGCCGTGCAGATGCGATGGATTCAAACGGCGCACTTCAAACCTGTATTTTCGGGAAGTTCAGAGCAGGGCTTGTTGCTTTTGTTAGCAGGGCGGCAGACTCGGTGCGCTATCATCCCTGGGCTTATGCAGGCTTTTTGCTGGGCGTGCTGGGTATTGTCCTATCCCTGCTGGTGATATTTAACGTGATGCCCGCTGCCAGAACGGAATTACCCATAGCGAAAGCAGTCCTGGCCTTAACCGATAACGTGACGGTGACCGATATATCACACGAGAACGCAACCGTTAATTTTACAACGGCGGAGCCCGAGATAATCGATTTACTGGTCTATGACCGGCGCGGCAGAATAGCAGGCACATGGCCGGAGGATCGAGCAGACAGTATTCACCGCATTGAACTGGATAACCTGGCGCCGGCTACCACTTATTATTTACAGATACTTTTCAGCGATCGTCAAGGCGGAAAGAATATCACGCAAAAGTACGAGTTTTCAACCACCGAGACACCCCCGGCCATATTCGATGTCATCATAAGCGGCATGACGGAGAACTCCGTCAGCTACATCTGGGAAACCGACCGTCCCACCATCGCTGAAGTGACGGTGGTGCAGATGGATACGATGGATGAGATGACTTTCACAGATGAGCAACTGGACACCTTTCATTATATGAGGTTTGAGCCGCTGACGGCGGACAAGGATTACAGCTTTTCTATCAGAGCTATCGATGCCTCCGGGCATCAGCTTTCCACGGTATATACAGGCGCCTTCACGTTGAAAACCGGCGGCCGCGTCGGCCAGCGGGCGCCGCTTTTCAACCTGCCGTCTATCGCCGGCGAACGTATTTCGCTCAGCCAATACGCTGGAAAAACCGTTATACTGGTCTTCTGGAACATAACCTGCCCGGTCTGTCGTACCAAATTACCGCTCTTACAGGAGATCAACGATAAAGAATCGTCCGATAATTTCGCTCTGCTCACTGTGCATGGCCCGGGCCGGGAGGCGGCCGTCAGGAGTTTCCTTGAAGGCGAGGAAGTAAGCTTTACCGTCCTGCTGGATTCAGACGGGGCTGCCGGCTACAGCTACGGTATCGTCGGTGTCCCGGCCGTTTTCATAATCGACGGAGCAGGCATCGTCCGCATGGTTGACCCCGAATTCAACGACCTGCAAGGATTCAAGAATATAATAGCGCCGCTTTTTCCTGTTTCGAGGGATCTACCGTAGATAATACTCTGGCAAATCGTGCCTAAGGGGGTAAAAATGTTAAATCAGGGTTAGCTGAAGACCTCGCATAATTTATAATTGACCTCTGTCAGTAGTTTATAGGCATTCGACGAAATATAGGAGGATTTCATGAGCGCACTTGCATATGTAGTTTTGTTTGTAGTAGGCATACTGGCCGGTGGGCTGGGTGGCCTGATAGGTATTGGAGGCTGCGTGCTGATGATGCCCACCATACGCTTCGGGTTCAATTTCTCACCCGCTCTGGCTGTTGGAACGACTCTGGCGGCAGTCGTTTTTACCGCCGCATCCGGCGCCTTTCAGCATTGGAAGCTGGGCAATGTCGACTGGCAATCTGTTAAATACATAGCGCCGGCCGGGATTCTGGGGGTTATAGTTGGGTCCGTCGTTTTTTACTATATATCACAATACGGCAAAGTAGTTGACCTGATCGTCGGACTGGCCTTTATCTGGGCGGCTGCCAGGATGGTTTATGAGGGTTTCTTCCAGCGCAAGATGCCGGAAGTGGCCGGGGACAGGATAGTCGGCTCAAATGCGACCAAGGCCGGTATAGGAGGTGGAGTGGGTTTGCTCACCGGTATTGTTGGACTGGGTGGAGGTTACGCCCTGGTGCCGAGCTTTATCTATATAACCAAATCGCCCCTGAGGATAGCGGTGGGTTCATCGCTGGCATCCTTTGTCTGGTTCGCCCTGGTGGGCGGCGTTATTAAATACGTACAGGGTTTCACCGATATAGTGGCTGCACTGGTCATGGGCATCGGGGCTGCCGGCGGGGCCATTATCGGCGCAAGGCTGATGTCGAAATTCAAGCCGGCTACACTCAAGGCGGTCTTCGGCTTGATTTTCCTATATGTTTCACTCAAGTATATCCTGCTGTTCTGGGATATACAGATATAGCCTGGTTTAATATATATCAGCTAATAACAGCAGCTCACCGAGATATATGCGAGGGCTGAGGAGGAACCGCCGCTGTCTGTATTTACATTATTTCGAAGATTGTTATTGGCGATGTGAAAAATCCTCATTAATGAGAGTGACAGGACATGGACAGGACATTTAAGTGGAAGATAGCGATTTGTGTGCTCGGTTTTTTGATGATAACCGGGGCGACGGTATATATCTTTATAACGCGCATGGAGGCCGGTACCGCGGCACTCACAGATGAGAACTTCGATACGCAAGCTTCAGATGGCAGCGGGGAATTACAATGGGTTAAAGCTCTTGCTCCAAGATATAGGAACTGTGATTTCATCTACGTATTGTTTCCCGGGGATGATGATAGGACCGTTCAGGCCGAGCAGATTATCAAGAATTCGATAGAAATAATCGAACAAAGCGGGGGCGCAGTCGATATGGTGACGCTGAGCCCCACAGATACTGAATTTGAAGCTACTCTGGAACGCCTTGCTGTACAGAAATTGCCGGCGGTGCTATTAATCGCGGCCAAAGGCCAGAGTGTCGTTATCAAGGGCGATATTACTGAGACGAAGCTTATGCAGGCGTATTTTAGCATGCACAAGGCCTGCTTTCCCGCCGAGTCAGGTTGTTGTGCCAAGTAAAACTGAATGTTAATACGTATGCAAGATTAAAGGTCCTGTGTGATTACTTCAACAAACTGGAGATACTTTTTTCCGGAATCGCGCCTCTTCGCAGAATAACTATTTTATCTTTACTCACATCGACTATGGTCGATTCCGTGCCGCCCGGGCACGGGCCACCGTCTAAAATGAAGTCGACCGAAGTACCCAACTGCTTTCTCACTTCTATAGCCGTCAGTACTGCCGGCAGGTTGTGTAAATTGGCGCTGGTGCCAACAATGGGGCAACCTGCTTCTTTGATCAAGTTCAATGTGATGGCGTGGCCCGGCATGCGTATCGCGACCTTGCTGCTGCCGGCCGTCACAAGACTGTTGAAAGAAGGTGCTTTAGTAAAAACTATGGTGAGCGCTCCCGGCCAGAATGCAGTTATCAGTCTTCCGGCTGAGGCCGGAACATCCGCAGTCAATTCCTCGAGTTGAGACTGGTCACATATCAGTACGGGCAGGGGAAGGTTGAGAGGGCGTCGCTTGACTGCAAAAACCCTCGCTACGGCTTTGTCATTGTAGATATCTGCGCCCAGTCCGTAGACCGTGTCGGTGGGGTATGCGGCTATTCCGCCCGACCGCAGTATGGCAGCGCACTTCTTAACCTGTTCCAGAATATGGGTGGGGAGATCATTTATTTCAGACATATAACTTTCATCCCTGTACAGCGAAATTGTACCTTAAACCGGCCTGCCGCTTAAATATCGATGCGATACACAGCGTATCTGTCCTGTGATATACTTTCTCAAATGAGCGGGGGAAAAGATAAGGCGGCCAGCCACCGTATATCAACCAGCGATGATATCGAGGTCTCCACTTACCTTGAGATCGCCAAGGAGATGCAGGGCGTGCAGGCGGCGCCCAAGCCCGGAGAGATACCGCACGGCGCACGCGAGGCCGTGGCCATCATCGACTTCGGCTCGCAGTACAGCCACCTCATTGCGCGGCGCATCAGGGAATGCAACGTTTACTGCGAGCTTTTTCCCTATGACACTCCACTGGAAAAGATCATGGCCATCCGCCCGCGTGGCTTCATCCTCTCGGGCGGGCCGGCCAGCGTATATGAGAAGAGCGCTCCGCTCACGCCCATGGGCATATACGAGAGCCACCTGCCGGTGCTGGGCATCTGCTATGGCATGCAATTGATAACGCATCAGCTTGGGGGGACGGTCGCACCCGGCGCCAGGCACGAGTACGGGCAGGCCGTGCTGCACCTGAGCGATGATAAATCACCGCTTTTCCTGGATATGGAGGAATCGCTGACGGTCTGGATGAGCCACAGTGACGAGATCCTGGAGATGCCACCCGGATACAGGTCCGGCGCCTATACGGAGAACTCGCCCAATGCCGTGATCAGCGACGGCGCAAAGATATTCGGCCTGCAGTTCCACCCGGAGGTGGTGCACACACCGCAGGGCAAACAGATCATCAGGAATTTCCTCTACAACGTCTGTGGCTGCCGTGGCACCTGGACGCCCGGCAATTTTATACAGGAGAGTATAGCAGCCATCAGGGAGCAGGTCGGAGCAGGGAGGGTCATCTGCGCCCTGTCAGGGGGCGTGGATTCGGCTGTGGCGGCCAAGCTGGTGCATGCTGCCATCGGCGACCAACTCACCTGCATCTTCGTCAACAACGGCCTGCTGCGGCGCGAGGAGCCCGAGAGGGCGCTGGAGACTTTCCGCAAGAACCTCAAGATGAACGTGGTTTATGTCGACGCCAGCGACCTTTTCCTGGATAATTTGAAAGGGGTCATCGACCCGGAGCAGAAGAGGAAGAACATCGGCAGGGAATTCATCAAGGTCTTTGAAAGCGAGGCCAAAAAGCTGGGCAAGATCGATTTCCTTACGCAGGGGACGCTCTATCCCGATGTCATCGAGAGCGCAACGCCCGAGACCAAGGCGGCGGCCAAGATCAAAACTCATCACAACGTAGGCGGGCTGCCCTCCAAGATGGCGCTTACACTGATCGAGCCGCTCAGGTACCTGTTCAAGGACGAGGTGCGCAACGTGGGACTTGAGCTCGGCCTGCCGGAGGATATGGTCTGGCGGCAGCCCTTCCCCGGTCCCGGTCTGGCCATTCGTATCATAGGCGAGGTCACCCGCCAGCGG
>Ga0265595_1001095_pt1 | contig 22006 bp, 22 predicted proteins | sample saktaG_15_FD_190148 | JGI IMG/M metagenome (GOLD analysis project Ga0265595, IMG submission 190148) | Saline water microbial communities from Sakinaw Lake, British Columbia, Canada - sak_2013_06_06_50m | ecosystem: Environmental > Aquatic > Non-marine Saline and Alkaline > Saline ...
ATTACTCTCCCTACAGTCGATGAAGAGATCTCTATGCTTTCTCTGTGAAGAAGTACTGCCAGCTTATCCCTTCCCCAACGCGGATATTGCTCTCTTAACTCTCTAATCCTCTCTACAACATGGGAAGGTATCTGAGGCCTCCTTACCCGATGAGGCCTGCATGAGAGCTCCTTCAATGTCGTTAAATCATATTTGTCAAAACGTCTCTTCCATCGATAGAAAGTTTGGGCAGAGATGCCAAAATAGCGACAGGTAAGTCTTGCATTCCCAGTTTGTTGGTAATGATCAAACCACCGTAATCGCTTCTTCGCATCTCTTGATATCTTACTTTGTCTCGAAAGTGAGGTTATAAAATTAGACCCAGGAATAATTGATCCGTATCGACTCATAGTAACTCCTATTCTACCACGCATCGTACCTCCAATGTTTCACTCATGTATCTGAACGAGTACAGACTCCAGAGTGATGCTGTATGACACGACTAATTTTTTCACCTTTTTGGCCACTACCAATGATCGGGCGAAACTTCCTGCCAGGGGAAACTCTAAAGCAAAACGCCATGATTTGCGACAGGTTGGTCTTGATCTTCTGGTGACCCGGGATTTCCAGATTCCTGTCCTTCATCATGTCTATGAAGGTAACATTCCAGATGTCAAGCTCTTACCTATGATCTCATGCCAGTTGATTGATCGGTTCAGACGTATCACTGGAGAGTGTAGCGAGTCGACAATGGTGTTCGATAAGAGGAATGTTTCCGAACAAGCCATGGAGCGTCTGATTGTAGAAAATATTCATTTCATGGCTGCCCTTTCGGCTAATCGGGCTCCAGAGCTACTCAGCGTAGAGAATGATCGATTCTCCGACATCCCGGAATTGCCTGGGACACGCGCTTACAGCATGAGGTATAACATCTGGAGAAAGGAGTGCCAGGCCGTCATTGTCTATACGGAGAGTTTTTTCACCAAACAACTCCATGGTGTAACTCAAAACCTGGTGAAGTCTCAGAAGAAACTTGCGGATCTAAAGCACCGCCTCTCCAAGGATCACAGCCGGGGGAAAAAGCTGGAGCTTAATAATCTGAAGAAGCAAATTCAGAAGATTCTTTCGGTTCAATTCATGGGGGATCTTCTTAATGTTAAAATCCAGGACAAAGGAGCTCTTCCGAATTTTACCTATACGCTGGATCATTCTACTCTCCGCAACCTGAGCAATCAAAGGCTGGGAAAAACCGTATTGGTCACAGACCAGCTGGATTGGCCGCCTCATCAGGTCATAGAGTCCTATCGCAATCTTACCTATATCGAAGAGAGCTTCAAAAACATGAAGAATGTAGATTTCCTGCGCTGGCAGCCGGCTTATCATTGGACGGATCAAAAACTTCGGGTGCACGGATTTTATTGTGTTCTGGCCTTAGTTCTTTGTAGCCTGGCTCATAAGACCGTTCTGGAGGCTGGAATAAAGATCACCATCCCTGCTCTTCTCAAAGACCTCTCCTCTATTCGGGAGGTTGCGCTCCTTTACCCCCCTGGGACACATCAAAGAATTCAGATCACAGTAAGCCGTATGTCCCCCAGGCAGAAGAAGCTGTCCCAACTCCTTGAGGTCCAAGATGTTGTCATAGGTGGGTAATACATCGCCAGTGTCTTAATTATAATGATTACAGTCGGTTACAGAATTTTCATTGATTAAAACGTAAAGTCAGGCTAGAGAGGATTAAATAAATGAGTAAACCGGACATTTTCACGTTGCTAAGAACCGGACATTTTCATTTTGCTTTGACACTTAAATATATAAGTTGACAAGGAGTTTGTTAATGATTTAAAAAGAGGTGACATGAAAAAAATATTTATTTTTATACTAATTTTAATGATTGTTACAAGCCTGTATGCAGATTTTAAAATAATGGGAGGATTAAATATTTCAAAATACAGCGATCCTGGAGGTGATAGAAATTTTCAACGGAGTTATAAACTGGGTTTTTTAGGTGGGATTGGATTTGAAAGGAAGTTATCCAGATATATATTGCTGGAGGCAAATATTTTATATTTTAAGAAAGGAACAATAGCTAAATTTATTGATCCTCATGATTCAATATCTAAATATACCATGAATACAGTTAGCCTCCCATTTTTAGTCAGAGCCCAGTTATTATCAGAGTCCTCACCTTATGTCGTTGCAGGAATCGAGCTTTCTTATATCCTTTCCCATAATAAAAGAATAGAGGGCCAGGATATAGTTGATATCAAAAATGAAACAAAGGATAGTGATTTTGGTTACGTTCTTGGTTGTGGATATCAGATAGAATTGGAAGAAGATTTATTTTTTTTTATTGAAACAAGATACCAGTTTGGGGATCGAAATATGACAAGGAATTTAGAAGAAGGGACTATGAAGACAAATTCAGTTTTGCTAATGATAGGGCTAAGATCCTAGATATATCTTTTCACCATAAAACAGATAATAAAGTAGGTCAGAAGTTGGAAAAATAAAAAAAATAGAGAAATCTTAAGAAAGGGGAGAAGCAGCAGTGTTTTTTGGAGGTTAATTTACAATGATAAAGGGAATTATTGACATAGCTAATATTGCATGGCAGTTTCTTCTAGAAATGTCACCATACCTCCTTTTAGGATTTTTTGTGGCAGGCATACTAAACATAATTATTCCAAGAGATAAAATTTATAAACACCTCTCTGGCAGTAATGTGAAATCAATTGTGAAAGCATCAGTTTTTGGAGTGCCGTTACCAATATGTTCCTGCGGTGTAATACCTGTTGCTGCCTATTTAAGGGAGAAGGGTGCAGGAAAAGGTTCAACTGTCTCATTTCTTTCATCCACTCCAACTTCAGGTATAGATTCTGTGCTGGCAACCTATTCACTGCTCGGGCCTTTATTCGCAGTTATAAGACCTATTGCAGCATTATTTGCAGGCATCTTTGGTGGTATTCTCACAAACATTTCTGAAGGTTCACACAGAAAGGAAATATCTTTGCCTCAAAGTGAATCTTCCTGTAATATGTGTGCGGTTGAATCGGCACATTCTCATAGTTTATCAAGTAAAATAAAGAGAATCTTTCGTTATGCATTTCTTGATTTAGTCAGCGATGTCGGGAAATGGATCGTGATCGGTATTTTGATCGGCAGCGTAATCGGATTTTTAATACCCGGGAATATTATTGAAAAATATTTAGGAACACCTCTACTTGCATATCCCTTGATGCTGTTGATCTCGATCCCGATGTACATATGCGCGACAGGTTCTATCCCGATTGCTGCCTCTTTAATTTTAAAAGGCATGACTCCAGGGGCTGGCTTAGTTTTTCTTATAGCAGGACCTGCGACAAATGCTGCAACAATGTCGTTTACTTGGGGAAAACTTGGTAAAAAAACGCTGTTCATGTATCTTATTTCAATAGTAACAACCGCGCTTCTCTTTGGTTTGCTGTTGGATTATATATGGGCATTATCCGGAAAGAATTTCAACCTGCTTGCCGGCAGCATGGAGATGCTTCCCAATTGGATGAAAACTATATCTGCAGTTTTTTTGTCAGGATTGATGATCAATGCATTTATCAAAAAAAATTGGAAACGGCATGTAAAAGAATGATAGTTAAAAAATGAGAAGTATTTATTAATTCATCTGTATAAAGCAAAAATAGACTAGCAAAAATGATATTTTGAGTCAAGGTGAGTACATCTATTGTTCTTTTTGTTTGTTTTAGGATATATTAAGAGTCCTTTTTTGCTTCATGTATGGGGAGGTTAACTTATGAGCAGCAAAAAGATTAAAATCCGGGTCAATGAATTAATACAATCTGTGCCTGATGGTATTTCCCTGGGAGAACTCAGAGATCAAGCTAAACCCAGTGCTGATGTGCTAGTGGTCAATGGCTTTCACAGTGAGGCAAAAGTCAATCTTAAAGAAGGAGACCAGGTTGTCCTCATCTGCAAAGGAGAAACTCCTAAGGCCGATGAATTGGAAACTCTTATGGTTGCTCGCCATACGCCGGGAGTACACAAACGTATGAAAGAGTCCAAAGTTGGAATAGCTGGACTTGGAGGTTTGGGATCTGCTGTTTCCATTGCTTTAGCTCGCATGGGTATCGGAACATTGATCTTGGTGGATTTTGATATTGTGGAACCGAGCAACCTAAATCGCCAGCATTACTTTATTGAACATATCGGTATGGCAAAAACAGATGCCATGGCAAAGATTTTAGCAAGTGTCAATCCTTATATACAAGTCAACACACATAGAGTAATAATAAGCGAGAAAAATATTCATCAACTTTTTAGGGAGGCGGATGTTGTAGTAGAATGCTTTGATCGTGCCGAAGCTAAGGTCATGATTATAGAGGCCGTTTCAAAATTTTTGCCAGGAACTTATTTTATTGGGGCATCAGGTCTAGCAGGATATGGTGACAGCAATAGTATTCAAACCTGGAAAATGGGAGATAAGATGTTTTTAGTGGGAGATTTAGTGAAAGCGGCAGAACCTGGACGTGGATTAATGGCTCCGCGAGTAGGTATTGCTGCCCACCATCAGGCTAATCTGGTAGTTAGCCTTTTGATGGATCCTGAAAAAACGATGACTCAAATCCCAAATATTTGAATAAAAATAGTATGTCCCGAGCTGTCAATTTTATTGGTGCTAGGCTGTTAACAAACTTTTCATGAGTCAATTGGGAAGGATATAGCCAAGATAGCCTTGCCGGAAAAAAGCACTTAAAGAATAACCACAGAATCCACGAACAGCTCGTATTTATTATCCTCATTGAGATCGTGAATCTTCACTTTTTCAACAGTATTTAGACCTGTAATCTCTAACAGCTGAGATTCATACAAAACTTTGACATTAGACTGCTTAATCTTTGTCTTAAATTCTTCATCTGTAGTAAGAGTTTTGAAAGGAGTCAAGAAGACAATCCTTTGTGAATATTCGCTTAAAGCTAGAGCAAATTCAAGCGATTTTTTCCCTGTATCCACAACGAGTGTCCTTTTTTCCTTAAAGAGCGATAGATCCTTGACCTCATGATAGACCCCATTGTTTAAAAATTCTTTTTCTCCAGGGATAATTATTAGGTCTCTTTTGGTGTCTTTTTCAGCTTCTGTTTTGATTTTCTGCTTGTTCAGGTAATTTTTAATTGCATCCCTCAGAGCATCAGCAGCAAGATTCGAGCAATGCATTTTTATTGGGGGTAATCCATCCAATTCATCGGCAACATCCTTGCGTGTGATTTTCAGCGCTTCTTCGATGGTTTTCCCTTTTGCTAATTCGGTAATCATAGATGCGGTAGCCACGGCTGAACCGCATCCGAAAGTCTTGAATTTTATATCATGAATTCTGTTATCCTTTACTTTAATCGTGAATTCCATCAAATCGCCACACACTGGATTTCCGACTTTTCCTTTGGCGACATTCTTTCCTTTCAAGATGCCTACATTTCTCGGATTCCTGAAATGGTCCAAAACTTTCTCTGAATATGTTGTTGATTTCATTTGTTCCTCCTCTTAATAGAGCGGAGATAATTGTCTCAGCCGGTCGACTACTTCGGGCAGAACCTTAAGAACTGCATCAATATCTTTTTCAGTTGTAAATCTACCTATGGTTAATTCTAAGGAACCGTGTGCCTCTTCATGAAGCAGTCCTAAAGCAATCAAAGTATGGGAAGGTTCCAGAGTCTTTGAAGAACAGGCGGATCCCGTGGCAACGGAAACCCCTTTATCCTTTAAAGATAGAAGTATTGATTCCCCTTCTATGCCATCAAAACGGAAATGGGCATTATTAGGGAGCCTTTCTTCACGGTGCCCATTGAGGTAAGACCTGGGAATTTTTTCCAGTACGTTCTTTATCAGTTTATCCCGATAAGCCTGAAACTTTTTGACCTCTTCCTCCCTTTCCTGGTGTATAATCTCGGCAGCCTTTGCCATTCCCACAATAGCAGGGATATTCTCAGTCCCAGAGCGCAGGCCTTGTTCCTGCCCTCCTCCGATTATTTGGGGATTTATCTTGATCCCTTTTCTAATATATAAAATCCCTAATCCTTTTGGCCCATATATGTCGTTAGACGAGAGGGTCAATAGATCGATTGAATCTTTTTTAACATCAAGCGGCAGAAGTCCCTCTGCAGCCACAGCATCAGAATGGAAAACGATGTTTTTCTCTCTGCATAATCTGCCTATTTCAGCAATCGGTTGAATTGTTCCCACCTCGTTATTCGCATATCCTATAGAGACTAAAATAGTCTGATTTGTTATGCGCTCTGCGATCTTTTTCAGACTCACCCGGCCATATTGATCAACAGGAACTTTAGAAACTGAAAACCCCATCCTCTGTAAGAGCTTTGCAATGTTATGGATAGAAATGTGTTCAATTTCTGAGATAATAATATGTTTACCCTTCTCTTTGTTACGCAGGGCAAACCCGATTAGGGAAAGGTTATTGGATTCTGTAGCTCCTGAAGTGAATATAATTTCATCTTTTTCGGAATTTATTAAACCTGCAATCTTCAGACGGCATTTCTCTAAAACCTCTGTTGCTTCGTCACCTATTTCATGCAGTGCAGAGGGATTTCCAAATTTCTTATGAAAATAAGGAAGCATAGCCTCGACAACCCTTGGGTCAACCGGCTTGGAAGATTGGTAATCAAGATATACAGTCATTACGAAAACATCCCCGCTTAAAACCACATGGTCGCCCCGGCCTCTAAAGCAAGATCGTTCAATGTTCCAGCGCCGACAATTTTAATGCCTGGGATTAACTCCACTTTTTCCATGCCTAGCATCTGCTTGGAGGCTTCACAAACATAAATTTCAATTCCCATCTCAAGTGTCTTCTTGATTATTTCAGCTAAAGATGGGAACGCACCCAATTTAATATTATCAGATACTCCGGGCTTCAAGACATTTAAACCCTGTCCTAGATAATACACTTTGGCATCGATATCCATTGCTTTTGCTGTTTGTGCTAAAACCAAAGGGGAGTACTGTCTTTCCGGGGTATCGCTGGTTTGAACATATAAAATGGAATTTTTTGTCATTGGCTTCTCCTATTTCTTTTTTTGGATTAGAAATCTTTGGCAGCCTTCTTTTTTTTCAAACTTGATAATCTGATGCCCGGTCCTTTTTGCAAACCGCTTGATGTCTTCTTCGGCAGCCGGGTCGTCTGCCAATATTTCAAGTATTTCACCTGCTTCGATACTGTCAATATTTTCCCTGGTTTGAAACAAGGGCTCAGGGCAAAATAATCCTATGCAGTCTAAAGTCTTTTTGGGCTTAATGTTTTGTGCCATTAGCATTAGACGTATCTTTGCTTCTTATGTCTGCTTCTAGTAATCTTCACCCAACAGTTCAAAATAGGCTCTCGGATGTGCGCATGCGGGACATATCTCAGGGGCTTCTTCTCCCTCATGAATATAACCGCAGTTATTGCATTTCCATCTCACAATCTTACTGCGTTTAAAAACTTGGTCCTTTTCTATGTATTCTAAAAGATCTAGATATCGTTTTTCATGCTGCTTTTCTGCTACTGCGATTGACCTCATTACTTCAGCAATTTCAGGGAATCCCTCTTCTTCTGCAATTCTGGCAAATTCAGGGTACATGGTTGTGTGTTCATGATTTTCACCGGCTGCAGATGTTTTTAGATTTTCGGCTGTGCATCCAATGACTCCTGCAGGGAAGGATGCAGATATCTCTGCTTCTCCGCCTTCCAGGAATTTAAAAAGCCGTTTGGCATGTTCCTTCTCATTGTCAGCTGTTTCCTGAAAGATCTTGGAAATCTGAACATATCCTTCTTTATTCGCCTTCGAGGCAAAGTACGTATAACGGTTTCTTGCCTGAGACTCGCCTGCAAAAGCCGTTAATATGTTTTTTTCCGTTTGTGTTCCTTTTAAACTTTTCATTTCTTAACTCCTCTTAACCTTATTTTTCAATCAGCGCATAAAAGCATCTTTTTAAATAATTCTTAATTCTTTATGTTTTACAAGAATTTCATCCGCCAGTTTTTCTAACGCTTTGAAATCTTCTTTTTTTGGGTAGCCCTTTATAATAATTGTCGAGAGAATTTCTACCTTAAGATTACCAGCAATTCCAGAAATTTGCTCCAGCATCTTTCCACCCCAGCCATAGGATCCAATAACCGATACAAACCTGGTTTTAGGCCTAAGGGCATTAGCAAGGTAGGTTGCATACACTGCGGCTGGATGAGGACCAATCAGCACGGTCGGAGAAGCAATGATAATAGTAGCGGCGTCAACAAGTGCTTTTGCCAGTTCTCCAATGTCTGTTTTGGTTAAATTAAAGGGTTTCACGGTTATCTCCCTTTTCATAAGGGCGTCTACTAGATGATTTACCATCTTATCCGTGCTCCCGTGCATTGAAACGTATGGGATGATGACTTCGTTTTTAACCTGATCAGAGATCCAATCTCTATAAGCATTGAGAATAAATTCAGGCCTGTTATATATAGGACCATGGCTTGGTGCAATCATTTCAATCTTGAATTGTTTGAGCTTTTCCATGTGTTTCTTTATGAGGTTCCTGAAAGGCATCATGATTTCTGCATAATACCTTTTTGCTGCATCATAGACTTTTGCTTCATCAGTTGCATATATATCACTGGTGGCAAGGTGAGACCCAAAAAGATCGCACGGGAATAGTATTTTGTCTTCTTTAAGATAAGACAACATTGTTTCTGGCCAATGTACCCAAGGTGCAATTATGAATTGGAGGGTCTTGTTTCCCAAAGATAGAGTATCTGCATCGTTTATTTCTATGAATTTATCTTCGGGAATTAGCAGTAAATCTTTAAGCATCCCTTTACATTTTTGATTGGTAACAACTCTGGCATTAGGGAAAAGTTCTAGAATTTTTGGGATTGTTCCAGAGTGATCCTGCTCAGCATGGTTAGAGATGATATAATCAATATTATCAACTCTGAGTTTATTGAGGTTGTCTATGAGTTCTTGCTCTTTGGTAGGGTCAACTGTATCTATGAGTGCTGTTTTTTCACTGCCTTGGATAAGATATGTGTTATAGCTTGTTCCGTCAGGAAGTGGAATGAGTTCGTCAAATAACCTTCTGTCCCAGTCGATTGCCCTTATGGAATGAACGCCGGATTTTAATCTTCTGATTGCCATTTTATTTTTCCTTTTCAAAGTCGTCTTTTGAAGCTCCACAAATCGGGCAAACCCAGTCATCCGGCAAATCCTCGAAAGAAGTTCCTGGTGCAATACCAGAATCAGGGTCACCTTTTTCTGGGTCATAAACATACCCACAAATAGAACATGTGTATTTATTCATTTTTATTTTCTCCTTTTTTTAAACAATCTTTGCATATGCCTTTAAAATAAGCATGTAATTCTGTTATTTTATGACCCTGCAAATTCCCGTTTTTAAAATGGTTACACTCAATATCCAGATCGATTATTTGCCTGCATTTTTCACAAAAAAAATGATGATGCGGGGATATATTACTGTCAAATCTTGCTTCTAATCCTGTAATAAAAATAGGAGTTACTAGGCCATTTTCATAAAAAACATCCAAAGTATTGTAAACTGAGGTTCTGGATACCGTCGGGATTTGTTTTTCTAATGTCTTATATATTGCTTCTGCTGTGGGATGTGATTTGTTTATCTCAAGATAATTTAAAATTTTTAGTCTGATATAAGTAGGTTTGATTCCATTTTCTTCCAGTTTATTTTTAAATAATTTCATATTTGTAATCATTACAATTATTAATTATAGGCATTTTGTATTCTTTGTCAAGAGAAAAGTTTACCAGGTAAAGCAACAATGTGGGTAATTTCTAATATAGTGAAAAATGGCCTTGGCTTTTTTCTACTATTATAGAAAATAGACTTATGAGCATTAATGTGATTTGGGATCGGGCCATGCCAACTTATTGAAAATAAAATAGATAACTTGAATTTCAGGCTAGATATATCTTTTAGAAGCGCCTTTTTAGTGGGCTCATCGCAATAATGAGTACCTGATTAGAAGACAAGAGGAAGAGGAACAGATGAATTTGAGGGCATGTCTGTGCTCCACTAAGATTTTTAACGCCATTTCCTCCCCGATCTTCTCGGCTCTGCTGGAACTCCGCGTGTTTATCTTAAGCAGCGCCACAATGTCTCCGAGCCACCATTAAGACCACCCCTTTGATTATACAGTGCTCACACATCCATCAGGCCAGACTTCGTCTGGTTTCCTCGAAGATCGACTCAAAAAGACTAAATCTTTCAATGTCGCTTCTTCCATCCCCTCAAATTCATTCGTTTACAGGCATTTCATCTGATACTATCTATCCAGGTATGCATTATTGCGATGAACCTTTTAGTGGAGGTCACCGGTCTTTAATTTAGCACGTGTATTGTAGATATAACGGAAGTTTCCAGAAAGAGAAGGGCCTACCTACCTAGTTATTGATTACTAACTCTTTTAACAATTCCAAGTTTTTTTATCCACCGCTTATCATATGAATTACAGCAATTTTTGAATTATCAGGTATAAGTGTTTCTGGGAAATTACTACGCAAAATTACTTTATCATTTATTTTAACTACAACTAATGGAAAAGTATATTTCATTCTTTTAAGCAGCTGAGTCACTGTTTCATTTTCAACCCAGTCAATTTTTTTACTATTTACCTCAATCACTTGTTGTCACCCAGAATTATTTCAAGTGCAAGATTTACCTGCCAGTTTGCAAATAAACAAACGCGTGGAGCCATTAGAATATCTTCATCGCTTGATTTTGTTAAAACCTGCGATTCTATATTGCCTCTTCTTAGTTCTTAATCTCGCCTAACCCAATGTCGAGCTAATCCAATCACCGACATAATGTGTTGCTATTATAACTGCCACTGCAATAGCCGAGTGTTCTACGATCGCTTTCCATGGTTTTGCTTTCTGCTCTTTGGCGATAAAGAAACTAAAAATGCATAACAATGATAAACCCCAGGCGATGCTTACAATAATTGCTGTGGAGAGTTGAAATAACAGGAGGGGAACAATAAATGTCAATGTAAAGACGAATTTAGACAAGAAAGTGGAGAGTGTTGCTTCCCATATCTCTTTGTTAGTATGCTTATTCTCTGATTCTTCGGAGAGATGGATACCTAGTGCGTCTGAAAGCGCATCTGCTATTGCTATCACCAATACACCGCTGATAACTACAAGTTTTGAATGAGTACCAGAATGAAGACCTACCATTAGTCCCAGAGTGGTGATTATTCCAGAGGTCAAACCAAAGCTAAATCCTGTCTTTAGTGAATGTTTCATTACTCAACTTCACTCTCTTTTCCTAAGGATTTCTTCCATTTCTTCAATTAGTTTTTCTCTTTCTTGTTCAGTTTAGGTAAGGAAATTTCCTTTTTTTTGAACTTAGCATTTTCTCTAAATTTTATCAAATTTTCACCCTCTGAGCTGCTTCATTCACGATAATAGCGGAAAATACACATCCAGTCAATAAGAAATCCTCTCTCTATTACGGGAAATGGGATGATTTCTTTGATTTTTTGTCTTGATTTTTCCAGTTGTTCACATAATTTCTAGCACTACGACTGATTTTGACGGGAGTGTTGTGAATACATTATTGTTTTTTAGCTGGACGGCTTTGAAAACTGTTGGCTTGAGTGTTTCCGGGCTGTCAAAGGTATTGTGAGCAGTCATTCTAGAGGCAGTTAAAAGACGGCCTGTGATGCTCTTGGCCTCGTAACCGCGCAGTTCACAAACAATTTCTGCAGGATTATTAGGGTCAAGATTGCATAGAGATATGTGAATCTTTCCAGCTTTATTGCGAGATGCCGAAAAACTCAGGGATGGAATACTATTGCCTGCGAACTTATACTGTTTGCACTGTAAATCTGCTGGCAGAAGCGTTGCATCCTGATGAACCTTGTACATTTCAAAGACATGATAAGTTGGGGTAAGGATCATCTTTTCAGCCTTGGTCAGGATCAATGCCTGTAAGACATTGATTGTCTGGGCAAGGTTGGCCATTTTTACCCGGGCACATTGATTATTAAAAATATTTAGAGTCAGTCCTGCCACAAGAGCATCACGTAGCGAATTCTGCTGATACAGGAATCCCGGGTTGGTGCCGGGTTCGACTTTATACCATGTGCCCCATTCATCCACGATCAGCCCAACTCGTTTTTTAGAATCGTATCTGTCCATGATGGTAGAGTGCTTTGTGATAAGTTCATCAATGAACAGAGCTTTTTTGAGCGTATCAAACCATTCTTTCTCGTCAAAATCAGTTGCAGAGCCGCTGTTTCCCCAGACGCCGGGAACTGTGTAGTAATGAAAGCTCAGCCCTGCCATGAGTGAGTGGGCCTCCCGCATCAGTACATCTGTCCAGTGATAATTTTCACCGTAACTACCGCAGGCAATTTTATAAATACTGTTGCCGGAAAAATTACGTATGTAGGTCTGATAGCGGCGGTAGACATCAGCGTAGAACTCAGGCCGCATGTTGCCGCCACAGCCCCAATTTTCATTGCCGACGCCGAAGTATTTCAGTTTCCATGGTTTTTCCCGGCCGTTTTTACGCCGCAGGTCGGACATAGGACTCTGGCCGTCAAACGTTATATACTCGATCCATTCCTGCATCTCTCGAACAGTGCCGCTGCCCGCATTTCCGCAGATGTATGGTTCGCATCCCAGTTGCTCGCAAAGATCTAAAAATTCGTGTGTGCCAAAATGATTGTTCTCTGTAACTCCGCCCCAATGCGTATTAACTATACTAGGACGTTGTGCATACGGGTCGATCCCGTCTTTCCAGTGATACTCATCAGCAAAACATCCGCCGGGCCAGCGAAGAACAGGAATCTTTATACTTTTCAGTGCGGCTACCACATCATTTCGTATGCCTCGTGTGTTCTTGATCGGACTATCCTCGCCAACCCAGTACCCTTCATAGATGCATCGCCCCAGATGCTCTGAGAAGTGCCCGTAGATATTTTTGTTAATGATATGCTTAGCTTGATCAGCATTAATGATTAATTTATTCACTGTTTTTTGTTCCTTTCCTGTTTCATTTGTGGAAAACACCCATCCTATGCTCACCAGCAGAACAATTACTAGAGAGCTCATTATTGCTTTTATGTTCGTCATTTTAATCTCCTTATTTTGTCTGCATATGTTTATTGATTGAAATTGTAAAAACAAAATACTGCTAAGTCAATCAGGGACTATATTTTAATAATTGTTAAGACAATGATAAAATGTACGATATAGCAATGATTGAGCAGGATTATCATCTGAAATATCGCATGAAAACAAAAAAAGGAGTCATGAAAAATGAAGAGAGCGACAATTATAAGGATTATGCTTGTTTGTGTGGCGCTCGTTGCTTTTAGCAATGGGTGCGGGAAAAAATCTATAAAAGATTACTCCGTAAAGCCGGTTCCTTTCACTAATGTGCATGTTACTGATCAATTTTGGCTTCCCCGTATGGAGACCAACCACAAGATAACTATTCCTTTTGCTTTTAAAAAGAGTGAAGAAACCGGGCGTATCGACAATTTTGCTGTTGCTGGTGGATTGAAGGAGGGCACTTTTTCAGGGATTTATCCCTTTGATGATACGGATGTATACAAGATTCTCGAAGGTGCTTCCTACTCGTTAAGCCTTTATCCTGACCCGGAACTTGAAAAGTATCTGGATGATTTGATCTTAAAGATTGCTGCGGCACAGGAGGATGACGGCTATTTGTACACAGCAAGGACAATAAATCCAGATCCGCCCATCCAATGGGTCGAAAAGGAGCGTTGGGCGAATTTGAGAATGAGCCACGAATTATATAATGCCGGACACCTGTATGAAGCCGCTGTTGCTCATTTCCAGGCAACCGGAAAGCGCACTCTGCTGGAGGTTGCGATTAAGAATGCTGACTTGGTTGATAGTGTCTTTGGCCCAGGGAAAAGACACGGAACTCCCGGCCATCAGGTAATCGAGATAGGCCTTGCCAAGCTGTATCGTGTGACCGGTAGAGAAAAGTACCTGAAACTGGCTAAATTTTTTCTGGATGAACGCGGTTACCCTCACGGCCGTAAGCTTTATGGAAAATATGCCCAGGATCATAAGCCTGTAGTCGAACAGAGCGAGGCAGTCGGGCATGCTGTCCGTGCATCTTATATGTATTCTGGAATGGCGGATGTAGCGGCACTTACTGGTGCTTCCGACTATGTGGAAGCCATAGACCGGATCTGGGAAAATGTTGTAACGAAGAAACTTTACCTCACAGGAGGTATAGGTGCCAGGAACAGTGGTGAGGCTTTTGGTGACGATTATGAACTTCCCAACGAGACCGCTTATAACGAGACTTGTGCTGCCATCGGCAATGCTATGTGGAATCACCGGCTTTTCCTCCTACATGGAGATGCCAAATATATTGACGTGCTGGAACGGATTCTCTATAACGGCCTGATTTCTGGAGTTTCTCTGAGAGGTGACCGGTTCTTTTATCCCAACCCACTCGAATCCCATGGCCAGCACAAAAGAAGTCCATGGTTTGGCTGTGCCTGCTGTCCCGGGAACATAACCCGTTTTATGCCCTCTTTTCCCGGATATGTCTATGCGTTTGGAGACGGCATTCTTTATGTTAATCTTTTTGTCGGAGGCAGCGCTGCCATAAAGATGAATAAGCATAATGTTGGAATAAAACAGGAGACGAACTATCCATGGGATGGAGACGTGAAGATATTCGTGGACCCTGAAAGTACCGGGGAATTCGCCATATATGTCCGTATTCCGGGTTGGGCACAGAATAGACCACTACCCAGTGACCTTTATCGATACCTGAGCAGTAGCGGGGAGGAAGTAAAGCTCAAGATCAACGGCAGGCAGATTGCCCTTGATATGGATAAGGGTTTCGCACGCATCCGGCGCACCTGGGAAAAAGGCGACGTGATTGATCTTCACCTGCCGATGCCAGTCCGCCGGGTATTGAGTCATGAAAATATTGAGGACAATCGGAGAAAGGTCGCTCTGGAGCGCGGGCCGGTTGTGTACTGTGCGGAATGGCCGGACAATCATGGATATGTAAGCAACCTGGTTTTGGCGGATGATGTTGAGCTTGAGGTCGAAAAGCGCACTGAAATGTTAAAAGGTTTGGATGTAATTAAAGGAAAGGTTATTGCTTTACAGAGAAGCAAGGACAGGAAGTCTGTAGTTAAAAAAGAGCAGTACTTTGTGGCAATTCCCTATTATGCCTGGGCTCACCGTGGCACCGGAGAGATGGCAGTTTGGCTGGCGCGAGATGAGTCAAGAGCACGGCCTCTGCCGGAGCCGACGATAGCCTCGACCAGCCGTGTAAGTGTTTCCAGCGATAAAAATGGGGTGGCGGTCAATGACCAGTGGGAACCGAAGAGCTCCAATGATCACTCGAAACCCTACTTGTACTGGTGGCCCAATAAGGAGACTCAAGAATGGGTCCAATATGATTTTCGGAAAGCTGCAAAGGTTTCTGCTGTTGAGGTTTACTGGTTTGATGATACCGGCCAGGGAGAATGCCGGGTGCCCAGATCATGGCGGATCCTGTACAAGTACAGAAACGAGTGGAAATCAGTCGACAATGACGGCCCTTACGGCGTGGGAAAAGATAAATACAACAGGGTGACATTTTATCCTGTCAGAGCCTCGGCATTGAGGCTTGAAGTGCAGCTTCAGCCGAAGTTTTCTACAGGAATTCTTGAATGGCGAGTGGAATAGGATTAATTACGATGAACCGATTAATAAAATGGCTGTTGTTTGGAGCATTTATAATAACGGCTTTTATCGCATGCGGAAATAAAAAAGCCGCGGATTATCCGGTTAAGCCTGTTCCCTTTACGGACGTGCATGTAGACGATGTTTTTTGGCTTCCGCGGATGGAGACAAACCGCAGCCCTTGGTTCGAGGTGGCTTGCTGTCCGGGAAACATTACGCGTTTTATCCCTTCATTTCCGGGATATGTATATGCTCAAAGGAATGACATCCTGTATGTTAATCTCTTTGTCAGAGGCACAGCCAAGATTATGGTAGAGAATAATTCCGTAGGGATCAAACAGGAGACGCGCTACCCATGGGAAGGAGTGGTGAAGATAACAATCGATCCTGAGCGCAGTGCGGAATTTACGCTGAATATTCGTATTCCAGGCTGGGCACAAAACCTCCCTGTCCCGAGTGATTTGTACCGCTACATGAGAAAGAGAAATGAGGATGTGAAGCTTACAGTCAATGGCAATCCTTTTACTATGGATATAGAAAGAGGCTATGCACGAATCCGCCGCCGCTGGAGAAGAGGTGATGTTGTCGAATTAGATTTGCCCATGCCTGTCAGGCGTGTAATTTGCAATGAGAATGTGAAAGACAACAGAGGAAAGGTTGCCTTAGAGAGAGGCCCTTTGGTTTACTGTGCTGAGTGGGTTGATAATGGCGGAGGGGTTCTTGACCTGCTTTTGCCTGATAGTATAAAGTTAGAAAGCAAATATCAGCAGGATATGTTAGGAGGTATGGTAATAATAAAAGGCAAGGTATTCGAATTGAAGAAGAGTGATGATGGAAAATTCACAGGAAGAATTGATCGGGAATTGATTGCTATTCCATACTATGCCTGGGCTCATAGGGGAGAGGGTGAAATGGCCGTATGGCTTCTGCGCTTTTAGGTATAGGAATTTTTTCTTCACTGGCTTTGAACGACTCAAAAATCATCTTCCCGCCAACGAATGAAAGCAATCCATCACGCATAACCACGCTGTCGTTTTCGATCTGATCAATAACCCATTTAAGTATTGCAGAAACCGCAGGATTAGATTTCTTGGGCGGCAACGAGTAATACATCCACTTTCCTCGTTTCTCTCCCTCAACAAGTTCCGCATTTCGAAGAATGCTCATGTGCTTTGAGACTGTGGATGGCACCAATCCCAATAATTCAATAAGCTGACAAACGCATAGTTCGCCTTGTCGCAATGCAGCCAAAGCACGTAAACGATTAGGATCGGTAAGGGCCTTGGCTGTTCGGATCGTCTTTTTCATGTCGGGTCTCCAATCTATTGTTCATTCGTCATTTCGTCACATATCGAATTATACAAGATGCCACGCCCTGTATCAAGACTTTCACATTGATTTAATACAAATGCAAGATGTGCGAGAGACAAGAATGCAGGCCAGCAACGATGAAAATACCTCTGTAATTCTTCTGGCCCACTTCTCAAAGACCGTCAGCTTATTGAATGCTTTGCCAACCCAGTGTGCGGCAAACGCCAGCAACAGTGAAAAACCCAATACAGGTAAGGTAGTTCCAATTCCATATAGCGAAGGCATAAGGAATTGTGAGCCGTGCTTCATGGCAATAGAAAACATGCTGCCAAAGAACAGGCCTGCTGAAACAGGGCAAAAGGAAAGGGCGAAGACAATACCCAGTAGACCTGCGCCCCACGCGCTTGATTTTTGCGCATAGTCTTGGATTTTCTCACGTCTCGTAGCATGACATGATGGACAGAATCCACGGGTCTTGGATGATTCCTTTCATGACCATTTTTCAATAACGCGTTTGAGCTCATCTTTTTTAATAGGCTTAGATAAATAATCATCCATACCAGCTTCCAAGCAACGCCTCTGATCTCCTGACATAGCATGTGCTGTCATCGCTATGATAGGAATGTGTTTTCCGGTCGCTTCCTCCTTCTTCCTAATTGCTGTTGTAGTTTCGAAACCATTCATCTCTGGCATTTCAATATCCATAAAAATTAAATCAAAAAAATCCTTACCGTATAAGTCAACCGCCTGTTTACCATTATTAGCAATCTTAACAGAATGCCCATTTTTTTCGAGCATACGAGCAACTAACCGCTGGTTTACTACATTGTCTTCAACCAGTAAGATATGATTAGAACGAAGAGCTTCATGGAAAGAATGTCTTGTAACAAGTTTTCTTGAAGGCTCCTCTTTTAAAGGCGTCCCCAAAATTTTCTTTATAGCATAAAGAAGCTCAGATGCCTTTACGGGCTTTGTCAAATATCCTGAAATACCTAAATCCCGACATTTCGTACCATCTCCTCGTCTTCCACCTGATGCTAAAATTAAAAGTTGGGTTTTAGATAAGCATTTGTCGTGCCTTATCCTTTCTGCAAGCTCAAAACCATCCATCTCTGGCATCATTAGATCTAAAATTGCCAAATGAAAATGCCTATCCTGCTCTATAGCGTTTTTCATCTGTTCAAGCGCTTTTAGTCCGCTTTCTATACTGACTACCTTCATACCCCAATTTTTTAGCATCCTTTCAAGTATGAGCCGATTTGTTGAATTATCATCTACAATCATCGCAGAGTAATTTTTCAAATCTTCTTGTTCTAACAATGCTCCCGGCTTTTCTCGTTTTTTTAAACCGAACCGAGTTGTAAAATGGAAAGTAGTTCCTTTTCCTACTTCGCTTTCAATCCAGATATGACCTCCCATCAATCTTACATAATTAGTCGAAATAGCAAGTCCCAGGCCTGTCCCTCCATATCGTCTTGTCGTGGAAGTATCTGCCTGAGAAAACGCATCAAAAATAGTTTTCTGTTTTTCTGGAGGGATTCCTATTCCTGTATCTTTAACAGATGTATGAATAGTAACTTCGTTTTCCGTTTCTGATTCGAGCTCTATCTTTACCACTATTTCTCCTTTTTCTGTAAACTTTATTGCATTCCCAACCAAATTGATAATTATTTGACGAAAACGTCCAGGATCTCCCACCAGAGAATCAGTCACATCAAAGGAAATATCACAGATTAATTCCAAACCCTTTTTCTCTGCTACAGCACCATATGATTTCAATGAATCGCCAATACTATCCCTCAAGCTGAATTCGGTTGAATCAAGTTCGAGTTTCCCTGACTCGATTTTTGAAAAATCCAGAATATCATTTATGATTGCAAGAAGTGAATCTGCTGATATTTTGACCATCTTAAGATATTCCTGCTGTTCAAGAGTAAGGTCAGTATCCAATAAAAGTTCTGTCATTCCTATAACACCGGTCATTGGTGTTCGAATTTCATGGCTCATATTCGCAAGAAATTCGCTTTTAGCACGGTTAGCATCCTCTGCGGCTTTTCGCTCTTTTTCTGCTGAGATATTTCTTATCTGAATCCTGTACAGTCCAAAAATAATTGAAATTATTCCCGCTGCTACTAAGAGTTTAAACCACCAGGTCTGCCAGAACGCTGGAATAATTTTTATATTTAATGACGTCCCTTCTTCATTCCAAATACCATCGTTATTCGATGCTTTAACTCTGAATGTGTACTCCCCTGGGTCCAGATTGGTATAAGTGGCAAACCTTTGAGCGGCAGAAGTGTAAATCCAATCTTTATCCAATCCTTCCATCCTGTATTCATACTCATTTTTATCCGGGAAAACGTAATGCAAGGCTGCAAACTCAAAAGACAACATGTTGTCTCTGTAGGAAAGCTCAATTTCATCGGTTTCTGTGATGGACTTTGTTAATGGTGATTTTCTATCCTCGCCTTGCTGGATGGGCACGACTTTGTTAAAGATTCTGAAATTTGTTATCATAACAGAAGGGATGTACGGATTATCCTTAATGGTTTTTGGATAAAATCTATTAAATCCGTTGATTCCACCGAAGAACAGCTCGCCTTTGGGGCTTTTATAACGGGATCCTCTGTTAAATTCATTGCTTTGCAGCCCGTCGCTTACATCATAATTTCTAAAAGTCTCTGTTTGAGGATTGAATTTGGAGAGACAATTGTTGGTGCTTATCCAGAGATTTCCTTTATCATCTTCCAGAATTCCATAAACCGCACTGCCCTCCAGTCCTTCAGACTACGTATAATTGGAAAAGGTCTCTCTTTGAGAGTCGAATTTTATAAGACCTTCACCGTTGGAACCGATCCAGAGTATTCCAGATTTATCTTTACAAAGCGTTGTTATGTAATCATTGCTCAAACTGTTCGGATCACTGGGATCGTGCCTGTAACGTGTGAATATTCCTTTTCCGGTTTCAAATTTATTGAGGCCTCCGCCGTCAGTCCCAATCCAGAGAACTCCCGGTTGTCCTTCATAAATGACTCTGATTCTATCATCGCTCAAACTGTTCGGATCTGTGGGAGAATGTCGATAGTGAATGAATTTCCCACTATTCGGGTCGAACCTGTTAAGTCCTCCACCATAGGTCCCAATCCAGAATACGCCTGATGAGTCTTTGACTATTGAAAAAACCCTGTCATTACTCAAACTTGCGGGGTCTCTGGGATTATACCGATAATGAATGAATTGGTCTTTTCCCTGGTCATACTTATTGAGCCCTCCGCCATCAGTCCCGACCCAGAGAGTGCCTGACTGGTCTTCATAAAATGACCTGACAAATATGTGGCTCAAGCTGTTGGGGTTCTCAGGATCATGGGTGAAACGTCTAAATCTCTTTGGTTCCCTGTCAAATTTGCAGATACCACCGCCATAAGTCCCTACCCAGATCACTCCTGATCGATCTTCGCACATGGAATAAATTCTGTTGCTGCTCAAGCCGTAGGGATTATTGGGGTCAGTTTTATAGTAAATGAACTCCCCTTTTTCCCTTTCAAATCGATTCAGTCCACCTTCGTTTGTCCCGATCTAGAGCATACCTAAACGATCTTGATAAACGACATGAATCCAATCATCACTCAAACTTTTAAAGTCACCGCGAATATGTTTGTACTGCACAAACTTTCCGGTTGTTGGATTAAAACGGTTAAGGCCTTTATCCGTTCCAATCCAGAGCATATCCAAAGAGTCTTCACAGATAGAATTAATGCTATTATGGCTTAAACTGTTTCTATCTTTCGGGTCAGACTGAAATCGGAACCAGGTCTCTTCTTTCCGGTTAAATCTATTCAACCCGTTATCCGTCCCAATCCAGAGGGATCCGGATTTATCTTCAAAAATAGTAAAGACTTTGTTATTGCTCAGACTATTTGGTTTTTCAGGATCATGAAGATAACGGGTAAATATCTCTTTTTCTCTATTGAATCTGTTTAAGCCGCCATCTGTCCCTATCCAGATATTCCCCAGGTGATCTTCATAAACTGAATAAACCCAATTGTTACTCAGACTCTTAGGATTTTTTACATCAGAAGTATACACGATGAAATCGTAGCCGTCATATCGATTCACTCCCGACTCGGTACCTATCCATATAAATCCTTTGCTGTCCTGCCAGATACAATGGATGCTAGCCTGGGATAGTCCCTCTTCAATTCCAATATTCTCGAATTTAATCTGACGTTCTTGGGAATAAAGAATATTGGAAAAGATTACTAATAACAAGATTGAGCAAAAAAATAATCTGCTCAATCGACCAGAAGTATAAACCCTGCCGTGATTTTCGTTCATTTTATATTCCTTTTTTGTTAACCTCCTAAAAAAATATCATAATTCTCGGAACAATGAAAACAATATTTTATCCAATAACAGGAAAATCCAGTCCGTGGGTCTTCTTCTTCATTTCAGCCTTCAAGCCTTAATTTATGGCGATTAATACATTAACGATCGGATTGTCCTGAGCATATTTTTTTTGTTAAAATAGAATTTCTTAATAACGGATCTCTTGATGAGCTATTTCAATCCCCTTCTCCAGAGAGGAATCTCAAAACTGGGAAAAGAATTGAGTGAAGCCAAAGTAGAAGGAATGATTGTACCTGATCTTCCTTTAGAAGAGAGTTCCCTATTCCAAGAAACACTTTCATCTGAAGAGATAGACTTGATCTATCTTATAGCCCCCACCACTTCTTCTAAGAGGATCAAAAAGATTAACCTTCACAGCCAACTATTCATTTACCTTGTTTCTCTTACTGGAGTGACGGAATCTTTTCTCAATCTGTTGTTTGTGCTTAAGTGATTTACTTCGCATGTGTTGTATGGAATAGGCCTTCTCGATAGTTGCTTTAAGAACTCTTTCTTCTATAGGTTTAGAAATAAAGAAAAAGGGCTTTGTCTCTTCCGCTCTCACCAGGCTTTCCTTATCTGATAAAGCAGACATGTAG
>Ga0265595_1001097_pt1 | contig 21979 bp, 21 predicted proteins | sample saktaG_15_FD_190148 | JGI IMG/M metagenome (GOLD analysis project Ga0265595, IMG submission 190148) | Saline water microbial communities from Sakinaw Lake, British Columbia, Canada - sak_2013_06_06_50m | ecosystem: Environmental > Aquatic > Non-marine Saline and Alkaline > Saline ...
CCGTGACTCTATATAAAAACCGGACTACCGGGTTATATGGATCGGGATTCACCCATGAAATCAGAGCCCTTATGATGATGAGCCACATATACAAAGTAAGCCCCATATCGACAATCCTGGCAAGCGCCTCTATAAAATTTCCTAACACAAACATCTCTTCCCCTTTATATTGAAATAGGTTATGAATAGTAATTGCTGTTTTAAAAGTCAAGACTTATGTTTCCCGGAAGGACAGAAAAGACTGTGCTTCCCGGAATATAATTTATCTTGCACAATCTGCAGACAGGGAGGTTGCCACACGGAAATGCCGGAAAAAAAGATATGCATCATAGGCGGGGGAAACATGGGAGAGGCGCTCGCCGGAGGGATCATCTCAAGCGGCCTGGCGCAGGTGGAGAGTATAACCATACATGATATACGAAAAGAACGACTTGCGTATTTCACGGACAAATATCATGTATGTGTGTCGGATGACATCGCGGGAGCCATAGAGGCCTCCGACATTGTTATCCTGGCAGTAAAACCCCGGAATATGGAAACAGTGTTAAGTGATATGGCCGATACCGTTGGGGACAGGCTTATTATATCCATCGCGGCGGGCGTCACACTCGGGTTTATAGAAGGAATTCTGGGGGAGAAAGCCCGCGCGGTCAGGGTCATGCCAAACACGCCCGCCCTCATAGGAGAAGGGGCGGCGGCCCTTGCAGGAGGAAAGAACGCCACGGACAGCGATATCGCCACAGCCCGCCGGATATTCGATTCCGTGGGAATGACCGTCGTCGTCGAAGAAGAACTCATCGACGCGGTCACCGGCCTGAGCGGGAGCGGCCCCGCCTACGGATTTATTATCATAGACGCGCTTGCAAGCGCCGGCGTCAGCCAGGGGCTTGAAGCCGAAACCGCGTTAAAACTCGCGGCGCAGACCATGTTAGGTGCCGCGAAACTCTGTCTCAACGCAGACAAGACGCCGGCCCAGCTCACAGATATGGTAGCATCTCCCGGCGGTACCACCATAGAAGGCATAAAGGCTCTTGAGGCCGGAGGAATCAGGGAAACCCTCGCGGCGGCAGTGGAAGCCGCGACAAAGAAATCGAAGGAATTGGGTGAAAAATAACCCGGCCGTGGCACTTCTTTTCATCTACAATTTCTTCTCGAGATTTTCTTGAATATGATCTATGAAATCTTCCGTGTAAACCCGCCTGTTATTTGGATCAGGATCGGCGACCAGCATAAGATCACCTGGCATGATCCCGCTTTCAATGGTCTCTAATGCGGCATCTTCTATTTTCCGGGCAAATTCGCCAACCTCGGGGGTATCGTCAAGTTTCGCTCTCTTTTTCAGGCATCCTGTCCAGGCAAATATAAGCGCCATAGAGTTTGTGGATGTCTTCTCTCCGGCAAGGTGCTTATAGTAGTGTTTCTGAACGGTTCCATGGGCTGCTTCATACTCAAAATAGCCATGCGGTGATACAAGAACCGATGTCATCATGGCCAGACTCCCATTGGCAGAGGCAAGCATGTCCGACATGACGTCTCCATCATAATTCTTGCAGGTCCACAGGATACCGCCTTCCGATTTCATGACTCTTGCAACAGCGTCATCTATGAGAGTGTAAAAATATTCAATTCCAGCCTCTTCAAATTTATCCTTCCAGTTTGCTTCATATTCCTCATCGAATATTTTGCGAAATTCCGCATCATAGATCTTCGAAACAGTATCCTTCGTGCCGAACCAGCAGTCCATCTTATGGTCCATGGCGTAGGTAAAACAGGAAGCGGCAAAGCTCCTGATGGAGGGAACGGTATTATGAATTCCCTGAAGTATCCCAGGGCTCTCAAATTCATGAATCACCTTCCTGATCGGTTCACCCCCGTCACGAGGTGTGAAAACGAGCTCGCCTGTCCCCGGACCCGGAACTTTAATCTCCTGGTTTTCATATACGTCGCCATAGGCATGTCTCCCCATGTGTATAGGCCTCTTCCAGGCCTTCACGAAGGGATGAATATTGTTTACCTGAATGGGGGCCCTGAAGACGGTACCGTCCAGGATTCCCCTTATTGTTCCGTTGGGACTGGACCACTGTTTCTTAAGTCCATATTCCTCAACCCTGTCCGCGTTGGGGGTGATTGTGGCACATTTGACTCCTACCTTGTATTTCATGATTGCATGAGCCGCATCGATGGTAATCTGATCGTCCGTTTCATTCCTCTTTTTCAGCCCGAGATCATAATATTCGGAGTTTATATCCATATATGGAAAAAGGAGCTTCTCCTTGACCATCTGCCACATAATCCTCGTCATCTCATCGCCGTCAATCTCCACTATTGGTGTTTTTACTCTGATCTTTTCACTCATCAGCCCTTCTTCTCCTTATCAGTCACTCTTTTTATTCTTGATATATGAAAGCATCCCACCTGAAAGTACAATCCCTTTGGCCCTTTCCGAGAGATCATAGCTAACCTCAAATTGTAATCCCCTGGTTGTGTTTTTTACGATCAATGTCTCACCGGTCCTGATTTTTTCGCCTATATCCGGAATTTCCAGTCCGTCTCCCTGATCGACTTTTCCGTAGTCCTCCTCATTTTTAAAGGTGAGGGGGACTATACCGAAATTTATCAGGTTTGCCGTGTGAATCCTCTCAAAGGATTTCGCAATCACGGCCTTCACTCCCATATACATGGGGCAAAGCGCCGCGTGTTCCCTCGATGATCCCTGCCCGTAGCTGAGTCCGCCTACGATTATGTTGTGCCTGCCGGAATCTCTTATATCTTTTGCCCTGTTGTAAAACTCTGGATCCATAACCTCGAACAGAAATTCGGAATACTTTGGCACGTTGGATCTGTATTTCATCTTGGAGCCGGCCGGTATAATGTGGTCTGTCGTGGTATTATCCTCCACCTTTATGGTTACAACGCCGGTCACAGTTTCGGGCAGAGGATCGTTGGCTAGAGGCTCTCCTATATTGGGTCCCCGGTAGATCTCGATGCCCGCCGGATCGTCGGATGGGGGAATAATCATTGAATCATCGATTATAAATTCCCCGGGCATCGCCACCTCGGGACAGGGAAAATCAAGATCTCTCGGATCGGTAATTTTTCCGGTAATGATGGCGGCAGCCGCCGTTTCCGGACTTACGAGATAAACACTCGCACTCTTCGTTCCCGATCTGGCCAGAAAGTTTCTGTTGCTCGTCCTCAGAGATACTGCATCGGTCTGCGGTGACTGGCTGTTGCCTATGCAGAAACCGCAGGCATTCTCTTCGAGCCTCACGCCAGTCTCCAAGAGGTCCGCCAGAGCACCGTTTCTTGCCAGCATATCCAGAACCTGTTTTGAACCCGGTGCCAGGATAAAACTCACATTAGGGTGCGCTTTTTTACCCTTCAGGATTTTTGCAACCATCATAAGGTCTCTGTAGGAAGAATTGGTACATGAGCCCACGCACACCTGGTTAACCTCCATGCCTTCAAGTTCCCTTACTGTAGATATGTTACCGGGACTGTGGGGGGTCGCCGCCAGAGGAACAATTTTCGCAAGATCTATTTCTATAACCTTAAAGTATTCGGCATCGGGATCCGCACTCATTTTTTCCCATTTTTCTCCCCTGGCCTGTGCCCTGAGGAATTCCCTGGTTTGTTCGTCGCTCGGGAATATGGATGTGGTAACACCGCACTCGGCGCCCATGTTTGTAATGGTGGCCCTTTCAGGCACGGTCAGGGTTTTGACCCCCGAGCCGCTGTATTCGAATATGCACCCCACATTTCCCTTCGTTCCAAATATCTCCAGGATCTTGAGAATCACATCCTTCGCGCTTACCCAGGAACTGAGTCTGCCGACGAGGTTGATTCTGATGACCCTCGGGCAGGTAAGATAGAAGGGTTCTCCCGCCATGGCCAGCGCTACGTCCAGACCACCCGCTCCGATGGCAATCTGTCCGATTCCTCCGCCTGTTGGCGTATGACTGTCGGAACCGAGAAGAGTGGCCCCGGGCCTGCCGAACCTCTCCAGATGAACCTGATGGCAAATCCCATTCCCCGCCCTGGAATAGTCTATCCCGTATTTTGCCGCTATTGTCTGAAGATACTTGTGGTCATCGGCATTCTCGAACCCTGCCTGTATTGTATTATGATCGACAAAACTTACCGAATGGTCCGTCTCTACCCTGTCAATCCCCATAGCCTCGAACTGCAGACAGGCCATGGTTCCCGTCGCATCCTGGGTCAGTGTCTGATCTATACGAATACCGATTTCATTACCCGGTTCATATTCACCCTTGGCAAGGTGCCTCTCCAGTATTTTTTGAGTTAGTGTCTTTGGCATGTTTTCCCCTTAGATTTTCTACCTGACCCTATTATCAGGAACAAGAGCCCGGCAGTGCAGGCCCCTCAATCAAGTCGGCACTGCCGAAAAAACAGTCCCCCTTTTTGATAAAGGGGGACTGAAGAATTTCTACGGCAATACTGGTTGAACTCACTAAAATTTTGTCGGCCAATTTGCAAGCCGATGTTTTCCGATACCCTTATCTTTTGAATCGCGAATAATACTCAACACTTTAACTAAATAATCACGGGTATCGAGGGGATGTATAACATCCTGCACACCATAGCCTTTTGCCGCGGCATAAGCGGTCGTATCAACCCTCAATTGTTCAATCAATTTTTTCCTTTCATCTTCCGGCAGGTTCCCAAATACAACATCCGCGCCAATCTCAGGATCCATAAACCCGATTTCAGCTGTGGGCCACGCCACCATAAAGTCACATCCTGAACTCAGAGCGCACATGTTTATAAGCGCCTGTCCGTATCCCTTCCGTATGATTATGACAATTTTCGGAACCGTTACCTGAAAAAGGCATTGCAGATTATTGACAACCTTGGCGCCTACTTTCTTAAGTTCCGCGTCTTTACCGGTAAGATGGCCGGGAGAATCAACAAGGAATATAAGGGGGATGTTGAAGGAATCGCAGAGACACTGAAAACTTGTTTGTTTGTTCAGGGCATCTGTATCCGTGGCGCCGGCATTAAACATCGGATTACTCGCGATAAACCCGACCACCTCCCCATTGATTCTGGCAAGACAGGTAATGAGCATCTTTCCGAAATCGGGCTTAAGCTCAAGATATTCTTCACCATCCACAATGAAACCTATAATCCTGCGCATATCGTAACCACGTTTTCGATTATCGGGGAAAATTTTGAGAATCTGTTCTACACTCTCGTCCGAGCCATCGGGAACAGGTCGTTTGGGCGGTAGTTCCTGATTGTTGGCCGGCATATAATCGAGATATTTCTTTATGATTCTGAAGCAATCTTCCTCATCTTCAACAACCTGATCATTCATGCCTGTCAGTTTTGAGTGGATCTCCCAGCCCCCCATCTCTTCCGCCGTGTAAATCTGCCCTATGGCTTTTTCAAGAGCCCTGGGACCTGAAACGCTAATGGCGCTTCCCTTCACCTGAACAACAAAATCTGCCATACATGCCTGGAAATCAGCTACTCCAAAACAATCTCCCATTGCCGCCATTACAAAAGGACATTCTCGAAAATTGGTATATTCAGCCCAGTGCATGTCAGAACCAGCTCCACTACCCATGATTCTCTCAGCACCTTGTACGTCCGGCATTCTTGCCCCCCCGGCTTCTCCCAGCCAGATTAAGGGTATCCCATATTCACGCACCTGGGCCTTGAAAAGAAGCATTTTTTTTAGATTTGTCCACGCGTTAGTCGAGGCCAGCACTGTAAAGTCATTGACGATTAAGGCAACCCTGCGCCCATCCACATAGCCATAACCGCAAATCAGGCTATCCGCGGGAGTCTTATCTTCCATTCCCGGCATATCTGAGGTGCAAAAAGCTCCTAATTCCATAAAGGTCCCGGGATCGAGCAATTTGTCTATACGCTCCCTCGCGGTTAATCTGCCCTTGTCATGCTGTCGCTGGATCTTCTGCGGCCCTCCCTGCGCGAGTGTTTTTTTCTTTCGTGTCTCAAGTTCTTCAAATATTTTCTCAAAAGCCATTACACGCCCCCTCCTTCAAATAGTAAAGGTAAGGCCAACTGTATGAATAACTTCAGATCAACAAGTTGGCCTTCCGTCTGAGAAACAGGAATATGGCGCCGGTTTTCCTGTTATGTCACGGGTTAATATCTCTTTTCAAACAATATCGGTTTCCTGAGTGGCCTTTCCAGTGTCTCCGGTGGTACCCACTCAAAGGTTGGACTTATTCTCAGTTCCGACTTCATTACATTCTTTATCTCTTTGCCGAGTTCTTCAAGTTTGTCTTCCATGCCCTCGCCATATTCAGCTTTTATTATCAATCTGGTTATTCTCGACGATGGACCTTCTTTTATCACTCTCATATGTCCCGTTACCCTGGGCACAAATTGCTGTAATTTCTTATGTATCGCCCCGGCAAATACATTGACCCCTTTTACGGTGATCATATCATCCGCGCGCCCGACAGGCTTAAGTCTATATCCCTTGAAACCACATCCGGGACATTCAGAAATGAACACTTCCACGATATCGCCTGTAGCGTATCTCAGATAAGGCGCGGCCTTCTTTCGGAGATGGGTACCGACAATCTCCCCCACCGCCCCATCCTTGATCTCTATCGGTTCTTTCGTCACAGGATCAACCAGATCTTCCCCCGTCAGATCCCAATCCTCGGCAAAATTGTGAAGACCGTGATATTCATCCGAATCGCAGGAGATTGCAACATTGAGCAGTGAAGGTCCCCACCAGTCATACCATCGACATCCGTAGGCATCTTCCACCTTTTTCTTCAACTCAGGAATTCCACACCCCGCTTCGCCTGTAAGAAGCAGACACTTAAACCCGAGATCCTTGGGATCCATGCCGAGCTTATTTTTCAGCAAATCGGCATAAAATTCGACAATCGCTGAACCGGTGAACCAGAAGGTGGGTCTTGTCCATTTCACCATCTCAAGCGCCAGCTGTGGCCCAAGCCTTATATCAAGGGGAAGCGGGAGGACACCCGCCTTTTCAACCCCCGGGAGTATCGCCGAAGTCGCATAAACGCCAAGTGGAAATAAGAAAAATGCTCTGTCCCCCCTTCCCAAACCTACTGATTTAAGCATAAACCCAACATAATCGTTGAGGAACCCCTGATCCTCTTTAGTCTGTGTGTACGGATAGGTCGGATGGCCCGTGGTTCCTGAAGTGCCTCCAGTGGAAACTACATCCGCCGGGTCACAGCAAAGATGCAGCCCAAAAGGGTGTCCATATTTTTCCAGGGATGTTTCCATACTCTGCCGTTCCCGGTCTTTGTCCATAAAGATGGGCAGTTTTCGCAAATCTTCGATAGTTTTTATATCTCCGGGCTCCGCGCCACATTCCTTAAACCGCAACTGATAATATTCGGGGGAATTATCATACATGTACGCAATTGATTGCCGAAGTAGTTTCTCTTTACGAACTTTTCTTTCCTCAAAGCTCATCTCATTCAACTCTTCTGGATATAATCTTATCTTGCCTGCCATTTAATAACCTCCTTAGTTTAAACAGATTTTAAAATAAATAGTAACTACTCAGGTAGCCCCACCATGGAGCCGCCATTGACTGATAAGTACTATAACCCCCCCCAAGAATGCAAGCAAGAACCTAAAATTTGTCAGAAGCAAGTAATCTGTCCGGAGTTGTAGTGACCTTACCCCATAGTATGGGCCATATTTAAATTGAGTTTTTGGTTCTGTAAAGAAATATTTTGTTCTTTTAAAAATTCATACGGTGTTAGATCGTTCAAAGAGCTATGTGGTCGTTCTTTATTATACGCGTTTCTCCATACTTCGATCTTTTCCTTAGCATCAGTGATGGAAAGAAACCAGTGTTCATTCAGACATTCATCACGGAACTTGCCATTGAAACTCTCAATGAAGGCATTGTCTGAAGGTTTGCCAGGACGAGTATGCTCAATAATTATGTCGTACTTTTCTGCCCACTGATGAAAGTTAGCACTGGTAAATTCAGGCCCATTATCAACACGAATGCGTCCAGGATAGCCATGGAATATGGCAATCTGGTCTATAAATGCAGTGACGCGTTTTGCCGGAATCGAGCTATAAGCCAGGATACCCGGAGATTCTCGTGTGAAATCATCAACAATCGTGAGTACCCGGAAACGCCGTCCATCTGCAAGGGAATCCGACATAAAGTCTATTGACCATACTTCATTTAGTCTCGACGCAGCAATCATGTGAACACGAACGGGCAGTATCCTTTTCTTCTTAGTACGTCGACGCAGTGACAGACCTTCCTCCTTGTAGATTCGCTCTGTTTTCTTGTGATTGATGATCTGACCTTCTTTCTTCAGCAGTACATGCAGTCTGGGGCTACCGTAACGCTTATGTTTGTATGCCAGTTCTTTCATGCGGTTTCTCAGTTCGTCATCGTTCTTTTTAACTGGTTTATACTGACTCGTTGACCGGTTGAGATTCACCAGTTTAGTTGTCTGTCGTTTGCTCAGCCCAAATTGAGATACAGCGTAATCCATTGCCTGTCGTTTCGCTTTGGGCGTTAGAAGTTTTTTTCAAGAAGATCCTTTAAAACCTGATTATCCAGACTCAGATCAGCAACTAGGCGCTTTAGACGGCGGTTTTCGTCTTCAAGTGCTTTTAACCTTTTCGCCTCGCTGATATCCATGCCGCCATACTTGTTGCGCCAGTTGTAGAATGTCTGTTCCGCAATACCGTATTTACGGCATAATTCGATAATCTTGATCCCGAGTTCGGCTTCCTTTAGAATCTTGATGATCTGTTCTGTGGCAAAACGCTTTCGCTTCATCTATGAGTCCTCCTGTTAGACTTTTCTTTATCAGAAAGGACTCAACTTGAAAATGGCCTGGTTTTAGGGGGAAAGGTCCGTAGCACGTAATCGGCATCAGTATGTCTGCAGAATCCCTGCTCCGATTTTGCCCTCAAAATTCTTTCCATCGCATACCTTTTAAAAAGCGGTCTACTCCTCACCTCCGGCTACTCAAGCCCTGTGTCTCAAGAATTCGGCATAATCTATCAAATGAGACACGGCTTTGAGCCCAATATCCGGATTCTCTATGAAGTACAATCCTTTGTCGTACAGATATTTTTCGGCATAGTCCGTCATTTCCCTGAAGATAATTGGGATAACAGGTTTCTCCGCGGCATCTACAAGGGACATGTACGATTCATTGAGAAACCCAACGGGATCATCTTTATCCTGAGGTGGAACGAAGATCGGAACGATAATATCGAGGTTTTCATCTTCCATCATTGACCGGACAATCTCATTCAATCCCTGAAGAAATCCTGACCCTGTTACATCAAGAGGATTATCCGGCCGTGCAAATTCAGGAAGAAGTGACCTCAAACATTGTATGGTCTTCTCCTGCAGTGACGGCAGTTCGATGCCATACTTCTCGCACAGGTCAGCATAAATGCCGCACAATCCACCGGAGAGGGTGCAGATTCCCAGACTTTTTCCTTCTGGAAGTCTGCAACGGGAAAAGATGGCGGCAGTTTCCGCGAGTTCTTCTATAGTCTCAACCCGTATGATTCCGAGCTGTTTGAAAAGCCCGTCAACGATATTGTCATTACCGGCAAGAGCTCCTGTATGGGAGGCCGCCGCCTTCCTGCCCTTTACCGAACGGCCGATCTTAAGTATTATAACGGGTATTTTCCTGCGGGCAGCCTCAAATGCCACCTGCCTCAGCTTATCAATATCTCTGAATTCTTCGATAAAACAGGCGATTACCCGGGTGTATTCATCATAAACAAGGTATTCCATGCAATCTTCCGCCTGAAGCATTGCCTCGTTACCGGTTGTCAGATATAGAGAAACTCCGATAGACTTTTTCAGTATCTTTGTAAGAATCGCCTCGGAGGTTCCACCACTCTGCCCGACTACACCAACCGCGCCCTGAATCAGTTTCCCTTCCACCATCCCGCCGCAAAACGCGCTTACTCCTTCCAACAGATTTATAAATCCCAGGCAATTTGGTCCCATCAGGACTATGCAGTGTTCCGTGCAGTACTGCCTTAGCCGATCCTGCATGCGCCACCCTTCCTCCCCCGTCTCCGCAAACCCGGATGAAACGATAAGCACATTCGTGATTCCCTTTTTTCTCAGCTTTTCGAGGGTTTCCAGAACGATAGAACTCTTCACAAGGAGAATGGCAAGATCAATCTTTCCATCGGGAAGATCGGGGATACTCCTGTATGCCCTGATACCGTATACTTCATCTGCCCCTGGATTAACCGGATAAAACTGCCCCCCGAAGCCAGCCTTCAGGGCATTTTTCAGTATATTTCCAAACCACTGGTTGTTGGGTGACGCTCCGACAACAGCTGTACCGCGTGGTGATAAAAATTCCTCCAATTGTTGATGTGTGTATGAACCCATTATATCTGACACCTTTATTTGTAATTTGAAAATTGTTAAATCGACACTCAGACATTGACCACTATTACTTCAGAAATCCCGGCTGCCGATACGAAGCATCGGGATAGGTGTAGAATCCCCGCCCCGATTTAGCCCCCAGCAATCCTTTATCCACATACCCCTTGACAAAATCAGCATTCGTCTTCGCCTGAGGATTATTATTTTCATTCGCCCAGTACTCGATGATGATCCATACTGTACTTAGACCGATCTGATCCATGATTCCGAAAGGGCCTGTCGGCGCATTCATTACACCCATCCAGGAGCGGTCAATATCTTCCACCGACGCGACGCCATTCGCCGTCAGGGTCAGCGCCGCCTCAAACCACTTCATCAGCATGGTATTGAAGACATAACCGTTCTGCTCTTTATGGAGAACGATGGCAATCTGCCCGATACTCCCCGCGAAGGCCTTTATCAGGTCAATCGTTTCCGGTGAAGTCTCGGGGTGCGGCATGATGTCAACAACATTATTCGTCCTGATATCATGGAAATGGAATGCCGCGAACCGGGCGGGTCTTCCCGTTTCCTCCGCGAACATGGAAGGCACCAGTGTTGACGTATTCGTTGTGAATATCGTGCGTGGGGGGCAGAGTGTGTTGAACCGGGCAAAGACCCTCCCTTTCAGTTGAGGGTCTTCGGGTACCGATTCACTGATAATGTCGGCCTCCCGGGCCGCCTCTTCAGGATCGGCTGTTGTCGTTATTCTCATTAATGCGTCTTGTGCCTGTTCCCGCGTTATTTTGCCCCTCCCTGCCATTCCCGACGCGATCTTTCCGATCCTGGCCAAGGCATTCTCAAACACATCCTCCGTTATGTCATAGAGAACGACGTCATAGCCGTGAAGGGCGCACTGGAAACCGATCTGCTGTCCCATGCTGCCCGCACCGAGAATGAGAACCTTTTTCACATCTTCAATCTTCATCAATCTGCTCCTGTATCAACTGACAAACCGGATCACAAGCGGTATTTATTCGGGGCGGCGACTGTACAGGTTTATCATGTATCCTCCGTCCCTATGAATTCCAGAAGAGCTTCGTTGAAAATGTCGCACTGCTCTACATTGGCAAAATGGGCCGCGTCCGGAATGATCCTCAATTCTGAACCGGCTATCTGTTCATGGATGAACCGTGCCGCCGATACGGGAGTACCCTGATCATACTCCCCAACCATAATCAGGGTTCTCGTCGGAATGGCGCGTATGGGATCACGCATATCCATGTCTTGAAGCGCCTCACAGCAGGCACAAAATCCCTTAACCGGTGTAGCGAGAATCATGCTTCGGATCTTTGTAACCTCGGTTTTCAAGCGCTCCTGACCGGCCGTTGTGAACCATCGGTCGATGGTGGCATCGACTGCGGCATCCATGCCTTTTTCACTCACTGTTTCAATGCGTTCGTCCCAGATTTCGCGGGGGGGCATGTGGGCCGCCGTAGAACAGAGCGTCAGCGAAAGCAATCTGTCACTATACCGGGCACCCAGCATCTGACCGACCATCCCACCCATCGAAAGGCCACATAAATGGACCCTTCCCAAGCCGAAAGCGTCCATTAAGCGGACAGCGTCGTCCGCCAGCATCTCGATTGAGTATGGACCAGCAGGTACACCAGAGCGGCCATGTCCGCGACTATCATACCGTAGCGTTCGATAACCCGCCTTCACCAGACCGGGAATCTGTGAGTCCCACATAGTCAGATCCGAGGCCAATGAATTCGAAAGCATCACAATCGGTCCTTGCTCGGGTCCGTCGAACCGGTAATTGAGAGTTGTTCCGTTCACAAAAACCAGCGGCATGGATGATACCCTCCCTCTCTTTTATTTACATTGCGATAAAGCTTTATCACTTTGGGGTCATTTCCGAAATACAAAAAACAGGGTCATCCGATTCAGGCGTACTCGCCTGAGATTTAGGAATTCCGTTGAATTTCCTGTTTATTATTACACCAAGATCAACGGTCGACCTCCGGCACAGGAACTGTTCGGTCTTTCTTTCCTTTTCCGTCATGGACATTCAGGATACAGACATCAAAATTAAAATCCTGAATACGAAGGTTAAGGCATTCAGACAAGCGAAGGCCGCAGCCATATAAAAGCTTGACTATCAGGTCATAAGGATATGAGAAACACTCAATAACCGCGTCAACCTCTTCCCGTGACAACACAACGGGTATATACGGTTTTCTTTTCGCCCTTACGACGTCTTTCAGATCACCGAATTCATTTTTAATGACATACCTGAAAAAAACAGAAGGGCATTAAAGGCCTGATTCTGGGTTGAGGCAGATACTTTCCGTTTAACTGCTAAAAAAGTTAAAAAATCTTTTACGTCAGACGCGGATAACAATTGCGGATCTTTGCTCCCGGTAAAAGCCTGAAACTGTCTGGTCCATCCTCTATAAGCCTCTAATGTTTTAGGAGAATAGTGCCGTAACTTAATTTCCGATTCTAAGTTTTTATGGACAGGCTTCCAACCGGCGCCGATTAATTTTAAGCCGTGGTTTTTTCTTGAAATATTCTCCTTTTTATTATTTAATGCCCCTATCTTATCCTGATCGGCCTTCTTTATTTCATAAAAAATTGATATTGCGTGAAACGCCTGCTTCCGCTGTTGCTCTGTCTGGTTCTTATCTTTCAATTTATTAATAAAATGTGAAAGGCTTTCCTTCTTTGATTTTTCGTGATGATATTTAATACAAAAATCCAGATAATATCTCAGCTACTTTTTATAATAAAAGTGATCTGCAAGCGGCACACCTCTTTTGATCAGAAAAGAATCATACGGAATCTTGATTTCAGGAGGGATCTGTTTCATGGAATTATCTATCTTGCTTCATAACATTCACATATTTGGAGTGATGCAGTTGAAAACCTATAATAAATCAAAATAATATTTGTCAAGTTTTTTATTTTTGAAAGTTATACAGAAACTATCTACTAACTGGTTATCCGGGTTATCAAAAAAATGATACAACAGGTGTGGTTTATAGGTGCTCAATAGAGCAATATCGCTTTAAACAAAAACATCAACATTCAATGTAGGAGGGACTTATCATGGGTATGATGAAAGAGTTTAAGGAATTTGCCGTTAAAGGGAATGTCATCGATATGGCAGTTGGAATCGTTATTGGTGCTGCATTTGGTAAAATTGTATCTTCATTTGTGGCCGATGTGATTATGCCTCCAATCGGGGCCATGGTCGGAGGTGTCGATTTTTCCAATTTGGCATTTACTATTAAAGCAGCTGCGGGAGACATACCTGCTGTCGCAGTCAGGTATGGAAAGTTCATTCAAACGGCGGTTGATTTTACAATTATCGCATTTGCAATTTTCATTGTTATCAAAGGGATTAATTCACTCAAGAAAAAAGAGGAAGAAGCACCTAAAGCGCCACCCGAACCCTCGACGCAGGAAGTATTACTTACGGAAATACGTGATTTACTAAAGAACAGGGAATGAGTCTTTTTCATAATCGTTCCGTATAATCGGGTAGCCGGGGGATTTTAACCCCCAGCCCACACACCATCCGGCATGCGGTCCCGAACCGGGCGATTCACGAAGATACCGGGCCTTAGCCGGGCATATGATACAAAAACAGTTCTTTGAAAAGCTGACGGCAACTGCATTGTATCATCAGAAGCACCATTTCCCATGACGCGCCTGTTAGTTGCTCCCCTGTTCGGGTTCATTGCATTTCAGAGTTCATGGGCCATGCCACTGTTCTTCGCGTTTGGCCCTCCAGTGGGATGTAGAATTCGGGGGACATCCATGTCCCCCGAATTCCGCCTCAGTTTGATTTCCCTTCTATTGAAGAAGCAGTTTCTGATTGCTTGAAATCGGAGTTACGAAATTTATGCGGATTTGGGATATTGACCCAGGTTTTTTAAATGTTCAAAGTCTGTTGGGTGAACATCGTGAACTGCATGGTATTCATTCAATTATCAGCAAAGGCAAATCCGGCTATTCCCGCCACCCTGAAATACTGCGCTGGGTTTCTCATTTGCCTGCTTTGGTAATTCGCCATGAGTACCTGGTTGAAGAGATGAAACTAAGGGGATTTAATCACTATAGTCCCCTTGATAGGTTTGAGAGCAGTGTAGAGTGGCCACCTATTTTTGTTGATCAGCCCGCAGCACAGTATAGACTGCTGCACAGTAAGTATGTTGAAAAAAAACCGGGGCGTATTTCTTTGCCCAGAAATATTCAGGAATTATGGGCTTCCCATAAATATTCGGTTATGGCCAGAGACCCTGCAACCTATAAAGAGATCGGTCAACTAGTCGCGTCTGGAGCCATTTCTTTCGATGAATTAACGGAAAAATTAGTGTTGATAATGCGCACTTTGCCTACCCCTGGACGTCTTGCAAATGCTGTCTCCCACATGTGGAGATATGTTGCCGATTATTCACCGGTTGATCCCCAGAAATTAACAAGCAGTGAACTGCTACAGGAAATTCAGGAGAAGTCGCAGAAGTATAATGTCGACTATCTGCTTCGCTCCACTGCCCTTGGTGAATTAAAGTTGTGGTGTGACTAAACAGTTACTGTTTGGGAGTTAACCAACATTTCTTGAAATGACGTATATTTTCACGTTCTGGTTTTAATGGTATCCATTTGTGAGAATGAAATTTACAGTTGTTAGTATGATTGTCATGTTGCCGCTACTTTTCAATGGTTGTGTATTTAAAAATGGGAACGATATGAAACTGTTAAAAACAGCTCCTTTTGTCGACTTGAGTCGCTACGTGGGGCAGTGGTATGAAATCGCCAGATATCCAAACAAGTTCCAAAAAGGATGCGTTGGCAGCAAAGCTACCTATAGCCTTACCAATGATGGTAGGATCAAAGTGATAAATGAATGCTATGACAATTCATTTTCGGGGAAAATTCGTAGGGCTGAGGGAAAGGCATGGGTCGTGGACAAAAAGACAAATGCCAAATTGAAAGTATCGTTCTTCTGGCCCTTTTCAGGAGATTACTGGATAATGGATATTGGTCGTAAATACGAATATGCCGTTATTGGTCATCCAAACAGAAAATATTTGTGGATTCTATCACGCTCACCTGACATGGATGAAAAGGTTTATCAATCCATTCTGGCAATGCTCCAAGAGCAGGGATATGACACAGAAAAACTTATCAGAGAAACGAAAAAACGAGGAGAAGAACAATTATGACTCTCAACGAATACTTACAAGGTGTTACTGGCAAAGGGGTTCTCGTAACGGCAGATGCAAATGGTAAAGTTGATGCCGCAATCTACTCAAAGCCCCATATCATGGAAGACGGAGAGTTGGCATTTATTATGCGGGACCACTTAACCCATCACAACATTGAATCAAATCCTTATGCCACTTATCTGTTTATCGAGGATGGTCCACATTACAATGGAATAAGGCTATTTTTAAAAAAAGTCCGGGAAGATACAGATCCAGATTTGATAGCAAAAATGAAGATACATCATTTGCCACCGGAGCTTGATAAGGTTAATGGTCCGAAATTCCTCGTCTATTTTGTTTTGGAGAAGATACTTCCTTTAATTGGTAGTGAAGAAACAGGGATACAATTGTCGTCGTAATCGGCAATCGCATGCCTTTATTCAAAACAATCTGGTTGGAGGATTGATTATGGAAACTTGCAGTTTGAATGACTTTTTGGAAGAACTTAATCCCTGGCTTGACAAGGACTATAGCAAAGAAGTACATGTGGAGGGCAAAGGGCATTTCATTATGTATTTTAGGGATGGGATGAAAAATGTATATTCTATAGACGACTGCAATAAGTCTCAAGTTACAAGAAATTATTAACACGTTAAAAAGTAAAGGGATTCCTGTTTTAGATTAACAAGAAATTTTAGGGTAATTATCAATGCCATGATAATTTGCCAAAATACGAAAAATCAGAAAAGTAGATAATTAAAACCCACCAATCTATTAATTACCATTGAAATGCCGAACCAGGCGGTTCACTTGACGCCGAGAACGTCTGCGGCCTGTCGGGCTGGTTTTTGGGCGGCGCAAGTGACCTTAATCGTTAGGCCAACCATAAAAGGAGGAGAATATGCAATTGCCAGAATATATTACCAGAGATGAAGTGAAAAGAGTCTGTTCAGAAATCGGATTACGCGATTGGTCCAAAATTACAGATCCAATAGTTTCTCAAGAGGAAGCTGCTATGATCCTAAAAATCGTGAATACGAAATTAATGGATATTCCCCTTGAAGATTTTCGAAAAGGTTTGGAAGTAGAGCTTGAACACGGTACACGATTTGATGATGCAAATATTACCAACAATCACCCACTGTTAACTGGCAAGATTGTCATAGCTCATCTGAAAGAGACCATGGATTACTATCAGAGAATTGATGTAGCTGAAATGGAAGGCGATTTGTTGAAAGCTATCTTGTCCAAAAAAATTGAAAAAATAGAATCAAAATACAAAAAACTTATTGAAGCCCAAAATCTACTGAGTCAATCGGTTATGAGCCAACTGAAGTAAGGTCTAACCAGCGGGTCAACCTGACTGCGGGAACTTCAACGGCGCTGGCGCGGTTGAGTTGGGTGGCGCAGCAGGGTACCCTTAACGTTATGTGCAATAAAGGATAAGAATATGAAAGTTATCAATATTCATAAGAGAATTATTCAGCAACCAAAAGATAAGATATCAAAAATTCTTAATAGTTTGTCTACAAATAATGATCAGCTGTGGCCTAAAGAAAAATGGCCTCCAATGATTTTTAAGAAAGGATTAATAGAAGGCGCAATAGGTGGACACAGACCTATCAAATATTCAATTAGTAAATATAAACTTGGAAGTTTAATTGAATTTAATTTTTTGAAGCCTGAAGGGTTTGCCGGAATTCACAAATTTGAAATTACGGAGATAGAAGAAGATAAAACTGAATTAAAACATACAATAGATATGACTGTATCAGGGAAAGGAATATTTACTTGGTATTTTGCTATTAAATGGCTTCATGATGCCTTACTCGAAGACTGTATGGATAAAGCCGAAAACAATTTTCTAACAGAGAAAAAGGAAACAAAATGGAATTTATGGGTTCTTTTACTAAGAAAAATGTTACGAAAAAAGAAATAACGCACATAACAAATCGCTGCACCGGATGTTTACTCCGCTCCGCTTCGTAAAAACCAGTGAGCTCCAACGTTAGGCACCGATAAAAATAAAGGAGATTAATTATGACAACGCGAGTTGATTTGTGATATTGGGTAATTGAAGCCCTACAGTCTTTAGGTAACAGAGGCACAATAGTTCAAGTGGCAAAACATCTTTGGGTAAACCATAATGCTGAGTTAAAGACCTCTGGGGATCTATTTTATACCTGGCAGTATGACATGAGATGGGTTGCAACAAAACTGAGGAACGAAAATAAAATTCTTCCAGCGGAAGTGTCGCAAAGAGGCGAGTGGCGACTAAAATAGATTAATAGTATGGCGGGTGACAAACACCTCCTTCACTCCTAAACCCGATCGCGAGGGAGTTGCTCTTCAACCCGTAGAATATCTCTAAAAAAAGGGGAGGTCTGAGACAATGAGTAAATCCATTCATGAAGAGGCGCGGGAAACACCGATTATTGACAACGTGGATGTTCTGGTCTGTGGCGGAGGAATTTCGGGTGTTTTTGCCGCTCTTGCCGCTCAGAGGAACGGGGCACAAACTTTTTTAATAGAGCAGGAGGGATTTCTTGGCGGGACCGCGACTTCTTATCTTGTTAATCCCCTCCCTGAAATAATGGGGAAGGGAGGACTCTTACAGGAATTTCTGGATAGGATGTCGGAAATCGGCGGGTATATTAAGCATGATCCCGTGGATATTGAGTTTGATTTTTCTATGGCCAATTCATTCGACGTGGAATGTTTTAAATATGTAACTCTTGAAATGTTGTCAGAGGCCGGGGTACGCCTTCTTCTTCATACTCTTTTTGTAAAACCTGTTGTGGAAGATAATGTTGTCCAGGGCGTTATTATTGAGAACAAATCCGGAAGGCAGGCCATTCTTGCAAAGCGGGTGATTGACTGTACCGGTGATGGTGATGTGGCGTCGATGTCAGGTGCTCCCTACGAAAAAGGAAGAAAAAAAGATGGTCTTATGCCATCGGTGTCTCTTTTGTTTCATCTGCACAATGATGGTGACCTTAAAGATTTACCTGCGATTGAGATTGGAGGAATCTATCTCATCGGGCCTTTACTGACCGAAATAGCAAAGAAAGAGGGTATAGAATACGAGAATCCTTACGATGTGGGCTTCCTGGTTCCCATACCTGTGACACAAGGTAGATTACTGATCAACCTTGCTCATGTGAAAAATGTTGACGGCACCAGCGCAGAAGACCTTAGCAAGGCCCATATCAAACTGAGGAGACAGGTAATGGAGTCTCTGGGTGTTCTGAAGAGGCATCCCTATTTCAGCTCCGCATATGTGGCAAGCACGGCATCACACATATATATTCGCGAGACCAGGCGCATCCTCGGAGAATATATGCTAACCGAAGATGATGCTATCAACGGAAGACAATTTGATGATGCAATAACTTCCTGTCGTTATATGATCGATGTACATCCCATTGATGATACAGAGGTCGGACGATACGACAATCACGAGCCTTTCGATATACCTTACCGATGTCTCGTCCCTCTTAAGATCGAAAACCTCTTTGTGGCCGGTAGATGCATTTCCTCCGATAGAATAGCCCAGTCAGCCTTGAGGATTTGCGGTACTTGCATGAGTACAGGAGAAGCGGCTGGAACGGCTGCCGCATTATCGATAAAAAAGGGCGTAACCCCAAGGGAATTGGACGGAACCCATGTAAGAAAAGAACTCGAAAAACGAAGTGTGAATATTCGGCCGGATAAAGACCTCATACCCGCAAAGTGCATGTTTTAGAGCACAGAAGGGGCCAGACACCGAAAGGAGATATCGAATCCAGTTGCTTCAGCTTACATAAGTTACTTCAGCGGGCGCGCAAAGCGACGCTTTCGCCTTCCTAGTTCCCTCGCTTTGCTCGGCGGCCCCTGAGCCCCAACGTTAGGTGGGCACATCGGCGCTGACGCGGCAAGTTTGGGTGGGCCGCTGGTGATGCAGGTCGTTAGCCAGCCTTAATGGTGTTTGGAATCCAGTATAGACAACAGTGCTATAACCTCTTTTAGAAAGGAGAACGGAAATGAGAAGCAAAATATTACTGGGATTTATCCTCGGATTTGCTCTGACGAGTGTTGGTTGCACCTCGGGTCTGGAATTAAGGGGACATAACACATAATTTTCTTGACCACTTCACAGGAATGTTTTAGATATCTTACATGCCTAGAATATCAAGAATTGTTGCTGTAGATTGTCCGCATCATATTACCCAGCGTGGTGTTCGATCTATGGACATCTTTCATAGCGACCACGACCGGAATCAGTATTTGCAGTTCATAAAAGAAGAGTCCCAGAGATTTGAGGCGGATATTCTTGCCTGGTGCCTTATGACCAATCATGTTCATTTCATTGCTGTACCCCACGCTGAAACCTCGTTTGCCAAGGGATTTGGTGAAGCCCATAAACGATACACTCGTATGAAAAATTTCCGTGACAATGTTCGGGGATATTTATTCCAGGGGCGATTTGGCTCCTGTGTACTGGATGAGCGTCATTTGCTGGCTGCTGTGCGTTATGTCGAGAATAATCCGGTAGCTGCGGGGATGGCTAAACATGCATGGGAGTATAGGTGGTCTAGTGCCTCATATCACGTCGGTGACATTAAGGAAGATATTCTGGTGCAAGGCAGGGATTTATATGGCCTGGTAAAAGATTGGCGAGAATATTTGGATGAACGGGTTGCGGGAAGTGACGACATTGATAATGTCAGAAGATCGACAAGGACAGGGCGTCCCGCAGGTGATTTCGATTTTGTGAATAAGATTGAAAAGCTGACAGGTCGTTTGTTACAAAAGCAAAAACCCGGACCTAAGAAAAAACAAGAAAGCTGAATTAGGTGTTATGTCCCCAAATACCGCCAAATACCGCAGGAAAAGGACATATATTCCCTGTTGCTGTAAAAAGCTTCCAGATAGTCTCTTATGAACGTAACTGTAAGACGGGGTCTCTCAGCCAACAGACCAAGAGGATTATCGATATCCTGTTTGTCAGAATGCTGTTTTATAACTTTGATTAATCCTGTGAACTGATCTCTGTAGATTTTAGGAGATGAAGCCTTTAAAATAGTACAAAGCTTTTGCCCAAGCTCATTTCCAACAATCCCGGCTATATCCTCTTCAAGATCCTTTATGCGTTTTCGATGATCACGATAATGGTTTGTGTTTTTTATGATATGCCCTTTGCCCTCACAAATATCGTGCTCGGCAATCATATCGCTGGATTCAGGATTGTAAATCATCAGTTTCGTACCGTCCTGTCTTATCATTACAGTGGATGACTGATAGATCATGGGAACCGAGTATTTGTTTGACCTGTATGATATCAGAGATGTTTTATCCACATTCCGCTTCTGACCATTAACATCAAAAATTATCCCTGGCTGCAGGTAGGACTTCATTTTTGACTGTTCAACAAGAGAATAAACTTTCCCCGGCTTTTTCTTTGTTGTGCCGTGAACGCGGTTGTTTGCAACTGTATCCACCCAACTGAAAAGATCTGTCTTGAGCTGATCAAAAGAATCAAATGTGTCGCCATAGAAAAAATCGTTCTTTACATATTTTACACCGGATTCAACCTTGCCCTTACTTTCCGGGTCATATCCTTCACATACCCGGATATCGAACTGGGCAGCTGAAGCATATTGATAAAACCTTTCATTGAGCCAGACCTCCCGGAACTCTTCCCGAATTGCCACAAGCTTGGTCTGGTCATACACGCATTCTTCGCAAACACCGTCAAAGTATCTAAAGGCCTCATCATGGATCCTGATAAACATTTCTGTATTGATTAGCCGTTTAGAAGCTGCAACATACATCTGTCGTGAAAAGGAGAGAACAAATACTACAAAATAAACAGTGATAAATTTGTCACCAACAGGCACATTTCTGATTTCTCCAGGATCTACCTGACACTGAACTCCGGGAACCATATCTATAACAGGTTCATAATAACGTTTCTGCTTCACGGCTATATTTTGCTTGACTCTATTCACGTAGCGCCTTACAGACCTGTTAGAGACAGTTAAAACTATCCCCTTGGCTTTAAGTTTTCTCTTGATTTTAACAGCAGATAATTTTTCATATTTTTCAAGCAGAGAGATAATGTATTCTTTATATTTATCGAGTTCTTTTGTCCGCTCCCTGTTTTTAAGATATTTGCAGATCTCTTCCTCACTCATTTGCAGGTATCTTCGGATTGTATTTCTCGATACCTGGAGTTCATTAGCAATGGCACGGATAGAATGCCCGTTGCCATCATCATAGAGCAATTTAATCTTATGAATCATATTCCACCTCTTCATCTGTTCCTCCTTATTGAAAAATAACGAGGAACTTTAAGCAACATATTAATTATAATGCCAATACTTATTATGCTGCCTGTAAAAGTTAACTATTT
>Ga0265595_1001098_pt1 | contig 21962 bp, 10 predicted proteins | sample saktaG_15_FD_190148 | JGI IMG/M metagenome (GOLD analysis project Ga0265595, IMG submission 190148) | Saline water microbial communities from Sakinaw Lake, British Columbia, Canada - sak_2013_06_06_50m | ecosystem: Environmental > Aquatic > Non-marine Saline and Alkaline > Saline ...
GGCCACCGGTGTTTCACGTGTCAGAGCTACATCTGCAACGACCTCCACTTCAGTGAGAGTCATGGTTTTCAGTTTGAAGTCGAGGGTAAATGTTTTGGTGGAGGTGGCAACCGTTTGTTGCTGTTCGATATAGCCAACGTAGGAGGCTCTGATGGTATACGTTCCTGCCGGAACTTTCAGTTCGAACTGACCATCCAGGTCAGAAACCCCACCCTTGCCCTCCCCATAAAGAATGGTCGCCCCAATCAGGGTCTCACCCGTATTGGCATCTGTAACAGTTCCTTTGATTGTGAAGAGCTGCGCGTGGAGGAGTGCAGGAAAGAGGAGGGCGATAATGATAACTGATAAAATCCTCATACCATACCATCCCCTACCCTTAACGGACCACCATTTTCTGCGCGGATATCCTGTTATTTCTTGTTTTCACCTGAACCATGAGAACACTGTTCCGCATGCTTGACGGGATATCAAGGATTGCTTCGCGCGTATTGGCGAGCATATTCATCAAGAATATGCGCTCTCCCAACATATTGAAAACCTCGATAGATTCGATCTGTTCATGTGCCCTGATAGTGGTTTGATTGCCTGTAACAGGGTTAGGGAAAATCTGAAGCAGATTTGAATTTTTCCGGTCATTGATGCTCAATGCTTTGCAATCACAGGTGTGTACTCCAAGGCTGTCGAAGAAGTTAGCCGGCATCGAGTCATACTCTACAAACGCATTGAAGCTATCGGGGTAACCGCCGGTTATCGTATTCCCATAGGTATTCATGGTAGCTCTGTTGATGCCGTGCTTGATCGTTGATTTTCGTAAGAGGCTTTGGTTCTGTGTAAGGTAAGCGCCTTCTCCTCTCCAGTAGGGAGGGGTATCAGTCCAGGCACCTGCGGGTGATGTTGTTCCCTGCCAGTTCAGTGGCCGCACCCCAATCTCTCCGAAGATATCGATGTCGACCCAGCTCCCACTAATCAATTTTTGTAATGAGATCGCATCGTCTCCATTCCAGAAAACAACCCGACATCCCTGGGTTCCTGCATTATAATCTGCTGGAGCGAGGTAATCTGCTTTAGCCCTCAACCCGGCCCATACCATTGTATCCTGTCCCGGGAAGTTGGTATCCTGGATGATAACTAACGCCTGGTAAGGCTGAATATCTCCAGTCAAAGGTAATACATACAGAATGTCCTGATCGGCGATGGTAGATCCGTTTGACCACCGGATAAGCCGGTACGTATCTGTAAATGTGATCACATTTGGCGTTGGGTTGTATATTTCAACTGCTTTATTGTTATTCCATCCCTCCAGATACTCTGAAATAAAGAGGTCCGAACAATCCTGGGCCGAAACGAAACCGGCCATGGATAAAGCAATAATTAAGAGGTACAATTTCTTCATGACATAGTAGATTTAATACAATGTTGGATGAATAACAAAAGTAAGAAAAGTGTGAAGAGATGGAATTAACGAAATACCAATTGTTAGTAACTTTCAGCCCGTTGGTGCCTGTTTTATCAAATGTGCCGAGAGGCTCGCAACCCTGTTTCCGTCCATCTCAAGGATTGTGAAATCGTAACCACCAAATGTGAAGTGATCGTTCACCTGAGGAATATTGCCGAGGGTATACATGGCCAATCCCCCTACAGTACTAAAATTTCGAGCCTCCTCTTCAAACTCCTCGTCGTCCAGATCCGGAATCTCAAGCATATCGGCAAACTCCCAAAAATTCATGCTGCCGCTGATGATGTACGACCCGTCTGGATTTTGCTCGTAGTCGGGAGGCTCTTTATCGGTGAGGTCGGGCAAATCGCCCAGGATATGCTCTACCAGGTCGTGGAGGGTGATTAGTCCTTCAACCGTACCATATTCATCCACCACGATGGCAATGTGGATCTTCTGTTCCCTGAACTTCTCCAGGATGTCGGATGCCGGCATGTTTTCGGTCACGTATAATGGTTCCGAAAGGATGGAAGCGAGATCGGGAGCATCACCGGAATGAAGAATCCCAATCAGGTCTTTGACTACAAGGATTCCTTTGATTTGATCGAGAGAGCCTTCCCCAACGGGATATTTCGAATACCCCATCTCGTTGATGAGATTTAGGATTTCCTCCCTGGTCATGCTCAGGTCGATCCACCGGATGTCTATCCTGGGTGTCATGATGGAGAAAGCTGTCTTAGCCCCGAAACGGAATACATCATTGATGATCTCCGACTCCTGTTTATCAATCACACCATGTTCTGAACTCTGGCGGATCATCAACTTCAGCTCCTCTTCCGTGATATGAGGTTCGGTACCGTTTTTCACCCCGAAGAGTTTCATGATTCCTTTCGTCGACATACTCAGGATCCATACCAGCGGGTGAAGCACCTTGGCAACCCCTTTCATAAACGGAGCCAGGGCTATAGTGATGGGTTCTGAATGCTTGAAAGCAATTGATTTTGGTACGGTCTCCCCGAAAACCAGCGTAAAATAGGTCACAAGTGTTACTACGAGCGATAACGTTATCCTGTATAACAGGTTAGGGTCTAGGTTGAGTCCCTGCAGGTAAGGAAGTAGCTTTGCCGTTATGGCAACGCCTCCATAGGCACCGGCAAGGATGCTGGCGAGAGTGATCCCGATCTGCATCGTGGAGAGAAAATCTTCGATATTTTTCAGCTGGCCCAGGGCGATCTTGGCGCCATTGTTTCCATCTTCCGCTTTCTCCTGAAGCCTTGATTCACGACAGGATACCAGCGCAATTTCGTACATGGAAAAGATGCCGGAGATGAAGATCAGGATACCGAGAATAAAAAACTCCATGAGAATCTATCAATTAGTCAAAAGTAAAAAAAATTAGGGACATTTGCAGTTAGTTTTTGAAAACAGAGAGACGATTAATCGCTGATTCAATCCCTGTAACCTCCCGGAAGACCAGTGAAAGTCGGTCTCGCTCCTGCTTCATAAGGCAATAGGTTGGGTGCATTTTAATGAATTCAATAAAGGAAGAAAACTGCTCCGATTGGTAAAAGCCCGACTGTGGATCGGAGGGAAAGAAAGCTGCCAGCCTGCCTTTCCGAAGAACCAGCTTTTCAAAACCAAGGCTCCGTGAAAGCCACCGTAACAGGATGGTTTGTATCAATTCTTCGGTTTGGGGTGGCAACGGCCCAAACCGGTCGATTAACCTGTTGCGGAATGCATTCAACTCCTCCTCCTTTTCGATGGAATCAAGTTCTTTGTATAGACTCAGGCGTTCTGTAATATGCGTGATATAGCGGTCGGGAATGAGGATCTCCAGGTCGGTCTCGATCACGCAATCTTTGACAAACTCCCTGGGTTGATCGGTCTGATACAGGTCTTGAAACTCCTGCTCCTTCAGCTCAAGAATTGCCTCATTGAGGATCTTCTGGTACATGTCGAACCCGATTTCGCTGATAAACCCGCTCTGCTCGGCACCCAGGATATTCCCTGCTCCCCGGATGTCGAGGTCGCGCATGGCGATGTTGAATCCACTACCCAGGTCGGCAAACTCCTCAATGGCGCGAAGCCGCTTCCGGGCTTCATCGGTGAGTGCCGACATCGGTGGTGCCAGCAGATAACAGAATGCTTTCTTGTTCGAACGACCCACCCTGCCCCGAAGCTGGTGCAGGTCGCTCAATCCGTAATGGTGCGCCTCATTAATAATTATCGTATTGGCATTGGGAATATCGAGGCCCGATTCGATGATCGTGGTGGCCACAAGCACATCGTAATCCCCTTCTATAAAATCGAGCATCACCCGTTCCAGCTTAGCTCCTTTCATCTGTCCGTGCGCTACAGCGACATTGATATCGGGAACAATACGCTGGATCATCCCGGCAACTTCCTGGATGTTTTGTACTCGTGTGTTTACAAAGAAAACCTGACCGCCTCGTGAAATTTCGTACTGAATCGCATCACGAATCACCTCCTCATTAAAAAAGAATATCTCTGTCTGGACCGGGAAACGGTTTGGCGGAGCTGTGTTAATTATGGAGAGGTCGCGGGCTCCCATCAGTGAAAATTGAAGGGTACGCGGAATCGGAGTGGCTGTAAGTGTGAGTGCATCCACATTGACCCGTAGCTGTTTGATCTTCTCCTTGGCCGAAACACCAAACTTCTGCTCTTCGTCAATGATCAGCAAGCCAAGGTCTTTGAAAACGATGTCCTTACTCAACAGCCGGTGGGTTCCGATCACGATATCCAGCGTTCCCGACTTCAGCTCCTCCAGTATCTTCTTCTGCGCCTTGGCGCTTTTAAACCTGTTGAGATAGTTGATATTACATGGAAAATCTTTGAGCCTGTCGGAGAAGGTTTTGAAATGTTGCAGTGCCAGGATTGTTGTTGGAACCAATATCGCCACCTGTTTGCTCTCCGACACCATTTTAAAGGCTGCCCGGATGGCGATTTCAGTCTTCCCGAAGCCTACATCACCGCATATCAGGCGATCCATTGGGAATCCGGCTTCCATGTCCTTTTTCACATCCAGCGTAGCCTTGAGCTGATCGGGGGTATCCTCGTAGATGAAAGAGGCTTCCAACTCGGTTTGCATGTAAGTGTCGGGAACACAGGAAAAACCATGTGTCCCTTTTCGCTCGGCATAGAGCCTGATCAGGTCTTTGGCAATATCTTTAACCCTGCTTTTGGTGCGGGCCTTGAGTTTCTTCCACGAGTCGGAGCCTAGCCGGTTCAGTGTGGGGGCTGCACCCTCCTTCCCCGAGTACTTCGAGATCCGGTGGAGAGAGTGAATGCTCACATAGAGAATATCCTGGTTCTTGTAAATGAGCCTGATCGCCTCCTGCTCTTTGCCATTGTTGATGAGTTTCTCCAGCCCATCGAACACCCCGATGCCATGATCGATATGGGTCACATAATCTCCAGGATTCAGGCTGTATAGCTCTTTCAGGGTCATTACCTCTTTTCCCGCATACCCGTCGCGAAGCCTAAACCGGTGATGCCGTTCAAAGATCTGGTGATCGGTGAAGAAAGCGGTTTTCAGGTCGTGATCGATAAACCCTTCATGGATAGAATAGCAGAGGGAGCTGAACTCGATCGTTGGCTCATTTGGCTGCTTGGCCTGGATATCCTCCACGATCGACAACAACCTTTCGGTTTGCTTGGGATTATCCGAAAGCAGGATATTTCGGTACCCCTCTTCCGAATGCTTACGGAGCTGAGCGATCAGGAGGTCGAAATTCTTATTGAACGATGGTTGGGCAGAGGTATGAAAAGCAAGTTCAAGATCGGGAGTAAATAGCGGCCTGGGACCGAATTCAATCACCGGATAGGTTTGGATCTCCCTGAGGAAATCTTCCCGCCCCAGGAAGAGATTGTTAACCGCCGACTGGTCCACACCATCGGCAATGACCTCCAGCTCCTCCGCCCAAAAAATGGCTCGACCTGAGAGGAAGGAGAAGATGGATGTGTAATCGATCCGTTTGTCGGGATCGATCCGGATATCGGGAACGATCGTAATCTCCTTGTGGGAATCAATCGAAAGCTGTGTTGCTGGGTCAAACGAGCGGATCGATGCTGCGTTGTCGCCGATAAACTCAATGCGGTAAGGGTGATCCCCACCGAAAGAGTAAACATCGATCAATCCGCCGCGAAGGGAAAACTGGCCCGGCTCCAGTACAAAATCTGTCCGCTCAAATTCATACTCAATCAAGAGGTCGAGAACAAACTCGAGGGAGACTGCTTCACCCTGTTTCAGTTTTAGTGTATGCTGTTCAAAAAAGCGCTTATCAGCCACCTTCTCGGCCATGGCTTCCGGGTAGCTGACCACGATGAACTCTGTCATCCCCTGGTGCAACCTATTCATTACCTCCGTACGCAAGAGGAGTCCCTGATTGTCCCTCACGCCTGTTGTATAGCCACGTTTGTAGGATGAGGGAAAGAAGAGCACCTTTTTCTCTTCCGCTTTTTTCTCCTTCTCTTCAAAAACCTGCTCGAGGTCATTCAGGAAATAGGCCGCTCGCTCTTTATCGGGAAGAAGGATGAGGTGGACCGCTGGCACCAGCCTGAACTGGACTGCAACTGCGAATGCTTTTGAAGAACCAACAAGCCCTTTTAGATGAACTCGTTGGGGCTCCACAGCTGTTTGAGCTCCGGGAACAGTTATATTCCCATAGGTCAATGCCTCGGCAAGGGTCTGATTTCGTTGATCCTGCAGGAAAAGAGATGCTATTTCGCTGGCTTTCACTATCGTATCGGGGAAGGTGTGCAAAGTTACAAAATCGTCGGGTACAAGAGATGAAACATTTCGTTACTTTTGTACCTAAGTGCGATAGACGTGTGACAAAATTAGGAAATTAGGAAATTAGGAAAATTGGTCAGGAGGTCAGGAGGTCAGGGGGTGGTGATGATGGAAGATGAATTGCCGGCTGCTTTAGCTGCCGGTTTGAAAGGACCTCAGCAAATTGGGCTTTAGCCCAAAACTTTTGGACTAAAGTCCTGAAAATTCTACAGCCCCTCTAGTCCCGTCAGTTAAAACTGACGGCAATTGAAATTAACCTGAAACTTGAAACCCGAAACTCAAAACTCGAAACTCGAAACACAAATGAACGTCGAGGTTTTTAAATTTGGCGGAGCATCGGTAAATTCGGTGGATGGTGTCCGTAATGTGGCCCGGATTCTGGCGTTGTATAAGGGAAAGTCGATGATGGTGGTCATTTCGGCTATGGGAAAAACCACCAATGCACTGGAGCGGATTCTTGACCATTATATGGAAGGTGATGCTGTTTCCATGGTGGAGGAGTACAACAAACTCAAAGATTTTCATCTCGAAATTGCCAGAGGCCTTTATCCGGCAATTCCCTGTCATTTAGTTGGACTGACCTCTGTGCCGGAACCTGATGTCACATATCCTCTCTTTCCAGCATTGGAGAACCTGTTTGAAGAGTTGAGGGCCATTCTTAGGCAAAAATCCGAACACGGTTACGATGAGACCTACGACCGGGTGGTTAGCTTTGGGGAGATATTCTCCAGTACGATTCTATTCCATTTCCTGGTTGAGGAGGGACTTCCTATCACGCTATTCGATGCACGGCAACTGATCCACACCAACAGCTCCTTCCGGGATGCCTGCGTCGACTGGAAAAAGACACAACTTTCTATCCAGAAACAACTCTTTACCCTCTTCCAGAATCACAAAGGAAGCATCGGGCTTACTCAGGGGTTTATTGGCTCGGATGCCAGTGGAAGACCTACCACACTTGGGAGAGAGGGTTCCGACTTCACGGCAGCCATCCTTGGATACTGTATGCGGGTGAGAGAAGTTACGATCTGGAAAGATGTCCCAGGGATTTTGAATGCCGACCCGAAATGGTTTGAGAATCCCATAAAGCTTGACCTTCTCGCCTACCATGAAGCTGTTGAGCTGGCCTATTTTGGTGCGACGGTGATCCATCCTAAAACCATCAAACCCCTGGAGAACGCCAACATCACACTCCTTGTGAAAAATTTTCTCCATCCTGAAACGGAGGGAACACGTGTAAAAAGCCTCCAGGAGTGGAAGATTGACACGCCAATTTTTATCCGGAAGCAGAACCAGGTGCTGATCTCTATCATGCCGAGAGACTTATCCTTTATCGTGGAAGAGAACCTGAGTCAGATCTTCACAATCCTGGCACAACTTCATGTGAAAGCCAATGTGATGCAAAACTCTGCCATCAGTTTTTCCATATGCACCGACCATGATCCGGTTAAGATCAAGTCATTGATCAGGGAGTTGCAGAAATCATTTGAAATCCGGTTCAATGAAGGGCTGGAATTATACACCATCCGGCATTACAACGATGAAGCAATCCAACGAATCACCTCCGGCCGGAATGTGATCCTGGAGCAGAAAACAAGAAATACCATTCACCTGATCGTACAAATTACCTAATTCATCAGCTTGTTCCCAAATTTCTTATCTACCCCTAAATCCCCTGAAGGGGACTTACTCCCTTCGGGATCACCCCCAACCCCCTAAAGGGGGCTTATTCCTCCTTTCAGGAGGGTATTCCTGCGAAGCAGAGCAAGTCCCCTTCAGGGGATTTAGGGGTCATCCCACTTAGTGGGTGTAAGTCCCCTTCAGGGGATTTAGGGGCATGTCAGGGCTTGGGGGTAACTGAACTATCATTCGGGAATCACTACCGGGAAGTCATAAAGAAACTCATCGAACTCCGGCTTCTCCATTACAATCTCCAGGAAATTCCTGTAGGCATCCGTAAAGGTAAAGGTGTTGGCATCGAAGTAGTCGTCGGGTAGCGGCTTGTTTCCCACTTTACCCATATCGATAGCCGAAGTATTAAACTCCTCCAATTCGACAAAAGGCACCAGGTTTCTCATCACAGGCATCATGCCATACTCCTCTCTTATCAGGAGATCAGCCACCTTATCTGCCAGGGTTTGAGTCAGCCGGCGATCATACTTCCGACAGTTACCCGCTCTCGCGTAGTAACCTGTGATTTGGGCACGGGCTTCGATCCCCAGTTTGTTGTAAATCTCTGAGGCAATCACACCACTGATCCCGCCAAACCGTGGATGGCCGTATTCATCCACTTCGGAGGAGGCATAGACAACATCCACCTTGCCCGATTTATCATCGAACCAGCGAACTCCCTCCGATACAGGGATGACAAGGCACTTCTTGGATGAGCGCATGTAATGCTCCTTCACCGTTTCAAAGAAAAACTCTTTCCGCTCTTTTGTGACCTCTACTTCCGGAATCAGAGCGAGAGGTCCGGCGCCTCCAAAGATGGCTGTTCCAGCTAGCCAGCCTGCATCCCTTCCCATCACCTCCAACACGAGAATGCGGGAATGCGACTCGGCAGTTGTTTTTATATTGGCAGCAAATCCAGCAACGGCTTTTGCTGCAGAAGGGAAGCCGGGACACATGACCGCTTCGATATCTTTGCCTTTGTAATGATGAATGGTGCGGGTACGAAGGTCGTTGTCGATGGTCTTGGGAAAGCCGATTACCGGAATGCCTTCTGTCTCATAAAGCCGTTTTGCCGCACCGTTGGTATCGTCGCCGCCGATGGTAACGAGAACATCAATTTTATAGCGTTCAAGATTTCGTAGCACTTGTGGAACGCGGCTTTCCGGATTTTTCTTTGAAGGGAATGGGTTGGTCCGGCTGGAACGTAACGCCGTGCCTCCATACCATCCGTCGTAAGGCTGGTTGGTGAGGTCAATCACATCACCGTCACCCAGCATCCCTTTCCATCCCTGACGAACGCCAAATACCTTGAATCCTAACAGCGAAGCCCTGTTTCTGATTGCTTCGATACTCGAATTGATCGCCGGGGTATCTCCGCCTCCGGATAAAATTGCGAGTGTTTTTCCTTCAAATAGTTTCGTTTCGTGCTTCATGAAGTCAAATTTGAGACAAATTTACTATTTTCTCCACCAGTACTTTGGCCAATCTGATATTCGATTCCTGCGTCCAGCCAGCGATGTGCGGGGTGAGGATCACATTTTCGGCCTCCATGAGGTACCGGAAATCATCGGGCAGATCGCGGGAGAGGGCTTCGAAAGAGCTATCCTCATATTCCAGCACATCCAGTGCTGCGCCCAGGATCTTCCCCGCTTTCAATGCCTCCACAAGATCTGAAGTTTTGATAACATTTCCCCTGGAGGTATTGATCAACCAAAATGGCTTCCGAAACATTCCAATGAAATGAGCATCAACCATATAAGTGGTCTCTTCTGTGAGCGGTACGTGCAGACTAAGGATATCAGCCGATTCAAAGATCTCTGTCAATGTGACTTCCCGTGTGTTGCCGTCGGAGTAACCAGTCTTGTATTTATCATAAGAAATCACCGTGGTCTCAAATCCCTTGAGCCGTTGTGCAAAGGCACTTCCGGTATTACCATATCCGATGATTCCAACCTTTTTTCCTTTGATCTCGTTACCCCGGTTGCCTTCGCGAATCCATTTGCCAACACGTACCTCTTTATCGGACCGGTTGATGTAATTCATCAGTGAAAGGATCATTCCCACGGCATGCTCAGCAACGGCATCCCTGTTGCCCTCCGGTGAGTTCAGGCATGCAATTCCTTGCTGCTGCGCATACTCAACATCGATATTCTCCAGCCCTGATCCAACCCGGCCAATGAATTTCAGCATCGATGCATTGGAAAGGAACTCTTTATCGAGACGGATTTTGCTTCGAACAATTACTCCCGTATATTGCTCAATGACACGCAGGAAATCCTCGCGCCTGTAAGCTGGGAAAAATTCGCATGAAAAGCCATGATTGTTCAGCTCCTCCGGAATCAGGGGGTGCACTTCGTCAATAATCAATACTTTGCGGACTTCCTTTGACATATCGAGAACACAAAATTAAGATTTCGGAGCGATTTATGGGCATTTCTTGAGGGAATCCTGATGAATAACCTTATCTTCGCGACCTCAAACCATTTTCATCTGTGTGGCCCTTTCTAATCAGGAGAATTCTTAGGAACCGTTTACAGTTCCTTATCGTTATTTTTGCCATCACGGCTATCATGTCCTTTTTCGCCAGAGATGTCAAACTCTCTTACGAGATGGCCAAGATCCTGCCAGCCAGTGATTCTACCTATATCATCTATCAGCAGTTCAAGGAGAAATTTGGGGAAGATGGGAGCGTGCTTGTTATCGGCATCCAGGATACTAACTTATTTCAAATCAATGAGTTCAACGACTGGTTCGACCTCTCAGAGACCATTCGTCGTGTTCCTGGGGTTGAGGAGGTTGTGTCCATTACCCGTTTATACAACCTGCAGAAAAATGATTCGCTCAAGAAATTCGAATTTGTTCCATTGATCAGGAATAAGCCCGAAACCCAGCATCAGGTCGATTCCCTGAAAAAGATTATTTACTCTCTCCCCTTCTATGAAAAACTGATTATCAACAAGGAGACAGGCGTCACAATCATAGCTGTCACACTCGACAACAGGCTCCTGAACACCAAACAGCGCATAAATCTTATCAATGAGATCCGGTATGTTGCGAACAAGTTTGGGAGCCGGTACAATACCGAGATTCATTATTCGGGACTGCCCTATATCCGAACTGTCACCTCCAAGATGCTTGAGGATGAGATGAAGCTGTTTGTCTTCCTCTCGCTTCTGATTGCTGCTATTTTTCTCTATATCTTTTTCCGGTCATTTAAAGCGGTACTCTATCCCATCATCATAGTAATTATAAGTGTGGTGTGGGCACTTGGTATGATGAGTTTGTTCGGTTATAAAATCACCATGCTCACAGCGATCATCCCTCCGCTGTTGATCGTTATTGGTGTTGAGAACTGCATTTTTCTGCTCAACAAATACCACTACGAATATCGGCTTCACCAGAACAAGGTGAAAGCCCTTTCACGTGTTATCCAGAGGGTAGGAAGCGCCAACTTTCTGACGAATGTATCCACCGCTATCGGGTTCGCCGCTTTTACCATCACCAAGAACACACTCCTGGTTGAATTCGGGGTCATCGCCGCTATCAACATTATGGTAGTATATGCACTCTCTCTGACGTTGGTGCCCATCTTTTACAGTTACCTCCCTCCTCCCCGGATGAAAGATATAAAGCACCAGGAGGAGAGCATTGCACGCGCTATTATCGACAAAGCTGTCATCTGGGTGACCGGATACCGGAACGTCATCTATATTATTACAGGAGCGATGGTTCTGGTAGGCATTGTAGGTGTTACCCAACTGACAACGAGCGGTCGTATCGTCGACGATATTCCACAGGAGAATCAGCTTTACAAAGATCTGATGTTCTTTGAGGATAACTTCAACGGAATCATGCCACTTGAGATCACCATCGACACCAAAAAGAAGAAGGGTGTCTTCACCCTCTCCACTCTCAACCGGATCAACCGGCTTCAGGACTCTCTCAGTACCTATCCCGAATTAGCCAGACCGTTGTCGATTGTTGAGGTGATCAAATCGGCAAAGCAAACCTTTTACGGCGGAGATCCGAAATTCTACCAGCTGCCCAACTCCAATGAACTAACATTCATGGGTAGCTATATTCCCGAGCTGAAGTCGAAAAAACAGACCCTGATTAAGAACTTTATCGATACCAACTTCCAGACCACACGAATAAGTGTACAGATGGCCAATGTGGGAACCAAGGATATTGCCCGTATCCAGAAGAGTGTACGCGCTACTGTTGACACCATATTCAACCCAGAGAAGTATGATGTCACTATTACGGGTACCAGCATCGTATTTATGAAGGGGACGAATTTCCTGATCCGGAACCTCTTTGAAAGCATCATCATCGCCCTCATTGGGATTGCCATCCTGCTTGCATTCCTCTTCTCCTCCTGGCGCATGATCCTGATCTCGTTGATTCCAAACCTCATCCCGCAGCTGATGACAGGCGCTCTGATGGGTTTTATGGGTATCCCCATCAAACCTTCCACGATTCTGATTTTTAGTATAGCCCTTGGTATCTCTGTCGATAACTCCATCCAGTTCCTATCCCGCTACCGGCTCCAGCTAAAGCATTCAAACAGGAACATCCCCTATTCGGTCATTTCGGCCTTGCAGGAGACCGGTTACAGCATGATCTACTCTTCCACCGTGCTCTTTTTCGGATTTGGCATCTTTGTCCTCTCCGAATTTGGAGGCACCCAGGCGATGGGTTTCCTGATCTCCTTCACCCTTCTGGTGGCAGGATTGCTCAACCTGTTCATTCTCCCTTCACTGATCCTCACGTTGGACAAGTGGAGTACAACAAAAGCCTTCGAAAAACCCCTCGTTGAAATTTTCGAAGAGCCTGAAGAGGAGGAGATCGTTGACATCGAACTTCCTTTAGAAGAGGAACCAACTCACCCCTAAATCCCCTATTTACCCCTAAATCCCCTATTTACCCCTAAATCCCCTAAAGGGGACTTACTCTGCTTCGCAGTTTTATCCTCCCGTAGGGAGGAGTAAGTCCCCTTTAGGGGATTTAGGGGTAAAACGCGGGCAAATGAAAAAACAGTATCTTTACTCCAAAATCGTCTTGTATGAAAGGCATTATTCTGGCGGGTGGTGCTGGAACCCGGTTACATCCCCTTACGTTGGCTGTCAGCAAACAACTCATGCCCATTTACGACAAGCCAATGATTTACTACCCATTGTCGGTGTTGATGATGGCAGGCATCCGGGAGATACTGATCATCTCTACACCCCATGACCTCCCCAATTTCAGAACACTTCTCGGTGACGGGAACCAACTTGGATGCCAGTTCTCCTATGCCGAACAGGTGATTCCAAACGGATTAGCCCAGGCATTTGTGATTGGGGAAGAGTTTATTGGCAACGATAAAGTTGCGCTGGTACTTGGCGACAATATCTTTTTCGGGAATGGATTATACTCCTTGATGCAGTCCAATAATGATCCGGATGGGGGCGTGGTATTTGCTTACCATGTCAATGACCCCGAACGATATGGTGTGGTGGAGTTTGACGAGCAATTCAACGCTCTCTCCATTGAAGAAAAGCCCAGCGAACCCAAATCCAATTATGCAGTACCCGGACTATACTTGTACGACAACTCTGTTGTAGAGGTAGCAAAAAACATTAAACCAAGTGCCCGTGGCGAATATGAGATCACCGACGTGAATCGTGTCTATCTCGAACAAAGGAGGCTGAAAGTAGGTGTGCTTGGTCGGGGAATTGCCTGGCTGGATACAGGAACCTTCGAATCATTGCTTCAGGCGGCACAGTTTGTTGAGGTTGTACAAAACCGGCAGGGGCTAAAAATCGGGTGTATCGAAGAGATTGCCTACCGGATGAAATTTATCACTCAGGAAGAGCTTCACGCCATCGCCAAACCATTGCTAAAAAGCGGTTATGGCGAATACCTGATGAAGTTGAATGGCTCTTTCATGTAACATCAAATTATGCATTCAGCTGACTATCTGATGAATAAAATCCAGGATGCCTTCCCGGAAGGGAAGTTCCTGGGGGTTCCGATTGAGTTGTATGACCCCATCGAATACACACTTTCAGAGGGAGGGAAACGGCTTCGGCCAGTGTTGGTTCTTCTCTCCTGCGAGATGTTCGGTGGAAATCCTGATGAAGCGATGCCTCCTGCCATCGGGGTTGAGATCTTTCACAATTTCACCCTTCTCCACGACGACATCATGGATCAGGCGCCCTTGCGACGGGGCATCCAAACGGTCTACAAGAAATGGGATTCCAATGTCGCTATCCTTTCCGGGGATACGATGTTCGTGATGGCCTATGAATATGTTTGCCGTGTAACCCCTCCCAAACTTCCTGACGTGCTTGCCACATTCAACGACACAGCCCGGAAGGTGTGCGAAGGGCAACAGTACGACATGAATTTTGAGACCCAGGAGAAGGTGAATCTGGATGACTATTTCATGATGATCCGGCTTAAAACAGCTGTTTTGATTGCCTGTTGTGTGAAGGTAGGTGCCATCATGGCTGGTGCTCCTGCTGAGGATGCCGAAAACATCTATAAATTTGGCGAAAACCTGGGAATGGCGTTTCAGCTTCAGGACGATCTGCTGGATGCTTTTGGAGATACCTCCAAGTTCGGGAAAGAGATTGGCGGGGATATTGTAACGAATAAGAAAACCTTCCTCTACCTGAAAGCGTTTGAACTTGCCAACGGAGAGACATTGGATGAGTTAACGAACCTGTTTCAACAGCAGCAGATCGACCCGTATCACAAAATTCTGAGAATCAAGGAGATCTATCAGTCACTTGGGATCGACATCATTACGCAGCAGATTATCGAAGATTACCATAAAAAAGCGATTGATTACCTTGAACTGATTTCTGTGGATGAGGCCAGCAAATCTGGCCTTCGGAAACTGGCTAACGAAATGATCCATCGCGAGGTATAGCCTCCAACTCTTCATGCAGCGTTGTCCAGCGATCCATCTCTTGCTTTAATTTTATTTTCAACGTCTCATACTCCCTGTAGAGATCTTCATCCCCTACCTGATCCGGAAATTTCTCCGGATTCCCCAGTATTTCCTCCTTCTTCAATATCTTCATCTCCAGCGATTCAATCTCACTCTCACACCGTGAGATCTGTGTTTTCACCTTCCGCTCCTCCTTATCAAGCTGTTTCCGTTTCTCCCAGTTCATCTTATTCCCCGATGCCGTCTCAACCTGTTGCTCGCTGATGAGGGTTCTCTCCTTTTTCTCCAGTTGCTGAAGATTCCGTAATTTCCTTTGTTCCAGGAAGTCATAAATGTCACCGATATATTCTTTGATTGTCTGATTCCGGAATTCAAAGACCCTGTTAGTGAGGCCTTGCAGAAAATCCCGGTCGTGAGATACAATGATCAGGGTTCCTGTAAACTGCAGCAGGGCATTCTTCAGGATATCTTTCGATCGCATATCCAGGTGATTGGTAGGCTCATCGAGAATCAGGAGATTGGAGGGTGTAAGGAGCAGTTTTGCCAACGATAGTCGTGAGCGCTCTCCTCCCGAAAGCACCTTCACCTTCTTCTCGGTATCATCGCCCGAAAAGAGGAAGCTCCCCAAAATGGTGCGGATCTTTGGCCGTATATCACCCACAGCGATATCGTCGATGGTCTTAAAAACAGTTTTGTTGGGATCGAGCGAATCTGTCTGGTCCTGGGCATAATAGCCTTTGATGACATGCTGCCCGAATTTAAGGCTCCCCTCATACTCGGTGACCCCGGCGAGGATCTTTGAGAGAGTTGTTTTTCCCTCTCCATTCCGACCTACAAATGCGATGCGTTCACCATTGATTATATGAAAATTCAGTCCGCTGAAGACATCAGTTCCTGGATAACTCTTGGCAAGTTTGGATGCCTCCACAATGATCTTCCCGGCATGGGGTGCAGGGGGAAAGGAGAAATGAATAGAACTCTCATCAACCAGGTCAATCTCAACTTCATCCAGCTTTTCGAGCATCTTTACCCGCGACTGCACCTGTTTGGATTTGGTATTTTTGTAACGAAACCGTTCAATGAACCGTTCAATTTGTCTCACCTGACGCTGCTGGTTGTTGAATGCCGCCAGCTGGCTCTCCATCCGCTCTTCCCTCAGTAGTGTATAATCTGAATAGTTTGTCCGGTAATCGTACACCTTGCCGTAGGTAATCTCTATCGTCCGTTTCGTCACATTATCCAGAAAAGCCCTGTCGTGCGAAACAATGATCACAGCTCCGGGATAGTTGATCAGAAACTCTTCCAGCCATTGGATCGATTCGATATCCAGGTGGTTGGTAGGCTCATCAAGCATAACGAGCGAAGGTTTCAACAGCAGGATCTTGGCGAGCTCTACCCGCATCTGCCATCCGCTGCTGAACTGCGACAAAGGTCTCGAAAAATCCGCTGTGCGAAAACCCAACCCGATTAGGGTTTTTTCAATATCTGCCTCTACCGAATGTCCTCCGATCAGCTGAAACCGCTCATAGGCATCATGATGCCGTTTCATCAGTTTCTGGTACTCTTTGGAGTTAAAATCGGTCCTCTCCTTCAGCGCCCGTTCTGTATGCTCAATCTTATGAAGTAGATTTTCCACCTCTTTGAAGGCACTTTTTGCCTCCCCGTATACAGTTCTGTCGCTCTTCAGATCCATCTCCTGCTCCAGATAACCGACCGTACAACGTTCGGGGATCACGACACTGCCTTCATCAGGCTGATGCCGTTTGTCGATGATCTTAAAGAGAGTTGATTTTCCTGCTCCGTTTTTACCAACCAACCCAATCCGATCCCTCTCATTAATAATAAATGAAACCCCTTCAAATAAAGGTGATCCTCCAAATATTTTCTTGATATTACTTACTGATATCATAATATTGTTAATAAAAAAGAGAGCCTCATCAGTTGACAAGGCTCTCTTAGTGTTAGTGTCGGCAGGTAACTACCCTGCGATGTTATTATTTTTTAATAACAACACGCTTGTTAACTACACCGTTTTCAGTTTCAATCTTAACAAGATATACTCCTGTCTTAAATGAGCCAGTATTTAACTCAACTCTTGTAGAACCATGTACATCTTCATTATAAACTACCTGACCAACATAATTTATTACAGTCAGACGATTCATCTTCTGTGTAGATGTAACATTTACCAGGTCAGTGGCTGGGTTAGGATACAATGAAATCACATTTTCACCTCCTATCCCATCAATGCCTACAGGGATATCAACACAAGCTTCATTTGAAGGATCAGACTCACCACAATAACTATATTCAGCGGTTACTGTATAACAAATTTCACCTGTCTGTGTTTCGGTATAATCATAGAAATTATCAGGCCACAAGGCTTCTAATAAATCTCCATCTTTGTAGATGTTGTAACCTATCCATGATCTTGAGGGATCAGCAGGTCTGCCAACCTCACCAGAAGCATGGTTAGAAACAGCAGGTTCAATCCCGGTTCCACCAGAAGCAGGGCTTAATATAGTAGAATTAGCTGCCACATTTGCACCTAAAACACCATAAGTAACATAGGCCTCATGACTACCAACGTAGTAGTAACCGTAAACACCTAATTCAGTGAAAGCACCAGGTGAACCAAAGAATAATGAACCATCATAGAAGCTATCATCTACACCAACAAATGGCCCGTTAGGAAGAACATTTGCTGTGTATACCATAAATGTACCTGATGTAAGAGTAACATCGTCAATATCAACAGTTACCCAGGCATCACCAGGTTCACCGATAACACTAAATGGTCCTGACAGTACTGTAGCACCGTCTCCGGTCAATACATATACTTCATTCTCTTGCGCAGGGGCACCATAAGCATCATTATAATATCTAACCTCTGATACGGTAACAGGATATTCAGATGGAGTAAATACTTGAGCCAATCCGGCACCGCCAGCTGTTGAACATAAACCATTTTCAAATGATCCGTCATTGTAGGATAACCATTCTCCTGATGGTGGAACATATTGATCCCATAACAGATGTACGAGATTGGTTCCTTCAAGTTCTGCAGTCAGATCCTCTGGAGCTGCGCAATCTTCAGTAACTTCAACATCAATACATGAACCTGTACATGATTCTGCCAATTCTTCATAAACAAGATTTACGCAGTATTCATACAAGCCATAGTTAAGTGCAAGGTCAAGATAGAAAGTATCCTGTACCATTTCAGCAATCAATACGCCGTCACGGTATACATTGGCTCCGATAATCGGACCTGGATCAAAACCGCCGCCACCGCCGCCACCAGTGTCGCCAAGTTCATAACCAAATGCTAGGTCTGGTGTTCCCTGTGCAGTACCACCTATGGTACGTTTACCGGTAACAAGGTCTTCAGTAATATACAGACCTCCAGCAATATAAGCACCGAAATCACCACTTACACTATGAGATACACCCGTTACATTACCAGTCGCGATATCAATTTGCTCAATCTGACATCCACCACCAGTAGAAGTTCCAGTAAATATCCATAAGAATGGTCCACCAACTGTGAAGTTATCATAAGCTGCACCATATAAACTTGGAGGAGCTGTAATAGTATTTAAGGTAGCTCCACTTCTGTCGAATAATACTAAGTCGGTAGAGAAGTTATTACCCCAGAAAGCATCATTATCTTCATCGTAAGCAATTGCACGTACAGCCGTAGGTGCAGTGAAAGATGAAATTAATGTTTTATTTGTGAAGTCCATTTGGTATACTGTTGTACTAGCAGCAGCTCCATACATATAAGTGCCATCAAAAGCAAGATCTCTTACTGAAGATACTCCAGGGATTTGGAATGTTTCAACGTAAGTACCATCGACCGTAAATTTAACAATATCACTACTAGCCGACCATTTTGTTGCATAGATAAACTCTCCATCACTTTCTGCTCCTGCTAAACCAACTAACCCTGAAGGACCATCGATATCAAAACTAAATTGAGTATCCCAAAGGGCACGACTATTTTCAACTACACGAGGACTAGCATTAGCATCAGCCTCAGCATTAAGGCCTACAGATGTAGACATTGCACTAACACCAGATAATCTTACATCTGCGGGTTTACTTAATACAACATCATCAAAATAGAACAATGGAGTATCCGTAGTAGTTGAATTTGCACCACCAAAGATGTTAGCTCCACCGAATGAAAGAAGACCAGGAGTTCCGAATGTACCAAGTGTCCACTGATATCCATATATTTCTACATCATTAAAATAGTAAGTTGCCCAATCATTATTAAGGTCAACCACCACTTTAAGATCCATCCACTCATCATGATTGAATGTATGATTAATAGCACCTGCTGCACCGGCATCACCCAATGCAGTTCCATCTGTCTGGTAATACATCTGGAATGCCCACTCTTGACCCGGAGTACTTGTTTTTTGCAGGTTAAAATATCCGCAATATCCGGTAGGTACATACATTTTCATTTCATATGTATAAACACCTGTTGTATAGTCATCCATTATAAGAACAAGGTCATTGTTTAGTATAACCTCCGCTGAGTTAGGCAGACTTGATGCATAAAGATCAGATACATGTCCATCTTCAGCGCTACCAGGTGAATTTGACCAAGTTGTAAAGTAAGGACTAACTACAGCTACGAAATCACCAGCTGTATAATTATCGAAATCTTCATCGATAATAACGATTGGTGGTGGTGGTGGTGGTGCTGGTGTACCACTCCATGTAAGAAGTACATCAACCTCATCTATCACATTTCCAGTAAGACTAGCAGGTCCAGGGAAACTATCACAAGGCATATAAGTCCAGGTATAATTCATTCTTTCTGACATACCACTAGTGTACAAAGCAGCCACTTCAGAGTAATATTCCTGACCTGGAACCAAGGTTGTTACATCATACTGATAAAAAAGATCTGTTGTATTATCAGTAAAGATACCATCAAGCCATACCTTGTAATATTCAAGTGCACGAGCAGCAGTAACATCTTCTGGTCCTTCAATAATGAAGTCGTCAAAATACATTTGAGTATTTGCTGTTGCACCAAAGAAATCGAAGGCAGCTAACTGTAACAGAGCACCAGTACCGCTAGCACCAAGGGTCCATTGCCATCCATGAATAAGGGTACCGTCAAGATAAAATTCGGCCCAGTCATTATCAAGGTCAATATCAAGTTGAGCCATCATCCAGGTGTCATGGGGATATGTAAAGGCTACAGCAGTAGCGCTACCGCCAAATGCTCTTCCACCTCCAGCAAGGTCGAAATAAACCTCAAAGCCCCACTCATATGCACCGTCAAAATCAGACATTGCATTAAAATATCCATCAAATCCAGTTGGAATATAAATCATCATCCTGGTAGAATAGGCACCTGAGGTTAAATAAGTATCGAGATTTTTAACCAGGTCGTTGTTTTGAACAATAACAGCTGAGTTACTTCCACTGTAAGCATAAGCATCAGATACATAAGCATCTTCAGTTGCATCACAAGGAAGATTACTCCAGGTTGTCCAATCAACAGGATTCTGACAAGCCAACTGACCACCTGCAGTGTAAGCATCGAAGTTATCTTCGAAAACTACAGGAATAGGAGGAGGAGGAGGAGGAGGTCCTGGTGTACCTGTCCAGGTAGCAAAACCATTTGGATTAACATGAAGATCGCCAACAGGGACAACTTCCTCTTCAAGTAACCAAACAAAATCGGTAGCTTCCCAGATAGGTTCAGCAAAAATTTCAATCGGTGTAAATCCAAATCTCTCAACAAGGATATCATAATCACCTCTGCGGAAATCTTCCCATAAATAGTAACCCGTATCATCAAGCAATGTCTGAAATACAGGGGCACCTGGTTCTGATACATTCGTAAACTGTACCAAAGTTCCAGCCGGGCTATCACCGGTATTTGTAAGAACGGTAACGCTTACCTCAGTAATCATGTCTTTATCAAGACAATTAGAGAAGGCAATTTCTGAATTATTTGTCTCATAAACAGCAACAACTCCCCATTTGTAAATGTTAGGATCGGCTGCTCCCCATGTATGATCAGTAAAAGCCAAATCGGTAGCAGGTAACATTCCCATAAATTGAAGATCTCCTGTTTGACAAGTTGTACGGTAGATTTCGTATCCTGTCATATCACGAGTAGGTGTAGGAATGCTGGTTAATACAGGTTTATTACTACGGGTTCTTGCATCAGTAATAGCAACATTATCAACACCAGCACCATAACCCCATGTACCACTTTCAGTATATTTGAAAATAATCTGAACATTAGATACAAGAGCTGCAGCAGGAACTTCAACCATATAGTTTGTCCAACTAGTTGATGATGCAAGATTCGTAATAAGTACCGGAGTAGCTCCGTCGATACTATAATATACTGCCAATGCATCACCGTAAGTTCCCTGTAGTATGTAATCAAAGTCTACAAATACAGCATCAGCTGCTTGAAATTGTTGTAATGGAGATGTGGTATTTACAACTATAGAACTTCCGCCAGAACCAGCTGCATCAGCATTAACAGCAATAAAATTTGTTGAATTTCCGGCGAAGCTCATAAAAGAAGATGATAGAGAAGCACTATTGCCCCATTCCCATCCATTAACGTTACCTTGGATATCCCAATCATCGGGACCAGTTTCAAAGTCGTATAAAACAGGAACGAATGGCAATATAGGGGTGCCCCATGTAATAAGGACTTCATCATCAGTAATCTCAGTAGCAACCACATGATTTGGTGGCAATGGAAACTCATCTAACATAAAATCGTTAGTTACAGTGGCATTTAGAGGAACTTCAACATCTTCCAATGTTTCTGTAATATATCCCAAAGCACTAACAACGTAATCATACGTGCCTGCAAGAATTTCGCCACCGTAAGCACCTGTTGCGTCGGCATAGAATGTAAAATCCATATCCGGATCATCCACACTTACAAGATAAACTTCAGCTCCTTCAATGGGTTCACCACCAAGGTAAGCTTCCTGTAATACTGTACCATCAACAGCAGCATTGCCATTAATTTCAACACCATCTGCACAAACTACGCCATGGCAAGTTTCGGCACCGCTATTATAAACATAGGTAATGCAATA
>Ga0265595_1001100_pt1 | contig 21921 bp, 22 predicted proteins | sample saktaG_15_FD_190148 | JGI IMG/M metagenome (GOLD analysis project Ga0265595, IMG submission 190148) | Saline water microbial communities from Sakinaw Lake, British Columbia, Canada - sak_2013_06_06_50m | ecosystem: Environmental > Aquatic > Non-marine Saline and Alkaline > Saline ...
CTTTTTAAAAAAGTCAAGAAAACCGCATCGAATTGAAACAACTTTAGATGAAATGTAATTTTCCGAATAGTCATTGCGAACGAAGTGTGGCAATCCGTAACCCCCTGCAACCGTTATAGATACGGATTGCCACACCAGTCTACGGACTGGTTCGCAATGACATGCCGACACTTTGCTGACTTAACTTAATAGGCTAAAAATATTTTTACAAAGTTGGGCATTTTATATTGCAATTTATAGCAAAAATATACTGAATTATAAAATTTATATAACCCTTTTAACGACTTAACTATTTAGTTATTTCACAATAAGCATTAAAGTATTTCTCGCCAAGTTGATTTAGAGCTTCTCTGCAAAAATGTATAGTATCTCCATTTCCTATCATTTGGTCATTAGAACGCAATTCATTGGTTTCAACAAATTGTGCGTTACCAATATTCTCACAAACTTCTTTTATTGCTTCTATTATAGGCACACAGATTTGAATATTATCCATCTTCCATTGTTGCACAAAATCTCCTGCTATAAAGGGAAGGTTTTCACAATGAAAGGTGCTTCGCACACTGTTTACCAGCGTTAAAAGGTTATTAAAGTGTATTTCCTTAGTTGAATTTAATATAGCATCTGTTTCGCCTTGATGCCACAATAAAGCAACTAATTTGTTTTTAGGATTAAGTGCAAGTGCAACTTTTATCATTTCAATCATTTTTAAATACAAATCATCGGTCATCCCCCAACGATTATCCAAAAAACCTGTTCCACCAATTGCCGCTCTTATTATTAAGAGTTTTCGCCCATATTGCAATTTGTTTTTTTCAATATATTCCCTTGCAAAGGACAATGAAAAATTGTTTACAATAATATTTTCTATTACTTGCTCACATGCAATTGAAATTGAAAAATCATTATTCAAAAACCAAATATTTTCATTTGGAATAAATGGTTCAGTTGCATCTCCAAAACCGCATCCTTCGCTGTTGGATTGACCTGCTTGAATAATAATGTCAAATTTCTCTTTACTAAAATTCTTTAGCATAAATATTTTCCTCCAATTATTATACAGATTTAAACTACATATTATCTAAAAGTTCTTTTACAATTATATTTAATATTTGTGGGTTTGCTTGACCTTTTGATTCTCTCATTGCTTGTCCAACTAAAAAGCCAATAGCATTTAGTTTTCCCGCTTTATAGTCTGCAACGGACTTTTCATTCATAGAAATTACCTTTAAAGCTAATTCTTTTATCGCTCCTTCATCACTATTTTGAATTAATCCTAATTCTTTAACTAATATTTCAGGATGTTTACCTGTTTCAAATACATTGTCTAACACTTTTTTTGCTGAAGAATTAGAAATCGCTTTGCTCTCAATTAATTTAATTATTTCAAATAGATATTGTGGCAATAATTTTGTTTCATTAAGTTCGCAATTATTTTCGTTTAAATATTTTGAAATATCTCCTAAAATCCAATTGCTAACTGTTTTTGCATTAGCACCTAATGAAACACACTCATCAAAAAACTTTGCTTTTATTAAAGATAAGCAAATAATATTAGCATCATATTCCGGTAAATTTAATTCATTTATATATCTAAATAGTTTTGCATTTGGCAATTCAGGAATTGAAACACTTACATCATTAAACCATTCATCTGAAATAACAATTGGGCAAAGGTCCGGTTCTGGGAAATACCTATAATCGTGAGCATCTTCTTTGCTCCTTAAAACTATATTTATTCCTTTATCATCATCCCATCGTCTTGTTTCTTGGTCAACACTTTTTCCGCTTTCTACAAGCTCAATTTGCCTTTTAGTTTCATACTCTATAGCCCTTAACGCACCACTAAACGAATTAACGTTTTTCATTTCAACTCTTGTACCTAATTTTGTTTCTCCAATTTTTCTAATGGATACATTTATATCGCATCTTATTGAACCCTCTTGCATTTTGCAATCAGAAACATCAACATATTGTAAAATTGTTTTAACAGTTTCCAAAAAATCTTTTGCTTCTAAAGCTCCTCTTAAATCAGGTTCGGTTACAATTTCAATCAATGGGACACCGCAACGATTATAATCTGCCAATGTTCCACCATAGATGCTATCATGTATTAACTTTCCCGCATCTTCTTCAATATGAATTCTTGTAATATTAACTTTCTTTTTTTGACCTTGTGAATAATATTCTAAATAGCCTTTTTCACATAGAGGTATGTCAAATTGAGAAATTTGATAGGCTTTTGGTAAATCAGGGTAAAAATAATTTTTTCTGTCCTGCTTACAAACTCTGTTTATTTTACAATTTAAGGCTATTCCCATTTTCATTGCATATTCAACAACAGTTTTATTTAAAACCGGTAAAGAACCCGGCATTCCTGTGCAAACCGGACAGCACCGAGTATTTTCTTTGCTTCCAAACTTGTTTTCACAAGAACAAAATATTTTAGATTTTGTTTTAAGTTCTGAATGAATTTCTAAGCCAATAATTGTTTCATATTTCATATTATTTTACCCCCAATAACGAAGGAGACATCTCGTCCCAAATGCAATTTTCTTGTTCATAGCTATATCCTGCTCTTATGAGTAAATCATCTGAAAATCTTTTTGAAATTAATTGCATTCCAATTGGCAAATTGTTTTTATCCTTACCACATGGAATAACAAAAGCAGGTAGACCGGCAATATTAATTGATACTGTGCAAATATCCTCTAAATACATTTTTAAAGGGTCATCTGTTTTTTCTCCAATTTTAAAGGCTGTATCTGGAGAAACTGGAGTTAATATTATATCAAATTCTTGGAATGCGTTTGCAAAATCTCTCTTTATCATTTTTTGAACCGCTTGTGCTTTTTTATAATAGGCATCATAATAACCTGAACTTAAAACATAAGTGCCTAACATTATTCTTCTTTTTACCTCATCGCCAAAGCCTTCGCTTCTTGTTTTTAAATATAAGGAGCTTAAATTGTTAAAATCTTCAGTTCGGTAGCCATATTTGACACCATCATACCTCGCTAAATTTGAAGAGGCTTCTGCTGAAGAAATTATGTAATATGTTGGTAGAGCATACTTTGAAAGTGTAAGGCTCATCTCCTTTACAGTAGCTCCCATCTTTTCAAACGACTTTGCAGTTTGTAAAACTGCATTTTTAACACTATCATCTATTCCAACGCCAAAATATTCCTTTGGCAAACCAATTTTTAAGCCTTTTACATCATTTACTAAAGATTTTGTAAAGTCATCAAATATATAATCAACACTTGTTGAATCATTATTATCTTTTCCATAAATAACATTAGATAGCAATGCAATATCACTAACATTTCTTGCAAGTGGTCCAATTTGGTCAAGCGAGGAAGCAAAAGCAATTAGCCCATATCGTGAAACAGCACCATATGTTGGTTTAAGCCCTGCTACTCCGCAAAATGAAGCAGGTTGACGAATTGAGCCACCTGTGTCCGAACCTAATGATACAATACACTCACAAGCGGATACAGAAGCCGCAGAGCCACCAGAAGAACCTCCCGGAACTCTATCTAAACTATGAGGATTTTTTGTTTTCTTAAAATATGAGTTTTCACAAGAAGAACCCATAGCAAATTCATCCATATTTAATTTGCCGGTAATTACTAATTTATTATTATGTATTTTCTCAATTACTGTTGCATTATATGGAGGATTAAAGCTCTCTAATATCTTAGAAGCACAAGTTGTATTTATACCCTTTGTGCAAATATTATCCTTAATTCCTATTGGTATTCCTGCTAATGGTGGTAAATCCTCTGAATTTGCAATGCTTTTATCAACTGTTTTCGCTTGTTCTAAAGCATTTTCTTTATTCAAAGAAATATAACTACTAACCTTATCTTCAATATTTTCTATATTATCAAATACTGAATTTGTAAGTTCTACAGAACTTATTTTCTTTTCTTTAAGCATTGTTGAAAGTTCAACTGCCGTCATTTTAAATAATTCCATATTTTTTTACTCCTTATTATTCAACAATCTTTGGAACAAAAAAGCAACCCGCTTTTTTTTCTGGGGCATTTTTTATAATTTCTTCTCTTGGAAAAGATGGTTTAACTTCATCTTGCCTAAAAATATTTTGATTGCCTTCAATAGTAAATTTATTTAAATCCTCATCAATATTTAGTTCTTGTAAACTATCAACCATTTTTACAATAGCATTCATATCCTTTGCTAACTTATCAAAATGCCCTTCATCTATTTGAAGCATTGAAAGCTTTGCAATATGGCTAATTTCCTTATTTGTTATTGACATTTTCTTCCCCCCTATTTGAGCATATTTTTAAATTCTTGTTCACTAATTATTTTGATATCTAAAGATTGTGCTTTTGTTAATTTGCTTCCTGCATCCTCGCCAGCCAAAACAAAATCCGTGTTTTTTGACACGCTACTTGAAGTTTTTCCACCATAACTTTCAATAATTTTAGATGCTTCTTCCCTACTTATTGATGGTAATGTTCCTGTTAAAACGAAAGTTTTACCTAAAAATCTTTCATCAACTAAACTATTAATATACTTCATATTGATTTTTGCTTCTTTTAATCTATTAATATAATGCTTTGTTTGAGGTAATTCAAAATATTTTATTATACTATTTGCAGTTGTTTGTCCTATTTCATTAATATTAACTAATTCATCAATATTAGCATTTATTAAATTATCCAATGTTTCAAAATGCTGTGCAAGGATTTTGCCTGCTTTTTGACCAACTTGTCTAATCCCTAAGGCATAAATTAACTTTGACAAATCATTATTCTTAGTTTTTTTAATAGAATTTATTATATTTTGTGCTGATTTTTCCTTATGTCTATCAATTTTTATTATATCATCTTTAGTTAAAAAATACAAATCAGCAGGAGATTTTATTAAACCCTCATTTGTAAATTGTTCAATAATTGCAGGACCTAAGCCCTCAATATCCATAGCATCTCTTTCAGCAAAATGAATTATATTTCTAATTAATTGTGCAGGACATTCAGAATTTGTGCATCTAACCGCAACCTCTTCAAAATCCGAAAATACTTTGCTCCCACACACAGGGCAATTAGAAGGCATTATATATTCTTCTTCTTTCCCTGTTCTCTTTGTTTTATTAACTTCAACAATTTCAGGTATTATATCTCCTGCTTTTTGAACTATAACTGTATCTCCAATTCTTATATCCTTAGTTGATATAAAATCTCTATTATGAAGTGTTGCTTTACCTACAGTTGTTCCCGCTAATCTAACAGGCTCTAAAATTGCATTTGGAGTTAATACTCCTGTTCTACCAACATTAATAACTATATCTTTCAATAAAGTTTCTTTTTTTTCTGGAGGATATTTATATGCTAAAGCCCATTTAGGAAATTTTGAAGTGCTACCCAAAACTGTTCTTTGCTCGAATGAATTTACTTTAATAACTGCACCGTCTATTTCAAATGGCAACTCTCCACGAACATCTCCTAATTTATTGATTTCACTAAAAACATCTTCAATATTGTTAAAAATATTATAATAAGGACTTGTTTTAAAGCCTAATAGTTTGAGATAATCAAGAGAATCACTATGTGATAAAAGAGTTTTTCCTTTAATTTGTTGAATATTAAAAACTATTATATCTAAATTTCTTTTTGCAGTAATTTTTGAATCTAATTGCCTTAATGAGCCTGCGGCGACATTTCTTGGATTAGCAAATAAAGGTTGTTCATTTAATTCTCTTTCTTGGTTAAGTTTTATAAAATTTTCTTTTGGCATATAAACCTCACCACGAACTTCAAGAAATTCGGGTGCATTGTGAATGATTAAAGGGATTGATTTAATAGTTTTCAAATTTTCTGTTACATCTTCGCCAATTGTTCCATCTCCCCTTGTTGAGCCTCTAATAAACTCTCCATTTTGATATTCTAATGAAACTGAAAGGCCATCAACTTTTGTTTCTACAATATATTGAGGTTTATTTACCTTTTCTAACACTCTATTATGAAATGTTAAAATTTCTTCAAAAGAAAAAGCATCTTGAAGACTTTGCATAGGAACATTGTGAACTACTTGAGAAAATGAAGTTAAAGCAATTCCTCCAACTCTTAAAGTTGGAGAAAAAGATTTTTTATATTGAGGATATTCTTGTTCAAGTTTAATTAATTCTCGTAATAAAAGGTCGTATTCGTAATCACTAATTTCAGAGTAATCCTCGACATAATATTTTTTACTATAATATTCAATTTTTTCAGTTAATTCATTTACTCTTTTTTCAATATCCATAATCATAGTTTCGCTTCCTTATTATTTTACATAATCGTTTACTTTCCCAATAATGTCACTGTTGTCGCCATAAATATTCGCATAATTTGAAGGAACCTCACCTAATATTACTGTTTCTGCAACTGGAATAGTTGTGGAAACCTCTGATGATGTTGAGTAACCCGGCATAATTACACCAACAATAACCTTAACTTGTATTAAAATTTGATGCCTTGTTTGATTTATTCCTGCGGATTGAAAAATATTTACCATATCAGCAGTTACTGAACCTACCGGAACAATTTTTAATGAAATTTTTGGTCCTTGACCCGATAAAGCCATACCATCAATTATATTGCCCAATGGAATTCTAATGGTTGATTCCTCAATGGAAGTAATTTTATTTAGAATAGAAACCGATAATCGTGCCTTTAATTTATTCATTTTAACCATATTTGTTTTAAGTGCTGTAATTCGGTTTTCTGAATCTTTTTCTAAAGTAATTAAGTCATCATATTTTATGTCATCCTTTTCAAGTTCTGTATTGACAGCACTATATATTGCCCTTGTAGCAATTGCTTTAGCATTTGCAGTTCCTAAAGAAATAATAATTGGTTTTAGTTTACTATTAATTGCAAAAAAAATAATTATTCCTATAATTAATAAAAAAATGAAGAATCTAACTATTTTAAAAAAAAATGTTTTCTTCTTTTTAGGTCTTGAAGGTTTAAATCTTAACATTATGTACCCCTCCAAATATTACAAATAAATATGAACTCTAATATAATATTCGAAAGGCGTTAATTTTGTTAATAAATTTTTTCTTTATTCATATCTTAAAGCAGATATTGGATTAAGTTCAGCCGCTTTTTTTGCAGGATACACACTAAATATAATACCAATAATAATTGAAAAAATCAAGGATAATAACATTATTCCTATATTTAAATCTGTAGAAAATCCTAAAATATTATTTGCTATTGATGAAATTGCGATAGTTAAGGCTATTCCAATGATACCCCCTGAAATTGTAATAGCTATTGCTTCGGCTACAAATTCACTTACAATTGTTCTTTTTGTAGCACCTACTGCTTTTTTTATTCCAATTTCACGAGTTCTTTCACTAACTGCAACTAACATTATAGTCATAATTCCCAAACCACCAACAATTAAGGAAATAGCGGCAACAGCAGAAATTATACCAGTTATAATATTTATAATGTTTTCAATTTTTTCTTTTTGTTTAACCATATTATCTGCAAAATAACCATTTTCAATATTATTAGTTCTCGAAAGCAAAGAAGTTATTTTTCTTCCAACGGTATCTAAATCTTTACTTTGATTAATATTTACAATTATTTGGTCAAAACTATCTGTTCCATATAACTTTTGAAGAGTGCTATAAGGAATATAAATAAATGCAGGTATATATTCTCCAGCTATATTATTCAGCATACTTCCATTACTATTTATTACACCTTTAATAGATAGAGTTTTTATTGCACCATTTATTAATACATTGATTTTTTTTCCAATAATATTTTCTCTTTTAAATATTTGTTTTGCTAAAGTTGTATCTATTAAGCAACTATTAGAAGCAGAATTTATATCTGAAATACTTAAATTTTGACCATAAATTGGTGTCATTGAAATTGTTTCCTTTGCATTAGAGCCAATTCCCCAAATAACACACTCTTTTTTAATTCTTTTTTCAGAAATTTGTCCATAATTATAAATAATCGGCATTATTTGAGTTGCTTCTTTTACTTTATTTTTTATTTTCATAACTTCAGCTGCTTTAAGTTCACCTTTTTTACCAGAGTTCCCTATTACTCCTCTAATTGATAACCCATTTAGTCCAAAACGGTCAAATTCATTAGTAATAGCTTTTTTGCCACCATTTCCAATTGATAGGACAGTTGCTACAGAGGTTACTCCTATTATTATGCCAAGCATTGTTAAAAAAGAGCGGAGTTTTTTTCTTTTTAAATTTCTAAAAGCTGAAAAAACAATATCTAAAAACAACTATTTTTCCACCTTTCGCAATGGCTTTATTTTAGATGATGGATTCAATTTTTCATTTGGATTAAATATTAATATATCATTTTCATTTAGTCCTTCAACTATTTCAATTCCTTGCTCATTTTCAATTCCTGTTTTTATTATTTGTTTAAAAGGTTTGCCATTTTTTATTTTATAAACATATTCATTTTGTTTATCATCTTGTAATATACAATCATATGATGCTAAAATAGCATCTGGTTTTTCACTAACTAATATTTTAATATTTGCAGTAAAACCAGGTCTTAAAATGTTTCTATTATTAACATTATTGATTTTGACAACTGCTTCAACAACGGTTTCAGTAAAACCAGAATTTATAACTTGCTTAGCTATAGGTGAAATGCTTACAATACTACCAAAGTATATACTGTCCTTAAATCCATCACCTGTAATAATAGCCTTTTGACCAATTTTTATTTTAGTTACTAATGATTCATTTATATTAGTTTTTATTTGAAGTGAAGTTAAATCTGAAATAGTTATTAATGGTTTTGAAATATTTAATGAAGTTCCTTCAATAGCATTTACTTCTGTAACAGTAGCATCAAAGTTAGCAATTATTTTAATTTCTTCAATTTTATCATTTTCAATATTTTCTGTTTCTTTGTTATTGGTATAATCGTTTGCTATTTGGCTATCATAATTTGGCAAAATATTTGTTATATCTATTCCTGCGGGGTAATTTGATATACTGTTTATAGTTTGAGGTGTTGTGTTTTGTTCTCCTGTTTTAATGTAAATAATTAAAATGTCATCTTTTTTTATTTTATCCCCCGATTTTACTAAAACTTTTTTTATAACACCAGTGCCATTAGCAAAATAATCTTTTTTTTGATTTTGCTCAATTTTTCCACTACATTGAACGAAATCTTCTAATTTTGTTAAACTTGGTTTATACACTTCAACTAAAACAAATTCTCCAAAAGCAAGATTTGCAAAGAATAGCCCTATAATGATTACAAAAGTTATAATAATTATAATATAATTTTTTTTCAAACTTTTCACTTCCTTCATATTATATTCTTTATTTTTTATATAAAAAAATACTATATGAAAAAAATAATTTTTTAAAAAAAGAGCGGTTTTTATACCGCCAATTTTTATTTCGTGTCCATTACATTGGGTGCAGTATACAATGGTCGCCCCTACTTTTTATTTTTAATATATTCATCAATGGCAACTGCACTATTTTTTCCTGCACCCATTGCCAAAATTACTGTAGCCGCTCCTGTTACGGCATCTCCTCCTGCAAAAACCCTTTCCCGTGAGGTTTGTCCTGTTTCTTCGTTCGCAACAATACAACCCCATTTGTTAGCTTCTAAACCCTGTGTTGTTGTTCTAATAAGAGGATTTGGCGATGTTCCAACGGCTATTATAACTGTATCAACTGCAATATTGTAATTTGAACCTTCTTTTTCAATAGGTCTTCTTCTGCCAGAACTATCAGGTTCGCCTAATTCCATTTCCACACATTCCATACCGGTAACCCAACCTTGCTCGTTACCTAAAATTTTTGTTGGATTTGTAAGTAATTTAAAAACAATACCCTCTTCCTTAGCGTGATGTATTTCTTCAACCCTTGCAGGCATTTCTGTTTCACTCCGCCTATAAATAATGTAAACATTAGAAGCACCTAATCGTTTTGCACATCTTGCGGCATCCATAGCAACATTGCCCCCGCCAACAACTGCAACACTATTGCTTTTTTGAATAGGAGTATCATATTCTTTATCATAAGATTTCATTAAATTTATTCTTGTTAAATATTCATTAGAAGAACATACTCCATTAAGGTTTTCTCCGGGGATTTTCATAAAAGTTGGTAACCCCGCACCAGAACCAACGAAAATAGCTTGATAACCATTTTCAAAAAGTTCATCAATTGTAAACGCCTTGCCGATTACCATATTTGTTATTATTTCAACACCTAAATCTTTTAATTTATCAATTTCAAAAGCGACTATTTTTTTTGGCAATCTAAACTCAGGAATTCCATATACTAAAACTCCTCCTGCAATATGAAATGCCTCAAATATAGTAACTTCATAGCCCATTTTTGCTAAATCGCCTGCACAAGTAAGTGAGGCAGGACCTGCTCCAACCATTGCAACCTTATACCCATTCTTTTTTATATTAATTTTTTCTTCTTTTCCATTTTTTCTAAACCAATCTGCTGCAAATCTCTCAAGCCTTCCAATGGCAACAGGTTCGCCTTTTATCCCTCTTATGCACTTTAATTCACATTGAGTTTCTTGAGGACAAACTCGTCCACATACAGCAGGTAATGAATTTGTATTTGCAATTTCTTTATATGCTTTTTCAAACTCGCCATTTTTTATATATGTAATAAATTCAGGAATATTTACAAATACAGGGCAACCCGAAACACAAGGTTTATTTTTGCAGTTAATGCACCGCTCAGCTTCTTCCACAGCCATTAGTTCAGTGTAACCCAATGAAACCTCTTTATAATTACTGTTTCTAATTTTCGCATTCTGTTCAGGCATTGGCACTTTTTTTAACGACATATTAGGCATTGTTTTTTCCTCGCAATTTACACAAATGTTCTTTTTCAATATCCTTATACATAGTTGACCTTCTAATTGCTTCATCGTAATCTACTAAATGTCCATCAAATTCAGGACCATCAACACAAGCAAATTTTGTTTCTCCATTTACAGTAAGGCGACAACCACCGCACATACCCGTCCCATCAATCATAACAGGGTTCATACTAACTATAGTTTTAATATTATATTGCTTAGTTAAAAGCGAAACAAATTTCATCATAATTAAAGGACCAACTACTATAACAGCATCATAAACATTGCCCTCTTCAATTAACTTTTTTAAATACTCAGTTACTAAACCTTTATTTCCATTTGACCCGTCATCTGTGCAAATAATAAGCCTTGAACTTGCATTTTTCATTTCATCTTCAAGAATAATTAAATCTTTATTTCTAAAACCTGCAATTAAGTCAACTTTTGTTCCAACACTAAATAGATATTTTGCTTGAGGATAAGCAATTGCACAACCAACTCCTCCACCAACGACCGCAACTTTTTTAAATCCATCAAGATGGGATGGCTTGCCAAGAGGACCAACAAAATCTAAAATTTTGTCTCCCATTTCAAGTTGACCCAATAATATCGTTGATTTTCCTACCTCTTGAAATATAATTGTTACAGTTCCTTTATCTTTATTGCAATCAGCAATTGTTAGAGGAATTCTTTCTCCTTTGTCATATACTCTTAAAATAATAAATTGACCCGGTAGAGCTTTTTTGGCAATATGAGGAGCGAATACATCCATTAACTTCACTTGCTCATTTAATGTTTTTTTGCACAGTATTTCAAACAATTTTTACACCTCATTTTTTTTTCTTTCCTATTGATTTATTTTTGTATTATATAATGAATATTGTATAATAGCAATGTAATAATTATATATTTATTTAAATATATTGCACTTTTTCTTGTTTTTTATGTAGTGAGGAATATCATAACATACTAAAATTATATCATCACCAATTTTTTCAATATCTTTCCATGGAATTACATAATCCTCATCTCTTCCAAATAAACCAAAAAAGCATGAAGAACCAGGAACGATTATAGCAACAATTTTTGCAGTACAGATATCAAATTCAGCATCATATACACAACCTAATCTACTTCCATCCTTAATATTTATTACTTCTTTATTCCTTAAATCAGTTATTCTACACATTTATTTGCACCTCCATATCTATAATCTATTCAATTACCAAACAAAAAATAATAAATGTGACATATTTAAGCCACATTTATTTTAAATATTATGTTTTATTGAATCAAGTGCGTTTTTTTCAAGCCGAGAAACCTGTGCTTGAGAAATTCCAATTTCTTTTGCTACTTCCATTTGTGTTTTTCCAACAAAAAATCTTAACGATAATATTTTTTTTTCCCTATTAGATAATGATTTTATTGCTTCCTTTAAAGATATCTCATCTATCCAATTATCATCAATATTATTATTATCTTTAATTTGGTCCATTACATATATTGCATCTCCACCATCTGCAAATACAGGGTCATATAATGAAATCGGGTCAACTATTGAATCAAGTGCAATTATTATATCCTCTTTTGGCAATTCCATAGCTTTTGCCAATTCTTCAATTGTTGGGTCCCTTTGAAATGTATTAATTAAGATTTCTTTCATTTGTAAAGCTTTATAAGCTAAATCTCTCATAGAACGGCTGACTCTTATAGAATTATTATCTCTTAAATATCTACGAATTTCCCCTATTATCATTGGAACCGCATAGGTTGAAAACAAGACATTGTGTTTTAAATCAAAATTATCTAATGCCTTAATCAAGCCAATGCATCCAACTTGAAAAAGGTCATCCATATTTTCTCCTCTATTTGAAAACTTTTGAATTACACTTAGGACAAGTTTTAAATTACCACTAATAAATTCTTCCCTTGCGTTTTTATCGCCATCCTTTATTAATAGAATTAATCTTTTCTTTTCCTGATTTGTTAATACTTTTAGTTTAGCTGTATTTACACCACAAATTATAACTTTATTTATATACATATAAACCTCCAAAAGCAAATACTTATTAATTTAAGTATTACCTTAGGAGATTTTTTTATACTATTACTGTGAAATTTAGTTTCCAAAGTAATTATATTATGTAATTTTGTCTATTTCTTTTTTTAACCTATCAAGTATTTTTTTTTCAAGTCTTGAAATATATGATTGTGAAATATTTAGCAAATCAGCTACTTCTTTTTGCGTATTTTCTTTTCCATCGTATAACCCAAATCTCAATTCCATTATTTGTCGCTCTCTATTTCCTAAACAATTTAATGCTTGAAATAAAAGTTGCCTTTCCACTTCATTTTCAAGATTTTTGTGAACCGTATCTGTTTCAGTTCCTAATATATCTGATAATAATAACTCGTTGCCATCCCAATCAATATTTAATGGTTCATCTATAGAAATTTCATTTTTAATACAAATACTCTTTCTTAAATGCATAAGAATTTCGTTTTCAATACAGCGGGAAGCATAAGTTGCTAATTTAATATTTTTATCCGTTTTAAAAGTGTTAACAGCCTTAATTAAACCTATTGTTCCAATAGATACTAAATCTTCGATTCCAATTCCTGTGTTTTCAAACTTTTTTGCTATGTAAACAACTAATCTTAAATTATGAACAATTAATTTATTTTTTGCATATGTGTCATTATTCATAAGTCTTTCAGCCATTTTTAATTCATCTTCGGTAGATAATGGTGCTGGAAGAATTTCTGTTCCATTAATATAATAAATTTTATTAATTTTTAAAAACAACTTTGAAAAAAGTATCTTATATTTAACAAATAATAAGTGTAAATAAATTAATTTTTTATCTTCTTTCAATTGATAATACCTCCTCATTAATAAATATATCTGGATGCAATAAAATAGAATATTCTCCAGTTAAAGATAACGGCTCGGTTACTATGCCTATAAGAACTTCTGATTTATAAATTTTGTTGTTTAGGGTTGTAATTATATAATCGGGTTTAAAACACATTATTAAACCTTCATTTTCCCAAACACCTTTATATGGAATTAATCTTATTCTTGAATTAAATTGAGAGTCATTAAAATTATTAAAATCGCCTTTGAAAAAACTATGTAGTTGTTGAGGCAATAAAATCTTCAGGACATTGAATTCGCAGATAACAATAGGTAACCCACTTAAGTTATCGCAAAGTGAATTTCCTGTATCTATAAAGCCATTTAACTTTACAGATTTATTGTTAAAGTATATTTCTACCTTGCTAACAAATGAAGTAATATTTGAATTGGAAAAGGTTTTTGATAAAAAAAATATTAAAAAGTAAACAATTACACCAAATATTAATATAGTTAAAAAGGAAATATCCAAATACGAAATTCCATTATTTATTGCAATTATGCTTCCTAAAGGAGTAAAAGTGCTAAAAGCTAATATACAACCTCCATAAATAAATGATACAATAATAAAAATAATAGTCCTTTTAAATAGTAATTTAATATTATTAAATGAGAAAAGAATTAAAATCATAATTAGAGAAAAAATAAATTGAATAATTAATAAAAACAATAAATTAATATTAATTAAATAAATAATTGTTCCATAAATCCCCCCTATTAATGATGATATTATTAATTTAATTATTTTTATTTCTTTTTTTAAAATAGATGCAGTGATTGATAGAAGCATTCCATCAATAATAAAATTTACAAAAAATAAAATATCAACATAAATAATTAATTCCATACTTTTCACACTCACTTAACAATAGTATATACTATTCAATTGTTAAATAATGTCATTTTTTATGATTTTTATTAATAAAAAAGTCGGCTGTCGAGAAATGTGCAGAATTTGACCAAATTAAATTCGTAGTCGTATAAAGATACGATAGAGTTTGATTTGGTCAAAAGCCACAAAAACGGCACTCCTGTGAGGTTGTTCAAAAACAATATTTGTTATACTAATTATTTATAGAAAACATAGAAAATGTTTTCTATGTGCCACTAAAAGTGGCACAGTGCCAACGGCACAATAATTTAGTTCAATACTATGAGCCAGTGCATTTAGCACTGCACAGCATTTGCTGTGATTAGAAAAAGTATTTTCTGCTTTTTCTAATGCGAAATAGTATTATTATGCTTTGCTCTTGAGTTAATAAAACTTAATTCACAATTTCGTCGTAACGGTTATGTGCGTTTGTCGACAGTCTGAAATCGGCTAAGCCGACTAATTTGTTTAATAACTTGAAGTTATCTTTTGTTTTGCTTGTTGAATTTTTGTTTGCGTAGCAGGTTCTACTTGATACCAACCTCTGTTTTGCATTTCAGTAAATAATTCAGCTTGAATTTGATGTTCTTCATTAAGAATATTTAGAAAATCATTTCTCAGTTCTGGAGTAACACATTCATTTGCAAAGGTGTTGTAGTTACTGCTAATGAATTTCTGAGATGTTAATGAATCTCCAATTAATTCTTTGTCTGTTAAAGTTGTATTAATAGTATTCACTTTTTTTCTCCTAACTTAAATATTTTAATAACTTGTCGTAATGCTCTTGATGTTTAAAAGCAATTTGCTCACATTTTGTTTGCAAAATCGTCTCAGTGCACATATTTGCAAAGAATTTGAACTTTTTGATTAGCATAATTTCTGTGTTTAATTGGTCTTCAAGAGCCGATAACTCTTTTGTTGTGATATTTGGCATATTTTACCTCCTTAAATATTTTCATATATATTATTACTTAGTTTTTGAAAAAATATACAAATTTTTAATTAAAAATAATAAATATTATACAAGTTTGCAGTTGATTAATTAAAAAAAATATAATATTATTATTAATATAAAATTAATCAATATGTATTTATATTTTTATTATGGAGATGAGTTTATGGAACAGGTTATAAATTCTATAATTGAAGTTGAAAAAAAAGCTCAAGAAATATTAAATGAAGCTATTATGGAAAAAGAGCTTTTGCCTCAAAATATTGAATTTGATACCAAAGAGTTAACTAATTATTATCTTAAAAAAGAAACTTTAAGACTTGAAAAAACAAAAAAATCTGAAAAAGAAAATTATAATCGTAAAATTGCACAACTAAATAAAAAAAAAGACTTAGTAATTAGCAAAATGATTTCTAAATACAATAAAAATTGTGATAATTGGGTTGAAATATTATTCAATAAAATTATAAGCAGGTGAATATAATTGATTAGTACACTAATTAAGCACAGTGCTTTATCCGCAAAAGTTTATGGTCTTTACGGTCAAAGATTAAAATTGGATGACTTTGAAGAACTACTTAAAAAAAGAAGTGTTGTTGAAATTACTGAATTTCTTAAAGATACACCAGCTTATAGTGCACCACTACACGGAATAAACGAAAAATTAGTTCATAGAGGTCAAATTGAAAGCATATTGAAGCGAAATCTTTTTGAAGAATATATTAAATTATATAAATTTGCCAAAGGCAATGACAAAAAAACTTTAGAAATTTTATTTTCAAAGTATGAAATTGAACAAATTCTTTGTTTTATAAGATTATTTAGAGCTAATATTACTAATGAATTTATTTATACTATTGAAGATTTTATCATTAAACACTCAAATATTGATTTTGCTAAAATGTCCAATTGTAAAACCTTTGATGAATTTCTTTCCTGCCTTATTGGAACTGATTATTATAGTATTTTAAAAAATTATAAATTTAATTCAAATACTGATTTTAGTTATATTGAAACTATTTTATATTCATATTACTATTCAAACTTAATTAAAAAAGCATTGCCCTTATTTAAAGGAAAAATCAAAGATTTATTATATAAATCATTAGGTTCGCAAATTGATATTATAAATATTACAAGGATATTTCGTTTGAAAGAATACTATAATTCTGAACCATCAAATATTAATTTGCATATTATTCCTATTTATTACAATATTAATAAATTCACGATTAATAATATGATTAATAGTAAAACATCACAAGAATTAATGGATGTTATTAATAATACAGTTTATTCAAAATTATTTTCAAATTCTAAATTTCAATATATTAAACAATATTTGTATAATTTCATTAATATATTTAGCAAATTGATTATGCGTTCTGGTATACCTTCAATCAATGTATCAATTGCATATCTCAACCTAAAAGATATTGAAATAAATAATATTGTTGCAATTATTGAAGGAAAAAGATATGGGATGAGTGTTGAGGATATAAAAAAACACTTATTAGTTTAAGTTCTTTCTATGATGTAAAGGTGGTGTTCGCTTTGAGTGTTGTTAAAATGAGCCTTGTAAATATAGTTGGTAAAGTAAGCATTTTTGATGAAGTTTCTAAAAAATGTATTGTTGGAAGTAATTTTCAGCCTGAATTAGCTTCAAGTATTGTATCTAACGAGCCGTTTTTTTCTTCTTTTGATGATGATAATCCATACTCCTCTACTTTACATCAGATAATTGACTTTGCAAACAGAGCAAAATTTTCACTTAAATATAATGATTTTTTTAATATTAATGATTCAGTTGATGACATTTCAAAATGGATAACTTCAAAAACATCAAAATATGATGAATTAGTTGAAGAAATTGTCAAATTAGAAAAAATCATTACAGAGGATAAACAAATCTTAATTGAATTAGAATATCTTAAAAATATAGATATAAGCTTAGATGTGCTTTTTAATTTAAAATTTATTACCATTAGATTTGGAAGACTATCAAGTGATAATTACAATAAATGGAAAAATTATGTTGATAATGATGAAATTTATTTTATTCCTACATATATTGAGAAAGAATATGTTTGGGGAATGTATTTTGCTCCAAAAAAATTAAAAGCTCAGTTAGATGAACTGTTTTTTTCCTTAGGTTTTGAAAAAATTAGAATTTCTGATAGAGCCAAAGGAACACCGATAAATGCTTATAATGATATTTCTAATGAAATTTCATTAAAAAACGAGAATTTGAAAGTTCTTAATACGGAAGTTAATAATTTATTAAGTAAAGTAAAAATAAATATCTTGCCTATTTACTCTAAAATCAGATATTTAAATGATACTTTTGAATTAAGAAAATATTCTTCAAGAACAAAAAATAGTTTTTATTTAACTGGTTGGGTTTATAATGAAGAAGTTAATGAATTTGTTGAAAGATTTAAAAATATTAAAAGTGTTAGTTGTGTTGTTGAGCAGCCAAACGAAGTCCCGATATCTCCTCCAACAAAATTAAGAAACAAATTTATTTTTCAACCTTTTGAGGAATTAGTTAAATTATATGGTCTTCCCTCTTATACTGAATTTGACCCCTCTCCATTAATTGCAATAATTTATTCGCTTTTATTTGGCATAATGTTTGGAGATGTTGGACAGGGAGCTGTAATATTAATTAGTGGCTTAATTTTATGGTTTACTAAGAAAAATATGTTTGGTAGGATAATGACTACTGTTGGTTGTTCTTCAATTATTTTTGGGTTTGTTTATGGCTCAATATTTGGATATGAAGACATAATTAAAGGCTTAATTCATCCTTTAAAACAAACTACCGAAGTATTGTTATTAGCTGTTGGATTAGGAACTTTATTAATTACAATTGCTATGTGCATAAATATTTATAATGGAATAAGGCAAAAAAGCTTAGAAAAATCAGTGTTTTCTCATAATGGATTAGTTGGCTTAATCTTTTATTGGGCAATATTATTAATTGCAATTAATTCTATTATATTTAGCAATAATATTCTTAATTTATGGTATGTAATAATATTATTAATTTTGCCGTTAATTTTAATATTCTTAAAAGAACCGCTTGCCCATCTATTGCAAAAAAGAAGTAAATTTAAATTTAAAAATGGAGTAATGGATTTTATTATTATAAATTTATTTGAACTTGTTGATGTTATACTCAGTATTATTACTAATACGATTTCATTTATAAGAGTTGGAGCTTTTTCAATAAGTCATGCCGGTATGATGATGGTTGTTTTTATCCTTGCAAAAAACCCAACTGATTCAGAAAATATTCTTATAGTTATAATTGGAAATACTTTTGTAATCCTATTAGAGGGAATGCTTGTTAGTATTCAAGTGTTGAGATTGCATTTTTATGAGTTATTTAGCCGTTTTTTTTCCGGAGACGGAAAAGACTATAAACCAATTACTGTTAATTATGATAATCTTAAGATTAAATAATTATATAAAAAAATTTGGAGGTATTAAAATGTTTTATGTTGCAATGATTATTTTAGTTGGTCTTATTCTTTACCCATTTGTGGTTGCAAAATCAAAAAAGTATAGTTCGAAAAAGGGGCTTCGTTCACTTTCAATTAATTTAATTTCCTTTTTTGCTATTTGTCTAATTATTATTGCATTTCCTTTCACTGTATCTGCAGCCGAAGCAACTACTACCGTTGCTAAATATGGCGATTTAGCAACAGGTTTAGGATTTATTAGTGCCGCAGTTGTTATGGCAGTTGCTACACTTGCCGCAGGTTTTGCTATTGCTTCAGCCGCTTCTGCTGCCGCTGGAGCTACTTCTGAAAATCCAAAGTTATTTGGTAAAGTTATTGTTTTTGTTGTTCTTGGAGAAGGCATTCCAGTATTTGCTTTAATTGTTTCTATACTTATTCTTAATAAATTATAATAGTAGGTGCTGATAAAATGCGTTTTTATTTAATAAGTGATAATATTGACACTCAAATGGGGCTTAGACTTGCTGGAATTGATGGTGTTGTTGTTCACACCTTTGATGAAGTAAAAAAAGCCCTTGATGATGTGTTGACTAAAAAAGATATTGCTGTTATTTTAATAACTGAAAAACTTGTTAATTTATGCAATGAAATGGTTTATGATATCAAGATACATCGCTCCGTTCCTCTAATATTAGAAATTCCAGACCGACACGGTAAAGGTAGGTCTGAAGATTCTATCGCTAAATATGTAAGAGAAGCAATTGGAGTAAAGATTTGAGGTGGTTGTTTTGGACGAAAAAATGAAAAAATTTACCGATACAATAATTGAAGATGCAAAGGAACAAAATCAAAAAATGCTATTGGAGAATGAAAAAGAAAAATCCAATAGAATTAAAAAAGCTGAAGAAGAAATTTTGAATAATATTTTTACAGATATTAAACAACAAATTTCAGATATTAAAAACAATTTCAGCAGAGATTTATCTAAAAAGTCCCTTGAAATCAGAAATGAACTTTTGGCAAAAAGAGAGCAACTTACTTCAATGGTTTTCCTAAAATTAAAAGATAAACTTATTAGTTTCACTAAATCAAATGAGTATAAAGATTATTTAATTATTTCTTTGAAAAAAAATACTTCCGAAATCAATAATAATTCATTAGAAATTTTAGTTTGCGAAAAAGATAAGCTTTTTTTTGAAGGGATTTGCAATATTTTAAATTTAAATGCAGTTATTAATGTAAATGAAAACATTCTAATTGGTGGTTACATATTACTGTGCAATGATAAAGCATTAAAGTTTGATGAATCACTTGATGAAAAATTAATATTATCAAGAGAATACTTTAATGAAATATCGGAATTAGTTATAATATAATTTAGTGGCATTAAAGAGATTGCATATTTATTCAATTTCGTTTTTTTTTTAGGAAGGAATGGTTTTACAAATGCAAGAAAACGGCTTAAAAATTTATAATATCAATGGTCCTGTTGTAACTGTAAAGAATGCTCGGACACTTACTATGCAAGAGATGGTTTATGTTGGAAACGAACATCTTGTCGGAGAAGTTATTGGCATTAATAATGATGTTGCAATTATTCAAGTTTATGAAGTTACCACAGGTATGCGTCCTTCTGAACCTATTGTTTCCACAGGTCGTCCTATGTCTGTTAAGTTGGGCCCCGGTATTATTTCCAATACATATGACGGAATTCAAAGACCTTTAAAAGACATAGAAAAACTTTTTGGAGCCTTTGTAAAAAGAGGTGCCCAAGTTCCTCCACTTGACCAAAACAAACTCTGGGATGTTACTGTTACCGTTTCTGTTGGTGATAATGTAAATGGTGGAGATATATATGCTACTTGTCCCGAAAACTCTATTATCACTCATAAATGTATGATATCACCTAAACTTTCCGGTGAAGTAATTTCTGTTTCCTCCAATGGGCATTATAAAGTAGATGACGAAATAATAACTATTAAGGATAAAAAAGGTACTATACATAAATTAACATTATGTCAAGTTTGGCCTATCAGAATAGAAAGACCGTCAAAAAAAAGAATACCTATTGATAGACCACTAATTACCGGTCAAAGAGTAATTGATTCCCTCTTCCCTATTGCAAAAGGCGGAGCGGCCGCTATACCCGGCGGATTTGGGACAGGAAAAACAATGACACAGCATCAACTTGCCAAATGGTGTGATGCCGACATTATTGTTTATGTTGGTTGCGGCGAACGAGGAAATGAGATGACACAAGTTTTAGAGGAATTTGCCGAACTTATTGACCCTAAATCCGGAAAGCATTTAACCGACCGAACTATTTTAATAGCAAATACCTCAAATATGCCTGTTGCGGCACGGGAAGCATCAATTTATACAGGTATTACCATTGCTGAATATTATCGTGATATGGGTTATCATGTTGCTCTAATGGCAGACTCAACTTCAAGATGGGCTGAAGCACTTCGTGAAATTTCAGGAAGACTTGAAGAAATGCCCGCCGAAGAAGGTTTTCCCGCTTATCTACCCTCTCGCCTTTCTCAATTTTATGAGAGAGCCGGTTATATGATTAATTTAAATGGGACACAAGGCTCTGTAACAATTATTGGTGCCGTATCTCCTCAAGGCGGAGATTTTTCCGAGCCGGTTACCCAAAACACAAAGCGATTTATTCGTTGCTTTTGGGCATTAGATAAACAACTTGCCTATGCAAGACATTATCCTGCTATTAATTGGACCACAAGTTACACTGAATATATAGATGATTTATCAAAATATTATTCTGATAATGTTGGCGATAATTTTTTAAAGTTCCGTGGACAAATAATACAACTGCTTAATGAAGAAAACAA
>Ga0265595_1001103_pt1 | contig 21904 bp, 16 predicted proteins | sample saktaG_15_FD_190148 | JGI IMG/M metagenome (GOLD analysis project Ga0265595, IMG submission 190148) | Saline water microbial communities from Sakinaw Lake, British Columbia, Canada - sak_2013_06_06_50m | ecosystem: Environmental > Aquatic > Non-marine Saline and Alkaline > Saline ...
ACTATCCGCACTATTGACGCTGCCTGCCCGGTTGCCGGGGCGGTCGCGGTAAAGGGCGGCAAGATTATCGCGGTAGGAGCAAATAGCGCCTGTACATCGGCACTGGAAAAAGGATTTGAGCCGGTCGACCTGCGGGGCGGCGCGCTGTTGCCCGGTTTCATCGATACACACCTGCACCCCGTGCTAATGACATTTTTCGCGCTAAACTGCGACCTGGGAAGGGCCCGCTCCATCGGGGAAGTACAGACCAGCCTGAAAGAAGCGCTTTTGAAAAAGCAGGGCGATTCCTGGCTGGTCGGCCTGAACTTTGATGAACAGAATATGCTGGAAAAACGGGTGCCGGACAGGCATGACCTGGACGCAGTCAGCCCTGACCGGCCGGCCGTCGTCATCAAGCACGACGGCCATTCTGTATTTGTCAACACCCTGGCCATAGAGGCGGCAGGGGTGACGGCATCAACGCCCGACCCCGATGCCGGCCTGATCGAGCGCGAAGCCGACGGCTATCCTTCGGGCGCCTTCCGCGAGATGGCAGCCCAGCTCATCCTCAACCAGATGCCTATGCCCGAACTGGAGGTTCTGGTAGAGGGGGCGCGGCAGACCTTCAAACGTCTGGCTTCACTGGGACTGACTTCCCTGGGCGTGGTCCTGCAGACAGGTGAGGAAGGGCCCGCAGGCTCTGCCGGTGCTTTCGATGTCCCGGCCATGCAGCTCTTCCTGGAGCACTGTCCCCTCAGCCTCTACTCACTGCTGATTACGTCCGATGTGGCCGGGCTGGAAGGATTGCGCAGCGGAGTGCTGAATGCCGGCTCGCACCGGTTGGGCGGGATCAAGCTCTTTGCCGACGGCACTTTCGGCTCCTCGACGGCTTACATGCTCGCACCATTCTCCGACGATGCCAGCAAGCCGGGCATGCTGATGCATTCGCCCGAGGAACTATACCGTCGCATGGCCGAGGCGCACAATGCCGGCTGGCAGGTCTGTGTGCACGCCATCGGCGACGCGGCCAACAGATTATGCGCGGAGCTTTATGCACGATTATTTGAGGAATTCCCCCGCACCGGCTGCCGCCACCGTATCGAGCACGCTTCCATAATGGATGCGCAGGCACTTAACGAGGTGGCCCGGATGGGCCTCGTGGTCTCCACGCAGCCCATGTTCATACATTCGGAAAAAGACTGGCTGCCCCGGAGATTGGGAGCAGCGCGCTGTAAAACCGTCTACCCCTTCCGGTCATTCCTGAATGCCGGGATTAAAGTGGCCGGCGCCTCTGATGCGCCCATAGAGTCCCAGGATGTGCTGCACGCCATACAGTGCTGCGTCACCCGCGAAGGCTTTGAGCCGCATCAGTGCATCTCGCTGGAGCAGGCGGTGCGCATGTACACGCTGGATGCCGCTTACGCGCAATTCGAAGATGGGATAAAGGGTAGTATCACTCCCGGCAAGCGTGCTGACCTGGTAATATTGGAAGAGGACCCGTTCAAGGTAAATCCCGATCGGATAAAAGATATCAGGCTGCTCAGAACAGTGGTGGCGGGGAAAGTGTTGTAAAATTAGTCAATGCCAATCAAGGTGCTGCCTCCCGAAGTAACCTCCAAGATCGCTGCCGGCGAGGTTATCGAGCGCCCCTCCTCGGTGGTCAAGGAGCTTATCGAGAATTCGCTGGACGCCGGGGCAAGCGAGATCAGTATCGAGGCGCATAACGGCGGCGTCAGTTACCTGCGTGTTTCCGACAACGGTTGCGGACTTTCAGCGGCAGAGGCCGAGATAGCGGTCAGGCGGCATGCCACCAGCAAGATCGCCGGCCTGGACGACCTCGAGCATATCAGCACTCTGGGTTTCCGGGGGGAAGCCCTGCCCAGCATCGCATCCGTGGCCGAGATGGAGATACTGACCCGTGACCAGGGCAGCAGCGCCGCAAGCTACTTGCACCTGGAGAACGGCAGGATCACCGGCAGGGAGAAAAAAAGCCGTCCGCAGGGTACCACTATCACCGTGCGGCGGCTCTTCCAGAATTTTCCCGCCAGGTTGAAATTCCTCAAATCCGCAACGACGGAATCCGGGCATATAGCTGCGTTGGCCAGCCAGTTTGCGCTTGCTTACCCCGAAGTAAGGTTCGACCTGGTCATAGACGGCCGTACCGCCCTGCGAACCGCCGGGGACACGGAGTTGCGTTCAGCGGTGTCCGTCGTCTACGGCCTGGAAACCGCAAAAAAAATGCTCGAGGTTGATGGCACAGACGGCCTGCTTTATATCCAGGGCCTAACCAGCCCGCCCTCCGTGCAGCGCTCCAGTCGCAGCTACCTCAGCTTCTTCGTCAACCGGCGCTATGTGCGCAACTCCATCCTGGCCAAAGCAGTCGAGACCGCCTACGAAGGGCTTTTAATGAGCGGCAGGCACCCGCTGGCGGTACTTAATATTACTGTCCCCACCGAGGAAGTGGACGTCAACGTCCACCCCACCAAGCTCGAGGTGAAATTCCGCAACAACAACGTCATCTTCACCGCCATAGTTAAAGCTCTGCGGGATACCCTGGCCAGGTCGCCCCTACCCTCGGTGCGGCCGGATCTTGAAGAGGCTGCCGCACGGCCCATGTGGGAACCTCATGCCTCGGGCATCCCCGCTTTAAGGACGCTGGGGCAGCTTTTTTCCAGCTACATACTGGCGGAGGGAGAGGAGGGCCTTTACCTGATCGACCAGCATGCAGCACATGAACGGATACTGTTCGAAAAAATAATGGCCCAACGGGCATCCATGAAGCCTGCTGTACAGGGTATGCTGGAGCCCCTGGCGCTGGAGCTTACGACCGCCCAGGAGCAGGCATTGCGGAACTGCGCCGGCCTGCTGGGCGAGCTCGGATTCGATATCCAGCCTTTCGGTAGTCAAACCTGCCTGGTGCGCGCTGTGCCTGCAGTACTTAATGATGCGCCGCTGGCCGAGGCCATAGTGGAGCTGCTGGATGAGATAGGCGATGAAAAGGATGCCGGGAAGCGTGACCTGAAGGCGGCCCAATCGCTGGCCTGCCATGGCGCAGTCAGGGCCGGGCAGAAACTCGATGCGGGCGAATTAGCAGGTCTTATCGATCAGCTTGCAGGCACCTCCCAGCCGCGCACCTGCCCCCACGGCCGGCCCACCATGCTGCATCTCAGCTCACAACAGCTTAAACGAGAGTTCGGCCGGAGCCAATAGGCAAGCATGAAAGGAATTTAGAGATTTATCTATATGGCTTTTACTGTGGCTTGCAGCCTTAACAGCGGCCTCGCAACGGCACGATTTATGACTTAGTGTAGAACTGGTTGGGATCGAAGAGCCTGATCATCATTTTTTCCTCGTATGAGGGCAATTCGATCTTATCCAGGTGCGGGGCCACCTCCAGTTCCCAGCCCACCATCCTCTTGATACCTTTGATGGCCTCCTCCTCCCTGATCGCCGTGCCATACGGTATGTAAGAGGTCAGCACCAGCGTGTCCTTCCCCTCGGGCTTCTCGAAGATGCCGACGTCCGTGACCAGTGTCCGCACATTATGACCCGGGAAGGTTATGTACGGCACGTCCCTGATCAGCCTTTCCTTGCCGGCTGGAACAAATACAATAGTCTCGCGGCATGAGCTGACCACGTCATTGGCGCCGCCCGATCCGACGATGTAATAAACGTGGGGTATCTTGGTGGAATTGCCGTTGCCGTAACGGTCGATCTGGGCCGCACCGAGCACACCCAGGCAGGAGCTGTTCGACCCGCCGGCCAGCACTCCCAGGGCAGTCTCGATATTGGTAAGCATCTTGCAGGAATGTAGATTATGCATGCTGAAACCGGTGGGGTCGGAGGGCACAGGCATGTACCCGTACATGCCATTCTCGGCCACCAGTTCAGTGTCGTACTTTAAGTTTTTCAGGCTGTAGACTGCCATCCATGCAGCAAGCTGGGCAAGGCCCACCCCGGCCAGCATGGTGCCATAGCCCTTTGATTGGCACAGGCCGGTTATATACCTGCTGCCGGCGATAACCATCCTTTCAAGCTGGTTAGACTCTTTCTTGAACTCAATCTGCGGCACGGCGGCCAGCGTCTCCACCACCCAGGAATGCGGCTTGGCCTTGTCCTTAAGGTAACGCAGCCTGTCCTTGCCCAGTTTGTCAAGGTATTGTTTGTGGTCCTTGCAATTGAGAATCCACTCCCGTATAAACCCCATGAAACGGGTCTCGTCCATGGAGGCATCCCGTATCAGTGTGGCAAATTCGTAATCGTCAAAGTACCCCTCATATTGTGGAATGCCGCAGTTAGGCAGACCCCCGGGGTGGGCGCCGAAGGGCACCTCGCAAACCGCACTGACCATATAGGCCGGTATACGGACGAGGTGAGCATGGCTGCGTATATAATCAGTAGGTACGACATGTTCCACGCTCACAATCAACGCCCTCCTGGCTGCCCACGCCCCGAATGCGTCTATACTCAAAGGATACGGCAATATGGTGTTGCCGGAGCGGTCGGCGGCCAGGCCGTGTACAAAAGTGACATCCGGCCTTAACGCTTTGAGCAGGCCGATCCGACCGCCGCCGAAGGGCGAATCTATAACGTTGAAATCGCCCTTATTTTCCTCGGCCATGGTGCTGCCCAACAGTGAGTGCGTGGGTATGAACTCCCACCCCATAGCACCCGCCAGCAGGCGTTGTGTGATTGTCAGCATGGTCCAGTTTTCAAATTCCACCGCACCCGAGATGTAGGCCTTCTGCACCAGCGGATGGGGGCCGGGAGTGGGATAAGTGTTGCCGGCAAAGCTGGTCACGGCCTTTTTCATCAGACCGCCGCGGATAAGAGCCAGCAACAGGGCCGACACATAGGGGCTGATGATGGTGAATTCCCCCTTTTTCTCCCAGAACTCACGCACCAGCTGGTAAAACAGGGCACCGCTCCTGCCGGCAAAATGGATTGACATGCCCGGACTGACATGCCTTTTGACAGCTTCCTCCAGCGAGCATGTCTTGTCCGCTCCCTCGATGGGAGGAAGTTGATACTTTGTATCGATAAATGCCTTTAATTCATCATCCATACTTCATTTTCCAGGAGGCTAAACCCTATAGCAAACGTCCGGGAGCTTAGCATGGGGATTGGTTTCCCTCACATAGCGTAACAACTGGTTGGCCAGCGATATGGTGATCGTGGCAAGCTCTTCACCCTTGATCATCCTAATCTTATCACCGCTGTAAAGTGCCCTCAGCCTGGCGGGGAATTCGTCATCCGATCTATTAAAGATAATATGAACCATTATACCCGGGAATATCTCCTTGCTCATCGCCCAATCCTCCCCGATCCCGGGCCTTTCAATATTGCCGCCTAAAAAAGCGGCCAGCGAATCAATATCTTTAACGTATTCAAGGGGCGCGGCCCTCATCTTCAGCGCGCCTTTCACCTGCAGCTGGTGGGGGCTGGTTTTGCCCTCTATATCCACCAGGCTGAGCAGTCTGCCTTTTTTATCTACCATGCCGATTACAAGTTGCTAAGGTTATTAAAGCGTATCAAACAAAGAAATACTATTTACAATCTGGAAACATTACATTTAAAGCTAAGACGCTATTTGATCTTCAACCTGAAGAGAATCTCCTGCACTGCCCGCCTGAAGCTGGAATCAAGTGGCAGCGCAGTAAGCGGACTGCCTTTCACATCGAGATCGGAGATATACGGGTCCTCCGGTATAGTGGCAAAAAGCAGCATGCCCGATGTATCCACGGCCTCCTTAAATTCCGGCGGCAGGCCGTTGCGCAGGCGGTTCACCACCAGCAGCAGACCTCCTTTTATATTGGTGCGTATCTCTTTGCTCAGCTGCTGCAGGCGGATACAGGTATTGAGCCCGCGCATGGTGGGGTCTGTCACCGCCAGCAGGAAATCGATGTCCTGCGTCGTCTGGCGGCTGATATGCTCCAGGCCGGCCTCGCAGTCCATGATCACGTAGTCATAACTCCTGGCCAGCCTGTCAATGGAAAAACGTATCATATGGTTGGCAGCGCAGTAACAGCCCGGCCCTTCCGGACGCCCCATCGCCAGCAGGTCGAACCTGTCGGTTTCGACCAGCGACTCATGTATGCGCGCGTCAAGTATCTCCTGCTTGGAGACGGCCACAGTCAGCCGGCCACTTTTGAATTCGTCAGTCATTTTCTCGCGCGCCCTGCCCACTGTACCAGTCACGCCCACTCCCAGCGCATCGTTCAGGTTGGTGCTTGGATCGGCGTCAACCGCCAGCACTGCACCCTTATTGGACAGGAAATCGACCAGTATGGCCGAGATGGCGGTTTTTCCCACACCACCCTTGCCTGCTACTGCAATGGTAACCGTCATACTATTAAGGCTCCTTTGAAGGCGTTTGCGGTTTCGTGCGCCGGTCCCCGGGGACCAGGCTGACCGGCGAAAGCCTTACTACAGCATTATACTCTGCGGGGCAGATCAGCTCACAACTGCCGCACTTCGTACATTTTTCCTGGTCAACAACTTTAAGCCCTTTCTCGTCGCTGAAGATGGCCTTAACCGGGCAGGCCAGCATGCAGTGATCGCAGCCTCTCTCACATTTCTCCGGCAGGATATAGTAGGCAATAAGATCTTTGCAGACGCGCGCCGGGCAGCGCTGTTCCAGCACGTGGGCAACGTACTCATCGCGAAAGTATTGCAGCGTGGTAAGCACAGGGTTAGGCGCCATCCTGCCCATGCCGCAGAGCGAGCCAGCCTTGATATCTTCGGCGAGCGCCTTCAGAGCCTCCAGGGTCGCCAGCGAACCATTGCCTTTGGCTATTTCGTCCAGCATCAAGAGCATCTGGCAAGTACCGATGCGGCACTGGGTACATTTACCGCAGGACTCCTGCCGGCTGAAGTCAATGAAGTATCTGGCGGTATCCACCATACAGTTGTCCTCGTCCATGACGATAACGCCACCCGATCCCATGATGGCGCCGGCCTCCTTCAATGAATCGAAGTCGATGGGTGTGTCCAGCAAGCTTGCGGGAAGGCATCCGCCCGAAGGGCCGCCGATCTGCACCGCCTTGAATTGCCTCCCCTGCTTTGTCCCTCCGCCGATATCGTAAACCAGAGTGCGCAGGGAAGTGCCCATGGGCACCTCGGCCAGACCGGTATTCTCCAGCTTGCCGGCCAGTGCAAAGAGCGCTGTACCGGAGCTTCCCGCTGTGCCTGTGCCGCGGAACCAGTGCTCTCCCTTCTGTAAAATAACGGGAACGTATGCCAGCGTTTTAACGTTATTGATCAGTGTCGGCTTGCCCCACAGCCCCACCTGCGCCGGATAAGGAGGGCGGTGCTCCGGCCACGAGCGTCTGCCTTCGATGGCGGCAATCGTAGCCGTTTCCTCGCCCGATACGAAAGCGCCGGCTCCCTTGACTATCTCGATCTTAAAGCTGAAATCTGCGCCTAAAACGTGTCTGCCCAGCAGACCTTTTTCTCCAGCCTGTTTGAGCGCTATCCCCAACCGCTCGATGGCCAGCGGGTATTCCTCCCTCATGTAGATATATGCCTGTTTCGCTCCGATGGCGTACCCGGCGATGACCATGCCCTCCAGGATGGCGTGAGGATCGCTCTCCAGCAAGACACGGTCCATGAATGCCCCGGGGTCGCCCTCATCGGCATTGCAAATTACGTATTTGATACTGCCACCGGCCTGCCGGCACACCGCCCACTTATCTGCTGCGGGGTACCCTGCCCCACCCCGTCCCCGCAGCCCAGACCCCTTCAGTTCATTAATAATCTGAGCCGGCTTCATCGTCAACGCTCTGGCCAGGCCTGCATAACCGCCACAGGCTATGTAGTGGTCGATATCCAGTGGCGAATTGTAGCCGCAGTTGCGCAGCAGTATTCTCGATTGCTTGCTGAACAGATCAAGCTCCGGTATAGATACCGCTTCGTCGCCTCCTCCCATTACCGTCCCCAGCGCCAGCTCCAGGCAGGGGTCATCGCCCCTCACATACCCGTCAATAAGCTGTGGTACCATCTGGGGGGTGACGTGATGATAGCAGACGGAGAAATCGCCCGGTTTTACAATGACTACCAGCGGCTCCTGGGAACACAGCCCCATGCAGCCCACCTCCGAGACCCCTACCTTCCCTTCCAGCCCTTCAATTCCGCGCCTGATAGCCTCGAGGACCGCCATCGAGCCGGCTGCGCGGCCGCAGGTAGCTGTGCCCACAAGAATATTAATGAGCTTGCCGGAATACTGTGCCTCCCATTTTTCCCGAGCACGCCCGCGGAGCTTGCCGTAAGTCATGCCGGACCTGTGCAATCCACCCCGTTCTGTGCCGGTGTTGTCTTGATTTCCACCAACACCTGCTCCACTTTGGAAGGTGTCATCTTTGGGTAAATATTTTTATCTACGGTTACCACGGGCGCTAAGGCGCAACAGCCGATGCAGGCTATTCTTTCCAGGCTGAACTCCCAATCTTCGCTCGTCTGACCCACCTCGATCTTGAGCTCGCGGGCCGTTGCCTCAAGTACAAGCTGCCCCCCAGCCAGGTGGCAAGCCGTGCCCAAACAGACCCTGACCTGCTTCTTTCCGGGTGGGATGAAGCGGAACTGGTTGTAGAAAGTGGCTACACCCCAAACGGCTGCAGAAGGCATACCGAGCTGTTTGGCGACCTTCAGCATGGCTTCACTGGAAAGATATCCTTCTCCCGCCTGTACTTCCTGAAGGATATCGATCAAGTGGCGGGGATGGAGATGGGCAGGTGTTTGAATTGAGAAAAGATCCGATTTCTTTCTAGTCATGATCAACTTCTGCATGGATTGGTTTGCTTGGTCGCTGTGTTCCTCGCAACGACATTATATTACGGTTACCCTTTCCAGCTTTTGACCAGCGCGGGCAGGTAGGCGGGTATCTCATTGGCATCGCCCGGGCCTACAATGATATGCCAGTCGGGAAGCGCCTCGCTCAGCTCGTTGCGGATGCGGGCCACTTTGCCGGGTATGACCAGTTGCCTGTGGTTGACCAACCCTGCCACACCGCACTTTTTGATAAAGGGCGCGATGCTGTCGCCGCCGAATTTGCCGGCCGCCCAGGCGGTCAGCACTCCCAGCCCTCCCGTCTCCTTGACACACAGCCAGGAGGGCACCTTGCTGGCCTCAACCTCCGAGGCCACGATGAAGTAGGTCAGCGCCCAGTTGGTCGTGATAAGCACAGGGGAAGCGGCATCGGGGTTATTAATTGGATAAACTTTCTCCTCCATTGACATGGGAATACGGGGATCCGTATATATGTTCATCCTCTGCACCAGCAATGGCAACAAGGAGTGTTCATCGATATCAGAGAGCACGATTATGCCGGCATACTTGGGGATGAACATGGAGGCCAATAGCATCTCCTGGCGCCTATCGGAGGTCATAAAGCAGGGGAAGGCGATAGTGGGATAGCCCAGCGCCCTGAAGCCCTGCTTGAGCGCAGCCCTGCGTATCAATGTCTGGTCCCGCACGGCCGTTTGCAGGTTTCTGGAGCCGGGGTCCAGCACGACATCCTCAACCCCGGCTTCTTTGAGCCTGTCGGTGAGATATACCAGCGCTTCCACGCTTTCTGCCTTAACGGCCACCGCCGCCGGCTTTTCCTTCACCGCACTGATGACCTTCTCCAGGTTTTGCCCAGTCACCGGATAGAGCAGGGGTTTGCTCTCGGCGCATAAGCCGTGCGAGTATAGCAAGGTATCGGTATCTTCGGAAATCAACATCAGCGGAGAGATAGAGTCGGAGAGCGCCTTTTTAACCAGCGCTGCGTATTTAGCAGGGTCGCCTGACCTGTACTGCAGGGCCAGCAGGTCTGCGCTGAGCGTCTTGCCAACCCAACTGAACTGCAATTCCTTCAGCTTCCTGATCTTGTCCTCAACTTCCTTTTCCGGCTCATCGTCAGCCATCAGCACAGCTATACCCGGCTGATGCACAAATGTCTTCTCATGGCGGTAGAGGACAGTTTCATCGCCAATTACGAGAGCGCCTTCGCCCTTGCCGATGGTGACCAACCGTATGGGCGGCGCCAGCGAACTCTCGAGCTCGCTCCTGACGTCCGGCGCAAGATACGGGCATTTATCGATGCCGATTCCACCCGATGCCAGCTTCATAGCAAAGGCGAAGCAGGTGGGCAGGCCGCATTCCCTGCAGTTCTTCTTCCCGCCCTCCGGCAGACGCTTGACTATATCCGTTCCTTTTAGTGCCAACTCCGTCTCCTTGTTAAACGGGTAATTTTACTTCACCTTTTACCCAGGGGTGGCCTGCTCGATCGAGGAAGGCCACCAGCTCATCAGTATTAGCAACATCATTCTCTGTGGCTATCTTTGCTTTCAGGTCCACAGGGCAGACGTCCCCGTACATATTCAGTATCACACTAGGCATCCAGACGATGCGGTGCCAGCCTCCATCCGCTTTAAGAAAGCTCGGAGAGCGCAGGTACTCCAACGCAATGCCCAGAAAGCCTTCCACCTGTCTTCCACCGCTTGTATCACCTGCCATCTCGGTAAAGGGAACTCCCACAACCGTATCGCCCTCAAAATCGCGGTTAACGATACCAAAAGCATCCACCTCCGGTATATAGAAGCAGATTGCCTGGAAGCAGCCGCAGGACGTATGCGGGTATCCGAAGGCGCTGTGCAGAAAAACCTTTTCATAAGTACCCATTGATTTTTCCAGCGCCAGTTTGTCGGCGCCGCTGTACTCACCGCGTACCGGGTCGATGATATCGCCCTTGGGCACAGCCTGGATTGGCCCCTCGGGATCCATCTGATATGCGGCTTTGCCGTCAAACCAGTTGATGGCGCCGCAGTTGGCGATGCGCTCGGGTGTTATGCAGCAAATATGGGTAGGGGCGAAACTCTGGCAGAGGGCGCAACTGTAAAACTCCTCAACGTCGGCCTCTCGCAATCCCCTTATCTTCTCATCGCGCGCCCGGTACACCTCGACTGCCTTTGGCAATAACGCATCGATTCTGGCCGTGTCTGTGATAAATGTGACCTGTATCTTTTCGATGATATCTATCTCCGACGTGTAAAGGAATATCAATATTTCACCCAGCGTCTTCAGCGATTGAAGCCCCCCGTTAAAAGAAGTCTTCTTCAGGCGCATCCAGACATCCTGCCGCTGGTTCATATGGTAAAATCCGTCGATATAGTTCAGGTAAAGGTGCAGCCGCCGTTCCAGCACAGGTTCTATGTCCCGCTCCATGCGGCTCCCGGCCACGTCCACCAGCAGGGCGAGAGGATGGCTGCCGCCCTCGGCAATATCGGGAAGATCCGGCCCGATTATCTCAACTTGCTCGTGCACAACCTCATCCGGCTTTTTGATAGAAACCAGCTCAAACTTCGTTTTCACATTGGGCCCACCGAACTCTACCCGCATATCAGCCTTGCGGATGACCTCTCCCTCGTACTGGGGTCCGATATCAACCGGAAATATTCCGTCAGCCATTGTGTTCCCGCCTTCTCTTCATAATCATTTCGGCCGCCTGACTGTATATTATATCCGCACAAAAGGGGCTTATCCTAATATGGGTTGCACGTATCAATGCACGACCTCATCAAGCGTGACCTGCGAGCAATAGGTGCCGCTCAGGGTGGGCAGCGACAGGACGGGCTTCTCCTGCCAGCCAACCTCACTCAGATGTGCCTGTACTTCCTTCTTGAAAAAAATGGGTATATCAGAGGCTTTCCTGACAAACAGGTTAACATCGCCCGGAAGCTTTCCGAAATACTGCTTGTGCAGTCCGATGTAGTGTGTGAGCTTGGTAGCCCTGCCCTGCGGGGTATCGTTCCTGCGCATGCATAATTTAGCCAGCGCAACCATAACGTCGCCTTTTTCTGATAGCAGGTTAAGCAGGTGCTCGGGAGAGGGCTCGCCCGTATCCACTACCTGCCCGGCGCGGCCGTCCATTACGCTCCAGTCGGTTTCGCCCGGTCGGCTCAGGTAAAGGCGGCCGTATTTAATGCAGCGCGGGCCTACGATAACCGGGATGCCCAGCCGGTTGCAACCCGTGGCCAGGGCCAGTTCTTCCTCGCCGCAGGCGCCCCAGGCCAGCCCGCAGGCGCCGACACGGTTAAGTATATAATCCGCCACTACTTCGTAATTAGCCCGCAGCGGGAGCGCCGCGAATATGCTGGCTATCTTGGCAGCAGCGCCGCTGATATGGGCGGCCGATATACTCGAGCCAATATTTATTACTCCGCCTGCATCAAAATCCGGCGGGTATTTCTCATAAATAGACTTGCCTTCCACATCCGTTTTGAGGGCGGCTGCGATAGCTGAGTCCCCGGCCAGCACGACTATATATTTACGCTTGGCAAACTCCTCGGCGATATCGGTGATATCGCCCGGCAGGCCGGGGTAGTTCGAGCCTCCTACGATGGCGATAACCCCGGGTATGGTGCCCAGCACCAGCGGCGCTCCGACCTTTCTTATCTCCTTGTCCATGATCGGTCCGCGGCCAACCCGCATCCTGCACGCTTCTCTACAGACATCTCCCTCTTTCGGCAATACCTTGTTGCGGGACGCCGTGAGCTTGAGCGCTGCTTCTACGGCCACGGCAGCGGCCTTGGTGGGGCCGGGCAGCAGTACCCCCCTGCCACACTGCAGTTCAATCAGTATATCCCCGGTATTGACTTCAGACAGGTCTTCCAGGCCATAAGCCGCACCCGCATCGGTAGCGATGAAAGCCGCACCCGCAGACAGCGTCTCGGCTGCTATATCTACCAACAAGTTACCCCCGCCACACATCACCACGTCCGCAATGCCGCTGCGCAGGAACTTGAGCAGCTCCGAGAGCGGCCCGGCAATTCCGGCCCCCGAACTGTAGCGAACAAGGTTATGGGCAACCGGGCCAATGCCGATCACCTCTATCTTATTGTCCAGCCCGCCCTGCCTGAGGTAATCGATCAGGCAGACTGCGGATACCGTATCGCTGCCGGCTATAAGTATAACCGGCTTGGCAGGGTCCAACTTTCCCCAGCCCACTTTCACCATTCCCGTATCTGCCCTGGAAGAGGGAAATCCGAAGCCCGAGACGGCAGCCAGGTCGGCAGCCTCCATCACAACGTGGGCAAGCATCGATGCATGCATGGCCTTTGATTCCAAATCTAAAATGCTCGACTCGAAACCAGTATTGCCCGCGGCCAGCAGCATGGAAAGCTGGTCCTCTACGTAAGATAACATCCTCTCCAGGTCGCCCAGCGCCGCAGGTTTCAACCCCAGCACTGTCCGAATATGCGGCGCCTCGATGCCGACATTATCGCCCAAATCTACGGGCAATTCACGGCCTTTAACCTGTACCAGGTAATCGATGACCCTCCGAGCCTGGGCCAGCGTGCCCGCCAGCCCCTCGCAGCAGGTGCGCAGGGTAAGGCGGGCCTGTACAGCAGGAGCATCCATGCCACACATGCCCCTGCCGCCATCCGACAAATTGCATTCTCCATACGTGCAAAGGTTGCATTTATCAGTTACGGGCACGTAGAACGGTTTCCAGGTCTGCAGCAGCCGCCTGTCCCAGTTTCTCAGGTCCAGCATGCCCGGCAGCGGAGTGTGCCCGACCGGCTCCCAGCTATCCTGGGCCCGGATAAAGTCCCGTAGCTCCCTGGTCTGCCTCTCGTTCCTTGCCACAGCCACCTCCTATAGTTTGCCTTCGATGGCTTCCTTTAACAAGCGGCAGCTCTCAGGATGTCTCAGCACCAGTATGTCGGCGCCTGCCAGCAGCAAGCTCATGGCCGTGATGCATTCCCAGAGCATGCCCTGCTCTCTATCCAATTTCGCCTGGTTGGTTTTCCAGCACTCGCGGCCCAAATCTGCTATAACGGGCATCTGCATAGCCGTATCACCGTAGATGACGCCGACCTGCCTGGTACGCTCCATGATTGTGAAGCTGTACTCCATGCCGTAGCCTAGCGCAGAGCTAAGAGGATCGATGACTATTCTATCCGGCGAAAGCTGCTTGAGCAGCTTGACGTTGAGCTCCTTCTCAAGGTTAATATCTATAGGCGTCTGGGCTATAATGCAGTGTCCGTATTCAGCAACCGCCCTCAATACGGCTTCGTAATTCTCCTTGACGGCCGGACCCATCAACAGGTTCTCTCCTTTGCAGATCTCCGCAATTGCCGCCAGTACTTCAACATCTTTCGTGTCATCGCCACAACCGTAAACAATCAATGGAGCGTTCAGTTCCTGCACCATCTTTTTAGCCAGTTCTGCCGCCTCTGCCGCCGTCCTATTGGCCCCATTCGGGTCAGTGCCCTCCAGGTGAAGACAGACCAGGTCGGCGCCCAGTTCCAGGCATCTGGAGGCCCACTTGACTGGGTCATGTACCACGTCCCTGACGGGCTCCACTGCTGGTCCGGCCCAACCGGCAGCGCCATTGTCATCCACCTCAAGTGCTATCACGGGCCTGTTTGGCGCCGTGCCTTCGAAATAGTGCTGGGATAAAATATTGCTCCCGCCCACCTTTATAGCCTTTTTGCCCCTGCCTATGGTAACTTCCCTGACTCTGCCAGAGTATGTTTCCAGAGGCGCCTTATATTCCATAAGCTTTACCTCGACTAAGTTTCCAGCCAGGCGTGAGAATACAGTGCATCACCCATCAGTACCCTGGCAGTTTTAACATAATTCTTTTCCTTCTCAGGCAATGCTTCAGCATCGACCGGCTCTCCATCCATCACCCTGTGGATAAGCACCCTGGCGTTTTTTAATCCACCGTTATTTAACTCTACCAGTTCCCCGTCTAGCACATCGGCGATGGCAGAATATAAACCGTTCCTTTCCAGCATAATCATGTAGGTGCGATTAAGGATACCGCGCAGGTTGGCCGGTGTACCGTTAGATACATTTGAAAGGCCTACCACAGATTTCACGCCCGGCAGCAGGTCCGGCAGTATCCTGATAAATTCCAGCGCCTCGCGCACCTGTTTCTGGTCGGCGCTAACCGGCAAAACGATCGGGTCCACCCAGATATCCTCATTGGCGATACCCATGTCGTTGGCATAAGCTACAGTCTCCACGATACTCTCAACCCTGGAGTCGATATCGGGCGGGCAGCCCCGGTCTGTGATAACAGAGATAATGACCTGCGTATTATATTTTATAGCCAGCGGCATCATGCTTTCCCTGCTCTCAGACTTGCCGGACGCCGAGTTCAAGAGTGCTCTCTTCCGGCACAGTTTCAGCCCCGCCTCCATGGCTAAAGGGTTCATGGTATCCAGGGAGATGGGCAGGTCTACGACCTCCTGCACTGTGTCCACCAGCCATGAAGCCACTGCCTCCGGTTCCCTGCGGGCAGGGCCCAGGTTCAGATCGAGATAGTCGGCCCCTGCCACAGCCTGCGCACTTGCCAGCGCCTGTATGGGCGAAGCGTCCCTGTTGCTGACGGCCTCGCTGACTGACCTCGAAATAATGTGGATATTTTCGCCTATTAAAATCATGGAAAATACGATGATGGTAAAATCACGTGAATTCTAACATCGATTATATTGGCACGGCAAGAAAATAATGCGGCCCCGGCAGGTTCACAATAGCGTATAATTGGTGCATGCCAGGTACTGACAAAATAATAATTTACTGCGACGGCGCCTGCTCGGGCAACCAGTATCTCACCAACAAGGGCGGTTGGGGTGCCATTCTATATCAGGGCAGCCGCATAAAGGAGATACACGGAGGTGAGAGGAACACTACCAATCAGCGCATGGAGCTGACCGCCTGCATCAGGTCGCTGGAACAGATCAAATCGGGTAAATACACTATCGAGGTCTATACTGACAGCGCATACCTGGTTAACTGCATGCAGAAAAAATGGCATGCCGCCTGGTTGCGAAACGGGTGGCTTAATGCTGCCAGGAAACCGGTGGAAAACCGCGATCTCTGGGAGAAGCTCCTCTCGCTTACATCTTTATATAAGGTGAAGTTTATCAAGGTTGCAGGGCACTCCGGGAACAAATTTAACGAGCGCGCGGACGCGCTAGCGCGACAGGGAATCCAAGAGGCCGGACATCTTGATTGCAACTGATGCATTTCCACCAGGGATATGCTATACTAATCTCTGAAATTGCAATTCCTTGTGTGCTTCAATTGAGCAAACACAATATATTGTGATGCTTATCTTGATATCTCGCTTACCGGCGGGTTTTGGACAGGCGACATTCAACACAAGAGATAGATCATGACCCCTGAAAATACCAACGGATCCAATAACGGCGAATATACTGCAGAAAATATCCGCGTCCTGGACGGGCTGGAAGCGGTGCGCATGCGGCCGGGCATGTACATCGGCGATACGGGTAAGGACGGCCTTCATCACCTTGTCTATGAGATAGTCTACAACAGCATCGATGAGGCAATGGCCGGTTGCTGCGACAGGATAGAGGTCACTGTCAATGCAGATAACTCCGTAACAGTCACCGACAACGGCAGGGGAATACCGGTTGATACACATCCCGAAAAGGGCATCTCGGCCCTGGAGGTGGTGATGACAACCCTGCACGCCGGCGGTAAATTCGGCGATGGCGCCTACAGCGTCTCTTCCGGCCTGCATGGCGTCGGAGCGTCGGTGGTCAGCGCGCTTTCTTCCTGGCTGCGCGCCGAGGTGAGTAGAAACGGCAAGATCTGGCGGCAGGATTACAAGGTGGGCATTCGCCAGGCAGACGTGAAATCCGTGGGGAGGACCGACCAGACAGGAACGACCATCTCATTTATGGCCGACCCCGAGATATTCGGGGAGATCGATTATGATTTCAACCAGTTGGCTGAACGTCTCCGTGAGCTTGCTTTCCTGAACAAAGGCACCCAGATCAGCCTCAAGGACGAGCGCGCGGACCGCGAGACCAATTATTTCTTCGAGGGCGGCATCGCCAGCCTTGTCAGGCGCATAAACAAGAACCGCCAGGTACTGGATAAATCCATCTACATCTCGGGCAGGATCAACAGCACCGCCGTAGAGATAGCCATCCAGTATAACGACGGTTATTCAGAGAACGTGACCGCCTTCGCCAACTGCGTCAATACCAAGGAAGGCGGCACACACATGACGGGATTCCGAGGCGCGCTGACACGCGTACTCAATGACTATGCCCGTAAAAACAAGTTCCTCAAGGAAAACGATCCCAACCTGTCGGGCGAGGACGTCCGAGACGGCCTGACAGCCGTGGTCAGTGTAAAGGTCGGGTCGCCCCAGTTTGAGGGTCAGACCAAGGCCAAGCTGGGCAACCCTGAAGTGAAGGGGCAGGTTGAGTCAGTGGCCAGCGAAGGGCTCAACGAGTACCTGGAGAAGCACCCTGACGAGGGCAAATCGATAATAGACAAGTGCCTTTTGGCCGCCAAGGCACGGGAAGCTGCCCGCAAGGCACGCGACCTCATCCTCAAGAAAACCGGCCTGGAGTTCGGTACGCTTCCGGGCAAGCTGGCAGATTGTGCCAGCAATAACCCGAAGGACTGTGAATTATACCTGGTGGAGGGTGATTCCGCCGGCGGCTCGGCCAAGCAGGGACGTGATCGCAATTTCCAGGCCATCCTCCCCCTGCGAGGCAAAATACTAAACGTGGAAAAGGCTGCGAAAGACAAGATCTTTGATCACGAGGAGATACGGGCGCTGATTACCGCCCTGGGTACCGGCATTAGCGATGGTTACGACTATAATAAGCTGCGCTACCACCAGATTATTATCATGACCGATGCGGACGTGGACGGGGCGCACATCCGCACCCTCCTGCTGACCTTCTTTTACCGCAACATGTTTGACTTAATCGATAAAGGTCACCTTTTCATCGCCCAGCCGCCGCTGTACCGCCTGGCATCAGGCAAACAGCAGCACTGGGTCTATTCAGATGCTGAGAAAGAGGCCAAGCTGGCCACTATGAAGAGCGCCAAAGTGGACGTGCAGCGTTACAAAGGCCTGGGTGAGATGAGCCCTGAGCAGCTCTGGGATACGACCATGAACCCGGCCACGCGAACGCTGCTCAAAGTACGGGTAGATGACGCTATGAAGGCCGACGAGATATTCCATATCTTGATGGGCAGCGAGGTACCGCCTCGCAAGTCTTTCATTCAGGCCCATGCCCGCAGTGTTAAGAACCTCGATATTTAGCACCGGTCAGCATCAAGCTTTATACAGATTGTGCTCGTCAATGTATTGCCTGACCCTGTCCGGCACCAGATAACGCACTGACTTCCCCTCTTTTATCATCTGCCTGATACAGGTTGAGCTTATGTCCAAATAGGGTCCATCCACATATATCATCCTTTTAGTAATACCCGGTATGGCATTTTCCAGATCCCCAGGTTCGGGCCTGGTGAATCCAGGCCGTGGGAACGCCACTATCCTGGCCATCTTCGTAATACGGTCAGGTGCTCTCCAGGAAGGCATTTCAGCTACGCTGTCCCACCCCAGCAGCAGGAACAGGCTCATGTCACTGCCGATCTCTCCTGACAGTTGCTCAATGGTATCGATAGTGTAAGAGGGACCGGGCCGCTTGACCTCGAGAAGTGACAGGCTGAAAGCCGGGTTTGAACTTATGCCGAGGCTGACCATCTCGACCCTTTCATCGGCGCTGGTCACGATTCGGTCAGATTTCATCCATGGTTCGCCCGCCGGGATAAATATTACTTTATCGAGCTTCAGCCTGACCCTTGCCAGTTCGGCTATGATAAGGTGCGCTATATGTGGCGGATCAAACGTGCCGCCCATTACGCCCACTATCATTATCTATCTCGCCTGCCTGCAGGTTTTGGCCTGAAGATAACTTCCGGTGCCATGCCGTCGGACTGCTCGCTCCTAGCATCCAAGGCCAGCCTGTGCACTATCGAAACCAACTCGCCAAGACCCCGTCCCCTCATCGACGACACCATGACTACCGGCAAGCCGGTACTCACCAGCATTTCCTTGACCTGGTCATCAGTACCTGCCTCATCCTCTGTGTCCGCCTTATTAACCGCAATTACCGACGCCTTCTTCAAAAGTCCTGCGTCCGTAGCTATAACCTCATCTCTCAGTTTACTAAAATCTTCTTCTGCTTCATTTGAACCCGCGTCCAGCAGATAGACAATTACATGCGCTCGGCCTGCGTGATGCAAAAACCGATTGCCCAACCCTTTCCCACGGACGGAACCCTTTACAAGTGCGGGCAACTCAGCCCATGTGAGCCTGTTCACGCCATCGTCAACCATGCCCAGCACAGGTACCTTCGTGGTGAATTGGTAATCAGCAACCTCCGGCCTGGCGGAGGATAGCGCTGAAAGCAGTGATGATTTTCCGCTGTTTGTAAAGCCAATTATACATACGTCAATCATTAGTCTCATCTTCAAGATTATGTCATACTGCTGGCCTTCTTCACCAGGCTGGAAAATCCTTGGCGCCTTCCTTGTAGCAGTAGCATAGTGTACATTTCCCTTTCCGCCTCTCCCACCCTTGGCTAAAATTGACTTTTGCCCATCTTTCTGAAGATCGGCTACCATCGATTCCTGACCCCTTTCCTTGACATAAGCTATTGTTCCCACCGGTGCCTTGATCACCAGGTCAGCAGCATTTGTACCGCGCATCCTATTCTTACCGCCTGCGCCACCATTCCCAGCCTTGAAAAGGCGCTTATGCTTGAAAGAAGCAAGGCTCTCTATGTCGCTGTCGGCCATCAGATAAACATCTCCTCCCCTGCCCCCATCACCCCCATCAGGACCTCCAAACGGCAGAAATTTCTCCCGCCTGAAACTGGCTAGTCCGCTTCCTCCATGACCGGCTCTTACCTGAATCTCTACATTATCAACAAACATATATTTAACTGTATTTTAATTTGTATGCAGGGTATATATTAGTATAATCATATTTATTATAAGATGGTTAATTATGTGGAGGATAGTATCAGCCGATAAAGAGAGCGATACGATAGAGAAAACAGCTGTTTAAAAAGGACCGGGGGATATCAACAAAACGAGGATATTTTTCAACAATCCGGGAACAGGGCTAGGCATACCTGCGGGATTTCAACATGAGCCTTATATCTTCGATTGATTTGCTGAGCTGTGAATCGGAACTTATAGTTGTGGCAATCCTTTCATAGCCATGGATGACAGTAGAATGGTCCCGATTACCAAGGATCCTGCCGATCTCAGCAAGATTGGTATGGTTCTGCTGGCGCAAAAGGTACATAACGATATGGCGAGCCCTTGAAGTCTTAAGATCCCTTTTCTTGCCCGTTATATCATCAGGCGGTATGGCGAAATAGTCAGATACGGCATTAATGATTGTTGCTGATGTATACTGGCCGCCGCTTTGCCTTGAAGCAGCGATCATGTCGTGAAGAAGCTCCTTGACGGCATCGACGTCCAGAGTGATGTTGCTCATGCGGGAATATGAGGAGAGGCGAATAAGAGCGCCTTCCAGCGCTCTTACGTTGCCGTGGAAATTGGCGGCCAGGAAATTGAGAACGGAATCATCCAATTTAGTCTTCAGTAACGAGGATTTAAGATCCAGTATAGCCAGCCTGGTTTTATGGTCGGGAGGATAGATATCCGCCACCAATCCTCCCTCGAGGCGGGAGCGAAGGCGAACATTTATTGACTCGATCTCTTTAGGGGGCCGATCGCAGGATATGACAACCTGACGGTTATCCGCCAGGAAATCGTTGATAATATGGAAAAAGCATTCCTGCGTCTGGTTCTTTCCACTGAAAAACTGTATATCATCCAGCAACAGTACTTCTACTTTGCTAAACTTGCCGCGGAATTCCTCGGCCTTCTTGTTGCGTATGGCTATTACGAACTCGTTGGTGAATTGTTCAGCGCTCATGTAAAGGGCATTGACCTCTCCGCGCCTGGCCACCTGGCCGATGGCGTGAAGCAGGTGAGTTTTACCGGTGCCCGTGCCACCGTATATAAAAAGAGGATTAAATACTTCGCCCGGTTTCTCAGCTATCTCCAAAGACGCGGTATAGGGCAAACGGTTGCAGTCGCCGGCTATGAACGTATCAAAGGTATATTTTGTATTAAAGCCGGCACCCCTGGCTGCAGCAGGTCGTTCCTTAACGCTAACCCCGCCGTCGGCCATGAGCCTGTTCCTGGCTGTGGCGGGATCACGGCTGACCGCCTGTACCTGAAAGGCCACCTCGGTGGTCTTGCCCGTGATGGTTGAGACGATCCTGCAAACTACTGAATGCAGACGTCCCTTAAGCCATTCGGCGATAAAGGCCGTGGGAACAGCTACCGTGAAGATGCCGTCGGCGTAGTCTATACCCCGGGAATCTTTAAGCCAGGTATTATAATTAGCCCTGCTTACCTGTATCTGCAGCTCGCCCAACGCGGCCAGCCATATTTTATCAGCTTGCATATGCCCCTTAACCGTATTATATTTTTACGCGAGTATACCGTAAAAAGGAAAAATATCTCCCTTATTGAAACAATCAATGCAGACTTTTTGTTTAGCTAAAAGACTAACCGCGTGACTGATACGTCTGCTGAATATTCCGTGGTCCCCGTCCCAAACCATACATAGAGTACCACAGGCTTCTTCAGCACTGTCAATGGTTATTTTGACATAACGGGAAAAAACTTTTATTTTTTATGTAGATTATGAAAGTTGTATTTATGGGTTCGCCTACTTTTGCCCTGCCGGCACTGAAAGCGCTGATATCGAGCAAATATGACGTAAGCGCAGTATACACGCAGCCTGATAAAAAAAGGGGGCGGGGGCAGCAGGTTACAGCTTGCCCCGTAAAGCAGTATGCTACCAGTGCCGCCCTGCGCGTTATTCAACCTGAGTCTTTCAGAGGCAACGGGGAGGTAAAGCTGCTCAGGGGGATAAACCCGGACATAATCATAGTGGCGGCCTATGGCCAGATCCTGCCGGAAACAGTGCTGCAAATACCTCAGTACAGATGTATCAATATCCACCCGTCGCTCTTGCCCAGGTACAGAGGGCCGTCACCTGTTGCGG
>Ga0265595_1001106_pt1 | contig 21845 bp, 16 predicted proteins | sample saktaG_15_FD_190148 | JGI IMG/M metagenome (GOLD analysis project Ga0265595, IMG submission 190148) | Saline water microbial communities from Sakinaw Lake, British Columbia, Canada - sak_2013_06_06_50m | ecosystem: Environmental > Aquatic > Non-marine Saline and Alkaline > Saline ...
TCAAGTTGCCTGTTTAATATTGCAACTTGCGACTTTGTAGGCTTTAATCTATACCGAAACACGTGAGGCAGAATAGTATAATATACATGTGCTATATCAAATAGTTTGCGGTCTGTAGGCACGGTCTAACCTGCCTTTGAAAAGGCAGGGATGCGGCCTGCTCTTTCTCCTCAAATTAAAGTGAGGTTCGCCTGTCCATCCCCTGGCCTGGCGCAGGCTGAGGCCATCGGGGTCTGGGAGATTGATCTCGCAGGCCGGAGGAAGGGCGAATGTCCGCCCCCTTCGGATTCAGGCGTTCACCCATCCAGTCCCTGAGCCGCCCGTCATCCCCGGCGGCACCCAGCGCGGTCCCACATACTTGAAGTACCAGTACCCGTTTGAGGGCCGAAATATTCCGATGTCGTTTCTAAGGCCGTCGCGGTCGAGGTCGCCTGAGAGGGGCAGGTCTCCTCGAAGCGCCCAGGGGCTGAAGCGATGATCGGTATCGCCGTCTGCATCGTAGTCGAAGTACCAGGTGCGATCACTTGACCTGAAGACCGCCAGGTCCCCATCCACACCGTCGCCGTCGAAGTCCCCGGCAAGGGGCAGATCCCCACCAAAGGCCCAGGGGCCGGAGCGGCGGTTCGTGCTGCCGTCGAAGTCGTAGTCGAAGTACCAGATGCGGTTCGTGTGGCGAAAGACTGCGAGATCGTCGCAGTAGCCGTCCCCGTCGAAGTCTCCTGCTACAGGCAGGTCATCGGCAATTGCCCATGTTATCCCGGGCCAGGGGGCTGACCAGGCCATGGCCCCGCCGGGCCGGTAGGTGAAGGCGCCAAAGTACCATCTATGTGACGATGGGATGAAGACCCCTACGTCGTTCAATATGCCGTCCCTGCCGAAATCGCCCACTACGAACAGATCCCCCTCATCCCCAGGCCCCATTCGCGTGCTGACATCAGTGCTTCCATCTGCATCGAAGTCGAAGAGCCAGTTGCGGCTTTCGGGACGAAAGACGGCTAAATCATCGGCATAGCCGTCGCTGTCGAAATCCCCCACCAGGGGCACGTCACCGGATTCGCCCCAGGGCCCTACCGACATGTCCGACTGACCTTCTGCCATTCCAGCCATGATGAAGGCCGCGAGAAATGCTGCGAATGTAACCGACCTGTGTATGGATCTCATCATCCCCACTCTCCATCATCCATAGGGCCTTCTGAATATATATCTCTGCTGGCATATTCTGATGGTTCCGTGTAATGTCCTATTGCAGTGGCTTATTGCAGTGCCCTATTGTAATTCCCGAAGAGGCGATGGCGTCCGACGTGACTTTATATGGGTTTGGCATTCATCCCGAACAATGAACCGATTCGGGCGGACGCAAGGGCGCACAGCCTCTCTTCTATCGAGCGGTGAGAAGGTTGTGATCGTTGCCTTCGGCGACTCCATCACCGCAGGCTATGCGGTCCGGCGGGGCTTTCCCTACTTCTGGAGAGAGGCTCTCGCGCGGAAATATCCCTCCGCAAGGATCGAGCTGCATAACGAGGGAGTCTCCGGTGATACGAGCTTTGACGGCCTTGCCCGGCTTGGCTGGTCCGTCTTGCCTCACAGGCCCGACCTCGTGACGATGAACTTCGGCATCAATGACGCCGCCTACGGCATATCAATCGAGGAGTTCTCTTCCAACCTCGTGGAGATGGCAGAGAGGATACAGGCAGAGTGCGGAAGCGAGGTGATACTTCTGAGCTCCCAGCCGCTCCTGACAGCGGGCTTCAACGACCTCGTGCTGAGGTACTACAATGCGCTGGAGGCAGTTGCAAAGGAGATGGGCCTCGGCTACGTCGACGTCTACGGCGCCTGGATGGAGTGCGCAGAAGCTGGCGTCCCCCTCGAATCGTTGATACTCTCAGGGCTCGACCATCCAAACGAGGCAGGTTATCGAATCATAGCTGAGGCGCTGATGAAGCTCTTCTGACGCCGATCAAAGTCTTCTTGAACCGATCAAAGGCCATCGTAGACAGCCTTGATCGCCTCCCTGTTCCCTTCCCAGAAGCGGAAGTCCTTTCCATCCAGCTTCTCAGGCCTCATATCGAGTGACTTCCTCACGGCTTCCACGAGCTCGCCGGGCCTTGTTATGGTCAGGTTCTTCCTCTCTTCTTCTTTGGTCACGCCTGTTGCAAGGACTAGCTTTCCCAGGTTGAGGTACTCGTTGAGCTTCCAGATGCTCTTATCGGTCGAGTAGGGGGTTAGGGCATTCTCTTCGCGTGGTATCAGGCATAATTGAGATCGCCTAACCAGCCTTGCCACCTCGTCGTGGCTCTGCCATCCCATGAACTTGACGTTATCCTTCGCCTTCCTGAGGTACAGCCAGGCGAATGGGCCGTCGCCGACGATCCAGAACTCCTGATCTCTCAATGCTCTGGAGGTCTTGATGAAGTTCGCGACGCCCTCTTGCTCGCAGACCCTTCCGACGAATATCACAGCTCTATCCTCTTTTGCCCCGCCGCCCTCGCTAGATCCTTTCTCGACGAAGCTTATCGAGGGGTAGTTGGGTATGACGCAAACCTCCTTTCGAGGAGCATAACCGCTGACCTTTGATTTGAGGGGGCCATTGACCGTGGTTATCGCGTCAGCTTGCTGGGCGAGCTCCCTCTCGTAGCGTTCGCAGAACCATCTGCCGGCCGGGCCAAAGCGCATCGCAGTCTCCACTCCCCATGGAGAGCGGTAATCGTAGATCAGCTTCCCAAAGTCGCCCTTGAGCTTTGGCAGGTCGTGGTAGATGATATCTGGAACGTTGAATAGATGCACGACATCGGGGCGCGCCCTCTTTATCAGATCCCTTGCGGCGCTTCCAATCTTCCACCAGTTCCTCGTCTCGAAGCGAGGCGTGATCACCTCATGTCCAAGCCCTTCGAGGGTCGACCGGAATCGAATCAGCCTCGTCGTCCTCTCGGGCTGGTTGGCGAGCAATAAAACCTTCATACGGCCCTCCGGAGAACCTCTTCGTACTGGCCTGCAAGATCCTTCCAGTCGAACTTCTTCGCAAGAGAGCGCTCCTCGTCGACGGACGGAGGTGAATTCAACATCCGGTTCACCTGGCTTACGAAGCTTTCGAGGTCGTCGTAGTAGTACAGGCCGTCGCCCAGGAGCCGTTCCAGGGCGACCATCCGGCTGGAGAGAACCGGCCGGCCGCATGAAAGGTAGTTGAATACCTTGCCACCGACGACGTACTCGTTCTTGATCATCATCTTCAAGGGGTTGAGCCCTATGTCCATCGCAGAGATATATCTTCCAAGGTCGGCGTAGGGAACGGCTCCAGTGAAGACGATTCTGTCCAAAACTCCGAAATCTTCTGCTATCTCCTTTATTCGCTCCTCGTAGTCCGTGAAGAGGCTCGGCCCGACGACCAGCAAGACGACATCGAGCCGGGGAAGGGCCTCTACCACCATCTCAAGGTCCACCCAGTACTCGAGGGATCCGACGTATCCGAGGACCGGGCCTTTCAATCCAAGGTCCCTCTTTGCCCGATCCTTGGGAAGGGGCAAGAGCAGGCTCGTATCCACTCCATTGGGGATGATATGAATTCGATCTACCCCAATCCCTCCCAGGTACTCCTTGAGCTCTCGGGTCAGAGTTATCACCTCTGCGGCATGATGGAGGTTGTACCTCGTAATCCGGCCGACGACCCCCTTCACCAGCCTGCCAAGCAGCGAGTTTGGATAGTATATCGATGCCGACTCCTCCAGGTGGTCCAGGTAGTCGAAGACGATTGGGACGCCGACGAAGTTGGCCATGAGCGATGGGATGACGTTCGCCGAGAGTATGACGTCTATCCCCTCCTCTTGCACCACCTGCCTTATCTTCAAGAGATGAATGAAGGAGTTCGAGATGTAGTAAAGGGAAGGATCCTCACAGTCGATCCAGCCCGCTGGGATCAGCCGGCAGGAGGTGCTCCTGGGCTCGTTATCCCTGAACCGCAAAAGCTGGAAGTGGAGCACATATACGTCATGCCGCCCGCTCAGGATGTCGAATATGAAGTTCAGCCTGTTTGGGAAGGGGTGGCGTATCCAGTCCGTGGTGGGAATGACCAGTATCTTCATGGATGGTGGGTTGTTGGTTATCTCCTCACATATAGATCCAACCGCTCCTCTCGCCCACAGCGGCCAGCTTGTTGACCGAAAGGATATAATTAGGGCGGCACAGTCAGCTACATGACCAAGTTATCCAGGATGTAATAACGATGAAGGCGGTCATACTGGCGGCAGGAGAGGGCAGGAGATGCCGCCCCCTCACACAGACCAGGTCGAAGGTGATGCTACCCGTGGGCAACAGGCCCTTCCTTGAGCATGTAATCCGGGCCCTGGCCGTAAACGGCATCGAGGACCTCTTGGTGGTCGTGGGATACCAGAAGGAGCGTATCATGAACCACTTCGAGGATGGGCTTCACTATGGGGTGCGGATGGAGTACTTCCATCAGCACGAGACACTGGGCACAGCCCACGCCCTCAAGACGGTGCGCTCCAAGATCGATGATGAGTTCCTGGTGCTGAACGGCGATAACCTGGTAGATGGGAGAGCAATCCACGATCTGCTCTCTGCCGATGGCGATAACGTCATCCTAGCTGTTTTAGGAAATCACTCAGGCGACTATGGCGTCCTCTCTGTGGAAGGCGATTGCGTAACTAGGATTGTCGAGAAGCCTGGAAAGCCTTGCGCCGGAATACTTAACACTGGAGCCTATCGATTTTCTCCAAATATCTTCGACGAGCTAGACAAGACCCCCATTTCTGACCGTGGATCATATGAGCTGACGCAGACCGTGGGTCGATTGATAGACTCCGGCAAGGATGTGCGGGCCAAGATAACCAGTGGCACCTGGTCGGATGCGATATTCGCATGGGACCTCCTGATGGCGAACAGCTTGGCCTTCGATCTGGATGAGATGCGAGTCGATGGCGAGATCGAGGACGGGGCCAGGATAAGGGGCGTGGTGGGCGTGGGCAAGGGATCGGTGATCCGATCGGGCACCTATATAATCGGCCCGGTGTCCGTAGGTCGGAACTGCGACATAGGCCCGAACGCGACGATCCTTCCGACGACCTCCATCTCAGACTCCGTGCGCATAGGGTCGAGTTCGGAGATCAGGAATAGCATAGTGATGAGCGGAAGCAGGATCGGATCTGGAACGATCGTCACCGACTCGGTCATCGGTTCGAGCTGTACGCTTGGAGACCAGGTGATGTTGGAGACCGGCTCCTCCTTGGTAGAGGTCGAGGACTTGATACTGAGGGCGGAGTTCGGTGCCATCCTTGCGGATGGCGTTGTGGCATCGGGAAGGGCTTTCATGCATCCGGGGACGTTGATCGGTGCCACATCACGCATCGGACCAGGTGCGGTTCTTCGTGGATGGATCGATCGGGGAAGCAGGGTGGTCTGAGATGTGCGGAATAGTGGCATACGTGGGCGAGGAGAAGGCCGGACCCATCCTTTTCGACACGCTGAAGAGGCTGGAGTACAGGGGCTACGACTCTGCAGGCATCGCCATGAGATCTAATGGGGATCTCCTTGTGCTCAAGTCGGCTGGAAGGATAAGCGAGCTTGAGAAGGCCTATCTGATCCGAGGATCGCCTGGAGATTGCATGGGGATTGGCCATACTAGATGGGCGACCCATGGCCGTCCCAGCGACGATAACGCCCATCCCCACACATCAGGCGATATCGCCATAGTCCATAACGGCATCATCGAGAACTATCTGCAGCTGCGAGAGCGGCTCTTTGACCTCGGCTACAGGTTCAGCTCCGAGACGGACAGCGAGGTCCTGGCTCATCTGATCAATCATCACTTCCGAGGAGACCTGGCAGAGGCGGTATCGCGAGCGATCTCCGAGGTGGAGGGGTCGTATGCCTTGGCAGTGCTCTCCTCCAGGTCGCCAGCAGTAGTCTGCGCGAGAAAGGACAGCCCTCTTGTCATCGGCGTAGGCCTCGGATGCAACTATGTGGCATCCGACGTTCCAGCCCTTCTTCCTTACACCAGGGAGGTTGTCCGGCTCAGGGACGGTGAGATGGCCATCATCGATCGCAACCGCTTGGAGATCAAAGACGTTTCCGGACGGCCCGTGGATTATTGCATAGAGCATATCGACTGGGATGTGGACGCCGCTGAGAAAGGAGGCTACTCCCACTTCATGCTAAAGGAGATCCACGAACAGCCACGAGCCCTTCAGGAGACGATGGCCGGCAGGATCTCCGAGATTGGGGGCGATGTGATGATCGACCTCGGCTTCTCAGACGATGAGGTGCGAAAGATCCAGCGCGTGTGCATCGTGGCCTGTGGGACTTCCTACCACGCAGGCCTCCTTGCGAGGTATCTCTTCTTGAGAGCTGCAGGTCTCCCCGTTGACGTGGAGGTGGCTTCAGAGTTCCAGTACCAACAGATGCGCCCGGAGACAATGCTCGTTGCAATATCCCAGTCGGGAGAGACGGCAGACACGCTGCAGGCGTTGAAGAAGGCGAGTCCCTGCGGGATTCGTTGCATTGCAATCACCAACGTCGTCGGCAGCACCGTCACGAATCTCGTGGACGGGACGATCTATACCAGATGCGGCCCGGAGATCGGGGTTGCGGCGACAAAGACCTTCACATCTCAATTGGCGGCGTTGATCCTGCTCGGGATCAGGCTCGGACGGGCTCGAGGCCATATCTCGCCTGACAAAGCGAGAAAGATGCTCGTGGAGTTCTCCAGGCTGCCGGGCCTCGTTCAGGAGGTTCTCGATGAGAGGGAGAAGATCCGGGAGATCGCCGAGCAATACGCGGGGTCATCCACTTACTTCTTCATCGGGCGGGACTACCTGTATCCCATCGCCTTGGAGGGTGCGTTGAAGATGAAGGAGATCGCTTACATCCCAGCCGAGGGCTACGCCGGAGGGGAGCTAAAGCACGGCCCCCTTGCGCTCATAACCGATGGCACCCCGGTCGTGGCGCTTGCCACCTGCGGGAAGAAGATCCAATCCAATATCAAGGAAGTGAGGGCAAGGGGAGCCGAGTTGATAGCCATTGCGGAGCGAGGCGACCCGAATATCGGAAAGGTTGCAAGCACTGTCATTGAGCTGCCCCCAGCAAGGCCCATCTTTTCCGCCGTGCTCTGCACCGTCGCCCTTCAGCTGCTATCCTACTACACCGCATTGAAGCTCGGACGCGATATCGATAAGCCCAGGAACCTGGCAAAGTGCGTCACGGTCGAGTAAAGCACCGATCCTCTGCAGGGGCCTGATGGCCGAAGGGGGGGCCGGTCCCCTCGGCTTTTTTTTCGCTGAGAGGTCTATCTTCAGTGTAGTGATAAGCCGGTATAAGATTGCGTTTTAATATGATATTTAGATTATTAACAGAAAATATTATGATCTCTAGATTATTAGCAGAGCATAACATGATGCTGGAAAAATTCATAAATAATGAGCGCGCACTCTGCCTAGATGTCGATGGACGACCTGATCCGTGGAAGTGGTGGATGGATCGATTACACGATAGCAAGAGCTCTTGAGTGGCCGGGCAAAGCGTTCTCCATCCTCTGCAAGGGAGAAATCCTTGCCAACTACGTCATAGCCATCCTCATAATCCTCTCGCTAAACTTCCTCCTGCCCCGGATGCTGCCGGGCGATCCATTGCAGGCAATCTACGGCAACGAGGCGCTCGTAGCAATGACGCCTCAGCTGGAGGCCGATTTGATCCACAGGTTCAGCCTCGATCTCTCAATCGATCAGCAGTTTATAGCCTACCTCTCGGCATTGGCCCGTGGAGACCTGGGCTACTCCTATTACTATGGCGAGTCGGTCTCGCAAGTCATATTGGCATTTCTGCCCTGGACCATCTTGCTCGCAGGCTCGGCGATGATGATATCCACCGTAATTGGCCTCCTCCTTGGAATGGAGTCGGGATATCGAAGGGGGCAGCCGCTCGATAAGCTCTTGCTCGTCGGGGTTATATTTCTAAGCGGCCTTCCCGACTTTTTCATTGGAATCCTGCTCTTGATAGTATTCGCTGTGAGCTGGAGAGTTCTGCCACTCTCCGGGGCCCTGACGCCTTATGGCGATCTCCATGGAGTGGCTCTCGCATTGGACCTGCTACGCCATCTGGCAGCACCTCTGGCCGCTTTGGTCATGGTTAGGATGACCTCCACATATCTTCTTACGAGGAACAGCATGATCGCAACGCTCGGAGAGAGGTACATCATGACCGCACGGGCCAAGGGTTGCTCTGAGCGGCGTATCCAATACATGCACGCAGGGAGGAACTCGCTCCTCCCCGTCGTGACGAGCGTAGGCCTCCACCTGCCAAATATCGTCACAGGAGCCCTCTTCGTGGAGATCGTCTTCGCCTATCCGGGGGTGGGATGGCTTCTTTACAACTCCATCCTGACTCGCGATTATCCCCTGATACAGGGGATCCTTCTAATGGTAACGCTCTCCGTGCTGACCGTGAACATGGCTGTGGACCTCGCCTATCGAAGGCTGGATCCGAGGGTTGGCAATGCACATTGATCCTTTGGGAGAGGTCTTCGGCAGATCGACAGGGAGGATCGGCCTGCTTCTCCTATGCCTGATGGTGGGCCTTGCCCTTTTTGCCCCTTTGCTCACGCCTTATTCTCCCAGCCAGAGGACGGATGCCAGCGCCTTTTCCCCCCCCTCACATGACCACCCCCTGGGGACGAACGATGCCCGCCAGGATATTTGGACCAGGCTGATCTATGGGGCGAGAACATCGCTCTCGGTGGCAGTTGGGGTAGCACTCCTCTCAGGCCTCATCAGCGCAACGATCGGGAGCACATCGGCCATCTTTGGGGGGATCTACGATCGCTTCTGGATGAGGGTGGTCGATGCGATGCTTGCAATACCAGCGGTTATAATCGTGATTCTTGTCGCAACCTATCTCCAGCCCAACCTGATGCTGATGATAGTCCTAATCTCCGCCATGTCCTGGCCGGGCGGGGCCAGGGTGATTCGCGCCCAGACGCTATCGTTGAAGGAGAGGATGCACGTATCGGCAGCGAGGACCTTCGGGGCAGGATGGAGACATATCCTCTGCAGGCATATACTGCCTGACCTAGGGCCGGTATTGCTCGCCATAATGATCCAGGATGCGAGGGCGGCAGTCTTCATGGAAGCCGGGCTTTCCTTCCTCGGCATTGCGGATCCGAGCATGATCAGCTGGGGGAAGATGATGCAGTATGCGCGGGTCTTCACCTATCTGGATGTCTGGAAGTGGTGGCTCCTTCCTACTGGAATTGCCCTCTCCATCACGCTCGTGGGGTTGAGCTTGATTGGATACTCCCTGGAGACCGCGCTTGACCCCAGGCTGAAGGATAATGGGAGGGGGGCATGATGCTGGTTGATGTCATGATGCGAAGGGAGGCTTGATGCTCGATATCGAGGGATTGAAGGTCTCGTTCGGCGAGAGAGAAGTCCTGAAGGGCGTGGACATCCATCTGGAAAGAGGGGATGCCCTCTCGATCATAGGCGAGTCGGGGGCTGGAAAGACCACCCTTGCCATGAGCATTATGGGGCTTCTAAACGGCGGATGCTCTGGAAGGATCGTCCTACAGGGACGCGATATTCTGGAGATGGAGGAATCAAGAAGGCGGGAGATCAGGGGGGATGTGATGGCCATGGTCTTCCAGAACGTCGAGGATGCGCTAGATCCCGTCTACACCATCTCGGATCAGATCGAAGAGGCGATTCTGGTCCACCATCCTATGGATAAGGACAGGCTTCGGTTGAGGGTGGATCATCTCTTGATCCAGGTCGGGCTCAGCCGTGAGAAGGGAGATGCCTATCCCCATCAGCTCAGCGGAGGCGAGAGGCAGAGGGCATTGATTGCAATGGCGCTTGCAAACGATCCCCAGGTCCTGATCCTCGATGAGCCAACCGCGTCGCTCGACGCCATGACCAAGGCCGAGATCCTGGGCCTGCTTCGAGAGTCCATGAGGGATCGGATCGGCCTAGTCGTCACCCACGACATCTCCGCGGCTTCGAGGATCAGCAACCGGATGGCGGTCCTCTATTCGGGGAGGATTCTCGAGATGGGTGACACCAAGGAGGTCCTTGCTCGGCCGCTTCATCCCTACACGAGGGGGCTTCTCCGATCGTCTCCGAATATGATCACCACAAAGGATCTTCAGGGGATTCCCGGCCGCATGAATCCGGGCGTTAAAGGCTGCCCATTCCATCCTCGATGCACACAACATCTGGATCGCTGCACGCGCGAGACTCCGATGCTTCGAGATGTGGGGGGACGAATGATCGCATGCCATCGAGGGGGAATAGTCCCACTTCTGGAGGTGAGGGGGCTATGCCGCTCCTTTGGGCCTTTGAAAGCGGTGGATGGGGTTGATCTCAACCTATGCGAGGGGGAGACCCTAGCCCTCGTTGGCCAGAGCGGCTCGGGCAAGACCACGCTTGCCCGGATGATCATGGGCCTAACTAGGCCCGATTCGGGAGAAATCCGCCTGGAGGGCGAGCCCTTGGGAGCTCGCTCTAAGGAGTTCTACCGGAGGGTGCAGATGATATATCAGAACCCGAGGGAGTCCATAAGCCATCGCATGAACGTAGCCGAGGCCATAATGGAGCCTCTTGATATTCAGGGCCTTGGCCGGTCCCGCGAGAAGCTGGAAAGGGTGCTCGATGAGGTGGAGCTCTCCAGCGATCCCGAGTTCCTGAACCGATACTCTCATCATCTAAGCGGAGGCGAGGCGCAGAGGGTGGCAATCGCTCGGGCCCTGATACTCGATCCAAAGCTCCTCATCGCCGACGAGCCGACTTCGGCGCTCGACTCCAGCGTCCAGGCGAAGATATTGAGGCTGTTGATGGACCTGCAGGAGAGGCGAGGGCTTGCCATCCTCCTAGTGACCCATGACCTTGCCCTTGCGCGAAAGGTAAGCGACAGGATGGCCGTCATGAAGGACGGAAGGATCTTGGAGGAGGGGCTCACAAGCGATCTCTTGGCCTCTCCCAAACACCAATATACTCGAGAGCTGATGGAGTCAGCGTCAGCCGTCAACGACGATGGAGTTCTGGTCAAGGCGAGAAGGCCAAAGGAGGGCGAGAGCGATTGTATCGAGGAGCAGTCATTCGAGGTTTGCCGCAGGCCGGGGACCTGGCAGAGGATGATCAGATGGATGAGGAGTTCATAAAAGCAAGCCAGTTTCATGGGCATATCTGCCCCGGGCTGGCAATAGGGTATCGCGTGGCGAAGTACGTCTTGGGCCACTTTCCCAGATCTGAGGATGAGGAGCTGGTGGCCCTTGCGGAGAACAAGTCATGCAGCATCGATGCGATCCAGTACATGTTGGGATGCACGATGGGAAAGGGAAACCTCGTTTTGCAGGACAATGGAAAGCAGGCCTTCACTTTCTTCTCACGTGATAGGGGAGTTGCGATGCGGATCTACTTCAAGATGAACCTCTCCCAGAGGATGGATGCAATGAGGAAGAGCAATCCGGATCTGGGCGAGGCGGAGCTCATGAGGAGGGCGAGGCAAGAGGCTGTGGAGTACATCCTCGAAGCAAGCGACGAGGACCTGCTCGAAGTCTCCGATCTCGACCTTGCGCCTCCGAGGAAGGCCAGGATCTATCCAACTCTCCACTGCCAGGAGTGCGGGGAGGGCTTCATGGAGATCAGAGGAAGGGCCATAGGGGGAAAGGTCGTCTGCCAGGGATGCTTCGACCGCCTCACCACCTGATCCAGCTCCCCCTCTCGGCAAAAGCCTTTACTGAAGGGCATCAAGGCCACAATTTCGCAATTGATGAGGTTTCCAATCCAGATTAGGCGGAACCGGCCATCCGTTTGCGATTTGAACGAGAGCTCCGGTGTAGTAGGGCGCTGTAGAGCAAAGGCGGAAGGTGCGACAGGCAGGTGAATCCAATGACAGAAGGGATCGACTGGAACGAGATGTGGAGGCGAAAGGTTGAGTCCTCCTCGTGGGGCAATAGGCATGAGAGCTGGATCGAGTTCTGGGATTCCAGGGCGGAGGGATACGATTCCAGGGTCAAGTCGAATCAGGGAAAGCACATCGAGGTCATAAACGGCCTCGATGTCGGGCCGGAGGACTCAGTTCTCGATGTGGGGGCTGGTCCCGGGACGCTCGCAATTCCCCTCGCCCGGAAGGCGAGGCTTGTAACTGCGGTTGAGCCGTCCCGAGGGATGATCTCCTGCCTCTGCAGAAATGCCAAGGAGGCAAATCTTAGAAACATCGTCCCAATCGAGAAGCTCTGGGAGGATGTGCGGCCAATTCAAGATGTCTCAGAGCATGATGTCGTCGTCGCCTCTTACTCATTGGGGATGAAGGATATCAGGGGGGCTCTCGAGAAGATGGATCTGCTCGCAAGAAAGTACGTCTATCTCTTCCATTTCGCAGGGGATGCTTCCGCGATCTATCGGGATCTCTGGTATGAGGTTCACCATGAGGTGTACAGATCCGGCCCGGACTACATCTATCTCGCAAACGTTCTCCACCAGATGGGAATCTACGCCAACGTCGATGTCAACTCCGAGGAGCAGATCCAGCGGTTCGCCAGCCTGGACGAGGCTGCAAGCCACTGGTCTGAGAACCTGGATGCGCCGCCGGGGGCGGAGAAGGCCATTAGAGATCGTCTCTCCTCCATGCTGGAGAAGGACGGGGATGACCTCGTCCAGAGGGAGATGATGAGGCGGGTTAAGATATGGTGGAGGCCTGAGGGGCGGAGATCGGGCGAGATCTGAGGAATAATAGTCAGGCCGCATCCCTGCCACTTCAGAGACCGGTTAGGCCTAACTTTATTACTTTCGCGCAGCTATCTCTCATTATTTCAACCGCGAATGAACACGAATGAACGCTAATATTCCCCTTTAATTCGCATGCACTTGCGGCCACTCTGAGGGTTCATATAGCGCATCCATCGGGGTTTAGGCGTGCCGAAGTTGACAATATGTCCAAATGGAAGTCTTGTGGCTTTCAGGTAATTGAGCAGTTGCCCCGACTGCAATCGCCGAGAATGCGGATCGGTTCCGTGAACCCCATGATGGGAAATTCAACGGTTCTTCGACCCCTTTATGCATATAGCTGGAAGGGATGAGTAGTACTGCGACCCTCCGGTGCTCCGTTGCCGAACTGCTAAAAGTGAATTGGTAGCGGGGAGTAGATTTGAACTACTGATCTACGGGTTATGAGCCCGTCGGGATTTCCTGGCTACCCCACCCCGCTTCTGTCGTGGCAGACATCCCCCCCTCTGGCGAACCCGTATAAAAGCTTTTGCGCACGGCCTCGCATCGATGGGGTGCGACCTTGGGCGGATGGATCCTTCGATCATCAACCATCGTCATGGAAAGATATAAATTACTTTAAGTTGATGTTGTCGATTGGGGAATTCGATCATGATCTCTATCTCCAATATGGGCATCATAGCCCTCCTACTCCTCTTCATCTCAGCTCTGCCATCTTCTGCGGATGATGAGCTGAAGTACGGATCCAAAGTCCTCTGGCAGGATGTGGATGAGGCCCGGCCCCTCGTTGCACTTCCACCGTCCACTTTCAATTACGTGAATGATGGCGTCCCGGGATTCGGTCCTGGGGATCCAGTCTATCTGCACTTTCCACCCCCCCTCCTAGTGAACGGGAACGATATCAGGCTCACTCCCTTCGGCAGCATCCCTGCCGGCACCCAGGTCAAGATAGGCGACCCTGACTTTGGGAATACGCTCCTTCCCCTACCGGCGACAGTGGTATACTTCGATGTGAATGGGGACGTGTTATACAGCCTCGGTGATCCGGTCTATCTGGATGTCCTACCATTTGGTTCCATCAGTGCCGGGGACATTCGCATAACTGGCTACCTCGGCTACGAGGCAGGGAGCCGGGTCATGGACGCCCAGGCCGACAACAACAAGCCGACTCTGACGCTTCCCGGAATGCTCAGCTTCTTCAACGTCAATGGAAACCTCGCTCCAGGCTCATTTGCCGTCTACGATTATGGGGACCTGGTCTACATAGATACCCAATGGCCATTCTTTGTGGTGACGATAAACGACGTGAGGTTGACGAGCTGAGGGCCTTCCCCTCGGCCCATATTTGCACGATCGGATCCGATATCGACTGGGATCAAGTTAGCGATGTCAGATGGGCAAGCGAGTCCTTTATGAGTTGGAGTTTGGAACTATCTGAGAATACAAGCATTATCGGATCCCATTTATCCCAGGGAATCCCTCGAATTGATTTTTTATAAGATCAGATGCTACGTGCGGAATATCGAGAATCCAGCCGATTTCAGAATCACGATCCAGTCGTTTGACTACCAAAAAATACTTATGTTATTGAGATATTCTATATCTAATATGCTAGATCAGTGGTGGTGGCGCGAGGTGTATGGGCGACCATTTCCATTGGAGATTAGGAGGAATAAAACCTTGAAGAGAGTAGCAACTCGCGCTCTGGGTGCAAGCCTTGCATTGATGCTGTTGCTCGCCGGAGGAGGAGCATACGACTCTGGGTCCAAGGTGGAGCCCGAGGATGTGGATATCGAGGATGTGGATATCGGACTGCTTCTGAACAACCTGATCGATCCACGCATCGCCTACTGGGATATCGGAGTGCCTCCGGGGGTTTACGATGCGGGAGATGTGGTCTATCTGGACATTGCAAACAACGGCCTGGTGGATGCCTACGATATTCGGCTCACCATCTATTGCGATCACGCTGCGGGAAGCAAGGTCCTTCCTAGCGATAACGATATCAATGCTCCATTGAAGCTTCTGAGTAACTTGACTGAGATATCGTACATGGATCTGGATGGGATCCCCGGTTATAACCAGAATGACTCGGTCTACATCCATATAAACACGACAATGAATACTCATCCGAACGACATCAGATTGGTGAAGGTGGGCGGCCTGGACGCCGGAACGAGAGTCCTCGACTTCCATGAGGACAACAACATGCCCTTGAGCACGCTCTTGAGGTTCCCGGTTCCGCCGGGGGGGCCATTTGCCACCATCCGGTTCAACAACGCGAACGGTAACTTCGATGTCTTCGGCCAGCCGGCCTATGACCTCCCTGACGTGGTCTACATCGATTGCTCAACGCCTGGAGCAGCGCCCATTGGCTTCGTTATTCCAAACGATATCCGTCTCTCCCTCTAGAGCCCCATCCATACGGGCTCCTCCCCTCCTTTTCTTGTTCATCGAGCCTTCGATCATTTAATATATATCCTGTCAAAACTAAACTCATGGCATTGCTTCTGGGCGTGGACGAGGCGGGCAAGGGTCCGGTCATCGGGTCCATGTTCGTGGCAGGCGTGGTGGTGGAGGAGGAGAAGCTCTTCGACCTTGCCGCAATGGGGGTGAAGGACTCAAAGCTGCTCTCCCCAAATCGGAGGGATATATTGGCCTCCAGGATATGCAATCTTTCCGATGATCATTACGTGCTCGAGGTTAAGGCGTCTGTCATCGATGAGCTTCGCCAGATAATGACCATGAACGATATCATGGTCCGGGCACATTCCCAGGTGGTCCAGAAGCTCAAGGCGGATAGGGGCATCTTGGATGCGGCAGACGTCGATCAGGACCGTTTCTGTCGCCGCGTGCGCCAGGAGAGCGGAACGTCCATGGATCTCGTTGCCGAACACAAGGCCGATAGGAACCATCTGATAGTTGCGGCCGCATCGATCGTTGCCAAGCATCGAAGGGATCGGTCGATCCGCGATCTGGAGCTTAGGGTGGGATCGATCATAGGCAGCGGCTATCCATCGGATCCGAAGACCATCCGCTTCATCGAGGGCTGGATCAAGGAGCATGGCGAACTTCCTGCATGTGCCAGGAAGACCTGGGCTACTGCACAACGCTTAATAGGGAGTTCGGTATAGTCGGAAGCGAGATCGAAGCATCGTGTATGGAATGTGATCCCCATGGATATCGAAGATACATTGCTGATGATTCCGGGTCCAGTGAAGGTTGCGCCTCGCGTCCTTCGGGCCATGTCCAAGCCGATGATGAGCCACAGAAGCCCCGAGTTCGGGGCCATATACGAGGACTGCAAAACGCTGCTCCAGGAGTTCTTCATGACCAAAAACGAGGTCGTGATAATGAGCGGAAGCGGCACCTGCGCCATGGATGCGGCCATCGGCGGCCTCATGGGCCGGGAAGGAAAGATCGTAGCTGCTACAAACGGCAAGTTCGGAGAACGATTTACCGAGATCGGGGATCGCTATGGATCGGCCATTCCAGTGAACTTCGAATGGGGAACCCCATTCCAGCCCGATTCTATCGAGGCTGCAATAGAGGACGGTGTCAAAGCCCTTGCCATGGTGCATAACGAGACTTCGGTCGGCATAATCAACCCCGCTGAGACGGTTGGAAAGATCGCAAGGAAGCACGATCTACCCTTCGTCGTCGATGGCATATCCTCGATCGGTGGAAACGAGTTCCTGACCGACGCCTGGGATATCGATGTGGCCATCACCGGCTCTCAGAAGTGCCTGGCCGTCCCCCCTGGCCTTGCAGTAGTTGCCGTGAGCGAAAGGGCGCAAGATCGGCTGGTCGAAGGGTGTGGAAGCTACTATGCTGACCTGCGGGCGCATATCAAGAGCGCGAGAAAGAAGCCTGCTCAGACCCCCTATACGCCGGCAGTCCCCCTGTTCTACGCCCTGCAAGAAGCCCTGCATATGGCAAAGGAGGAGGGCTTCGACGTCCGAAGGAAGCGCAGCCAGAGGCTTGCCGCGTCCGTTCGAGCAGCGGCAGGAGCGCTCGGGATAGAGATGTTTCCTGTAAAGGGCGAGTTCTCCGACTACTCAAATACGGTCACCGCGATGCGGATTCCTTCAGGAATTTCCGATGACAAGCTTCGAGGAGGCATGAAGAAGCATGGGATCGTTGTCTCCGGAGGCCAAGAGAGGCTCAAGGGAAAGATCTTTCGCATAGGGAGCATGGGCGTATGCTCCGAGGGCGACATCCTGCGCACGATCCAGACGCTCGAGATGGTCCTTGCCAAGGAAGGCGTGATCGGCGAGCTTGGCGCGGGAGTAGAGGCTGCTTGCAAGGTGCTCGATGGCTAGAGGCCTAAGCACCGTAAAATTTTTTTCATTTCATCGGCGAAGGGCCGTGCTCGTTTGATATCATAAGGATACTTGAGATGCTGACCAAAGGATATCGCTATTGGGGGGCATTGTGTTTCTGCTAAAGGCCGGCCGAAAGGGCAATTTACCTCAACGTATCGAGCATGCCATTCGGCATTCCACAAGCGGGCAATTCTATTTACTTTATTTAACCATAAACTTTAATACTTGTGTCCAGTAGTTACAGATATACCGGGATTGGGGATATTCATGGAGTTCGTTGATATCTGTGGAGGACGTGGCCTGGGGTCGGTTCATTGGTTGCGGATCTCTATGCCACGATGTATTGGGGTCATCTTAGCTCTCTCCCTACTGCTGGGCTTGCTCTGCGTCCCCAGTGCGGGTCAGAGCGACTATGAGCTGAGGGATGCAATGGTTACTCCCGACTATGGATATGGAGACTTCAACTACTCGGCAAAGATAGGCATCACCGGAACCACAACCGATGTCTCCGGCAAGTACAAGGTCGTGCTTAGGATCTACGATGGAGATCGCCTGCTTCGAGAGGATAGCTCGATGGAGCGTCGCCTTAGCAACTCGGAGATGGGAAACCGCCTGAGCGAGCCCTTCCTCTTCGGCCCTTTCAACTTCGAGAGGGACTTTGGGATAACGACTACGAAGAACGCCTCATTCGAGTTCGTCCTCCTCAAGTCGGGAACGGAGCAGGCAAGGTCCAGCCTTAGAGGTCCCGAGGTCGAGCCCCCTCACCTGATCGGCACACCCCAATTCAACGCAAAGCCCTACTTCTTCCAGGGGCTTTCCGTCTCCACCAGCTTCAAGGACCAGGCCGGACTTACGCCTTCTGCGCACCTTGAGCTGAAAGGCCCCCTGGGGAGCGATTTGGAGCGATCCTGGAACACGGGCGAGCTTGCTTGCAGCGGATCCGGGACGGTTTATACATCTCGAATCTCGGAAGATACCTCCTCTTATCGTGAGGGGGGAAACTTCAGCTTCGAGATCGTCTACAACAACCTCCGCATGGATCCGATGGTCTTTGGGCCTTATAACTTCACCGTGATGCCCTATGCGCCTTCCATCGAGAGGTTCTCGGTCGCTTCCGCCATTGACTACACGAACTTCACAATTAGGGCTTTTGTAAGCGACGAAGGCGCAAGAACCGTCGGGGGAAGCACCATGGGGAGCAGGGCCGATCTTTTCATCAGCCATCCCTCGAAGGGATCTGTAACCTATGCCGACTCCCAACCCCGCATCGAGGGCGGCTACCTGATCTTCGATTGGGATGAAACTGAGGTTCCCTTCGATCGAGGCGATGTTGCCCTCAGCGATCCTCGCAAAGGCGGCCAGCCATTCGAGGCCCGCCTTGTCTACGTAAACGATAACTGGGATTTCGGGGTGGAGAGCTCAAACGTCTCCTTCATAGTCGTAGAGGAGGTTCCAACGCTCGATCTGCGCTACAGCCCGGTCGTCTACATGAGAAGCGGCCAGATCGCGAGGGAGGCCATAACCGCGACCATCGGCTTCTCCAAGGGCGCAGGGGAAGCGCGACTTGCGCTTACCGGTCCCGGATTGGATTATAATCGTACCGTCGAGGGAACCTCGCTTGGCGCAAACAGTTACCGCTATGAGTGGCAGCTGACATTTGACGATAGCAATAGCAATCATAACTACACGCTATCGCTGGCATTTCTGCACCCGGCACTGGATGGAGGTTCCTTCGAGTTCGAAGGGAGAAACATCTCTGTCCGCCCGATATCGGTGGAGTATAGGGACTCAATCGTGCTCCCATCCGGGGGAAGATGGAACGAGAGCTTCGCCTACTCGACGAATGTAGATTCGAGCGTCGACGCCGAGATAATGCTCCAGATATTCAACCCCTGCAGCCGGGAGTGGGAGGACTGGAGCTCCAAGAAGGTCTCCGCCGGCATCTCGGCGCTGAACTGGACGCTGAATCCCTTCCGCTATGAGTGCCCGGGAATGGAAGGATCTTCCGCCATGTACCGTTTCAAAGCGAGCTTCCAGGGCACGGACTACATCTCCAGGCCTTTCTTCGGGCCCTTCATATCTGCAAGTGCGCCAAAGCTCGTCTCCCTCGACCTTTCGCCCACAGTATACGTCCCGGTCGGCGGAAGTACGAACGAGCCCGTCCGGGCGACGGTTGAGTATAAGGGCGGCATGGGCGATATGAGGCTGATCCTCTCCGGCCCCGGCATGAGCTTTGACGAGACTGCAGCAGGCATGGCCCTGGGCGGAGATCGCTATCGATACGATTGGACCGTGCCCTTCCGCTACAGCCATGCTAACAACAACTACACAGCGACGCTATCATTCTCCCATCCATCACTGGGAGAGGAAAGCCACAGATTCGAGAACAGGACGGTCGAGGTTCGGCCAATCTATCTGGCCTTCGTGGAGGGCTCTGTCGTCCCCTCCCGGGGACGGTGGAACGACTCATTCCTCTACTCGGTCAGGGTCAACTCGACTTCAGAGATGGACCTCGCCCTCCAGATCTATAACCCCTGCAGCATGGAATGGGAGGATCGTGGGAGCGGGGCAGTCGGCCGGGGTGTGAGCAGCCTTAACTGGACGCTCTCCCCGTATGAGTACTCTTGTCCGGATATCACAGGGGCGCTTTCCAGGTACAGGTTCAAAGCCCGATTCGATGATATCGAGTACAGATCCCGGGTCTACTACGGGCCGCAGATCACTGGAGGCCAGCCGGATCTCGTATCCCTCGATTACGATCGAGAGGTATTCGTGAGCGAGGGATCCTCGACATACCAAAGGATCAGGGCGACAATCGACAGCCCGCTTGGCCAAGGCGATCTCCAGCTGAGGGTCTACGGGCCGGGCAAGCGCGTGGACGTCTCATCCCCGGGCCAGCCGTTGGGCGGGGACAAGTATGCTTACTGGTGGTCGATACCCTTCGATGCCGAAAACCTGGGCAACCACACGATCTCCCTGAGGTTCCTCCATCCAGAGCTCGAGGGTGGCGGATACTCCTTCGCAGATGTTTCGATGGAGGTTTTGCTTGCCCCGGAGATGCCTACGGAGCCTCAGCTAGTCGATCTCAACTATACCCCGCTTCTCCTCATAGATGGCGATGAAGTGGCATATCAGGAGATCGAGGCAAAGGTCTCATCTCCGGCTGGAGCAGGCGATCTCAAGCTCAGCCTGACAGGTCCGGACAAGGACCTGGAGGAGTCCCCCGAGGCAGAGGAGATGGGATCAAACATCTACAGGTACAGGTGGTCCGTCCCATTCGATCGGTCCAACGACCAGAATACCTACAAGATATCGCTTGCCTATATCATGGGCGAGAAGAGCTATGCGCTGGGCGATCGAATGATGGCTGTAGCGATGCGCGATGGTCCTCTCCCCCAGATCCTTGAGCCGACTCTTACGGTGGAGTACGATAGAACTCTCTACGTGCCCAGCGGCGGAGGTGTAGACCAGATCGTGAGAGCAACGGTCAACTACTCGCAGGGGATGGGAAAGCTCAAGCTTGCTATCTCGGGAGAGGGGATGAATTTCAGCGGCGTCGAGGAAGGACGCCGGGCAAACGGCCAGAGGTATCTCTATGAGTGGAGAGTCCCCTTTAACTCGAGCCATATCGATGAGAGCTACACGCTGGCCTTGACTTACATGCACCCAAGCCTACCTGGCGAATCGTACAGGTTCGCCGACCGATACATGCAGGTCAAGGCTGCCTCCGGTGGGGAAGAGGGAAGGCTGGCCTTCGAGAACTCGCGGGTTGTTCCAGAGAACGGGTCTTCATTCACCCATTTCGCATACTATGTAGGCCTGAAGACCGATCTCGACGAGGCAGATTTGGAGCTATTGACATCCGACCCCGGATCCAGCATCTGGACATCGCAGGGCTTGGTACACTACGATGGTTCGAATAACACGGTCTGCTGGCCCGATGTGATGATCGACGGGGAATCATACGGCCTTGCCAGGTACAGGTTCAAGTACGGAACCGCTTTCTCCAATATATCCCAAGGGCCGGCCTTAGAAGAGCCATCGGCCCTCGTCGTTGCGAGCGTCGATCCGATTGAAGGTTCCCTCTACTCCACAACGCCGCTCATCGGTGAGATCTCCCGGGTATACACATATACCTTCACAGCGGACGTTCTGGGATCCCTGGGGGAGGGATCGACCGAGGTGAGGCTTGATGTATACGATCCCGTGGCCAGACGCTGGATCAATGCAGGCAGCCAGACCTACGATCCAAGCAGGACGCGGCTGAGATACCAGGTCAACTTCGCAGGGCTTTCCTTCCAGGAGCTGTTCTTGAACGAGACCAAGTACAGGTTCGTTGCAAGGGACAGGATCCTCGGCGAGTTTCCCGGCCCGAATATCACGGTCAACCTGAGAAACGAGCGTGCGATTCGCGTTGGGGACAAGATCACATATCAGGTGGATGTGAGGTCGGTGCAGCCTGCAAAGATCGCGCTCGCCTATACAACCGATAACGTCCGATGGCATCGGTCCGAAACTAGGGACTACGATTTAGCGGATGAGGAGTGGAAGACGCTCGAGTGGGCGGAGTATCCGCGCTACTACGCCTATGAGTTCGAGGTGATGAGCTAGATGAAGAAGGCCTTGGTTGTAACGCTCGTGCTCCTGCTCCTCCTCGCCCTCCCGGTCCACGGGGGCGAGGTCCTCGGGCCCGGCGGTGGAGGGGATGGCGGCGATGGGGGCGACAGTTCCAGCAGCAGTAGCAGGAGCAAGCTTACGCTCGACAACTTCGTGAGGTATCTCGAGAGCTGGCAGA
>Ga0265595_1001107_pt1 | contig 21844 bp, 26 predicted proteins | sample saktaG_15_FD_190148 | JGI IMG/M metagenome (GOLD analysis project Ga0265595, IMG submission 190148) | Saline water microbial communities from Sakinaw Lake, British Columbia, Canada - sak_2013_06_06_50m | ecosystem: Environmental > Aquatic > Non-marine Saline and Alkaline > Saline ...
TTTTAAAAATAATAGATGGAAGGAACATAGGATTGATTTTGGAGTTGAGCAACCATTAGAAAATATCATACCAGCTAATTTTAATTATATTCTATGCCCTGAAGGACTTTTACAACCAGAAGAAATGCATCCCAAGTATGGATTGCTATGGTTTAATGGAAATAGAATTGTTAATAAGAAAAAAGCTGAATTTATTGATATGACTTTTGAAAAGAAACTCCGCATAGTAATGCTTTTTCTATCATCAAGGCAAAATAAAAATTAATAAATAAAAACATGAGTGAATATATTAAAAAGCCAACTCAAGAGCAAAGGATATTAGATATTTTAATAGAGGCACAAAAGGATTTGAATGGGGGATGGGTAGATGGGATGGTATTTTTAAGATTAATACCAAGACCGATCACTCAATATCATGCTCGAATCTGGGGACTTCAAAAACAAGGGTACAAGATAGAAGGCAGGTGGGTGTTTGGTAAACGGTGGAAAGAGTATAAATTGGTGGTTGAGCCAGAACAAAAGGCATTTGACATACATTAAGACCTTTGTTATAATGGGTATAACAATTAGGTCGTTTAAATAACTTGGGTATAGAATGCGGGGTACGACTTCCAAGTTATGCCTCGCATTTTGTATTAATTATATGCCATACAAAAATATAGAAGATAGGAAAAAGAATGCTAAAAAATATTATCAATTACATAAAGAGCAAGAAAAGAGGAGAGTGAAGAAGTATAAACAATCTCCAGAAGGGAAGGCAGTCAAAAAGGAAATAGATAGAAGATATCATCGATCTTCTAAGGGGAAAGAAATGAAGAGAAAGGGGAATGCAAAACGAAGGCAATTTGGTTTTATCCCTCTCAATAAACCTTTTGAAGGAGCAGAAGGACATCATATAGATTCCCAAAGAATTATCTATATTCCTGAGGGGATACATCGTAGTGTATGGCATAGCATTACTTCAGGTGTTGGGATGGACAAGATTAATAAATTAGCACTTGAGTATTATGATAGGCAAGTAAAAATAAAGGTCGAATCAAATTAACAAATAAAAAGATAAAAAAATGGACAAAGAAGGAATACAAGAATTATTAGAATCAATTCTCAAAGCAATGGTTGAAAAGCCAGAAGACGTAAAAGTGACACAGACAGTGGACGATATGGGAGTATTACTATCAGTTGAATTAGGAGAGGGAGATGCAGGATTAGTGATTGGAAGAGGTGGCAAAACCATCAACGCCATTAGACTAATCATTAACGCAATTGGAATGCAGAATAAAGCTAAGATAAATATAAAGCTCCTAGTTCCTGAAATGCCAAGAGAAGGGCGTGAGAGGATACCATACGGGAAGAGGAAATTTGATACAGAAATATAAGGGAGATGAACAAGAGCGAAACAATTGCATATAATGAGTTGAAAAGAGAGGGATATTTGGTAGAGAAGCCAAGACGAAGTCAATGGCAACCTCAGGATTTCTTTTATGCTTGGGATTTTATTGCCTTAAGTAGTAAACATATTAGATTTATCCAGGTCTCATCTAAATATCTCTCTCAGCGCTCAAGAGAAGATCAGAAACGAATGAGAGAATTTCCAAATCCTCCAAATACTCAAAAGGAATATTGGAGGTGGAAAGCAAAAGACAAAACATTTATCAAAGAAATTTTATGAATTATTATTTAATATCATTAGCAGAAGCATTTGTGGATCTATATACTAGGATACAAAAACAAATTGCCGAAACGATGTGGACGATTGAAAGAATTAAACCAATGAGTCAAAAGGAAGTAGAAAAGTTTCAGGGGAAGACAGTTAAAAAGAAATTATTGATGGAGGATCTTCAGAAAGAATTAGAAGAGAGGAAGGGAAATTTAAAAGTCGTCTTAAAATTAATAAATGAATATGATACCAAATAGACTTAAAGTTCTTTTAGCAGAATACTCAGTTTTTTATGCAAGTTCTATTAGGACTGAAGGATTAATATTATCGTTAGAAAAATTACCTTCGGTTATGATTTTAAAAGAGGGTGAAATGGTTGCATCAGCTACGGGTATGCCTACAGTAAGAAACAAAACGGTCGAGATGAGATTAAAAGAGTTGAGAATAGAATATGCAATTTTTGGTGCCAGGCTTGAGACAGCTAAAGAAATGATAGAGAAGGAGCAGGGGGGAAAAGAAACATTAAAAGAATGGGTATGGGAAGAAACAAAAAATGAATAAAAAATAATATGAGATGTCCAAGATGCAGTGGTTTTATGAGTTTACGGAGACACGCGGAGATTACAAATAAACAGTTAGATCAGCCATATTATTTTATTAAGTGGTGGTTTTGTAAAAAATGCGGGTATATATTACATAGAGAAAAGTGGAAAGTTTGGAGGACAAGAAATATAAGAAGATGGCATTTATCAAAAGGAAACGCATAATTTAATTTTCTTTATTAGATGAATAAGAAACAAATCAAACAAAAGATACAGATGGAGAGAGGAGCATTTGAAAATGAAAGGAGAAAAAACTTTCTTCATCTGAAAAATACAGGGAAATACGATAGTCATTTTATGCAGAGGATAAAAAAGATGGCAAAGGTCGATTCAATTGTTAGGCATTTGAATTGGTATCAGAGGATTTATATTTTTATAAGATTAATGTTAAAAAGATTATGGAGGAGAAAATAAAAATAGTAAGAGTTAAAATAGATCAATTAAAGGATGCAGAATATAATCCTCGTGTTGCTACCGATAAAGAGAAGGAGGATCTAAAAGAATCATTAAAGAAGTTTGGGTTTGTAGAACCGATCGTAGTTAATTCTGCGCCGGGAAGAAAAGATGTTATAATAGGAGGACATTTTAGAGTTAGGGTAGCAAAGGAGATGGGGATAGAAGAAGTCCCGGTGGTCTATATTAATATTTCAGATTTAGAAAAGGAAAAGGAATTAAACTTAAGATTAAATAAAAACTTAGGGCAGTGGGACTTAGGATTGTTAAAAAACTTTGATGAGGATTTTTTAAAGAACGTGGGATTTGAAGATGAGGAATTGGATCATATCTTTGGACTAGAGATGGCAGAGGAATTTGATGAAGAGAAAGAATTAGCAAAAGCAATAAAAGATCCAAGAGGAATAAAGACAGGAGATATTTGGAAATTAGGAGAGCATAGATTAATCATTGGAGATTGTACTAAGCGGGAGGTTTGGGAGAAATTATTAGGAGAAGAAAGATTTGATTTTATGTTCACAGATCCTCCATATCGATTAGCATATTGTAAAAAGAGAACGAGGAAAGTTAAAACAAAAGAAGGATTCAAAACTAAAAGGGAAAGGGAATATCAAAGTGTAGGAGAAACTGATAAGAAAGGAAAGCCAAAAGGATTTGGTGCAAAGCAGGATAGAATTTACGATGGGATAATGATTAGGGGCGTGCCAGAATATAATGTATGGTTGTCGATAGCAAATGAATTTCAGAATCCAATTGGAGCGAATGTAATGGTATTTGAAAACTGGAAGAATATTCATGATCTATGGGAGGCAATAGAAAAGTATTGGAAGATTAAAAATATAATCATTTGGCATCTACCAAATAGAAGACAAGGATTTGCAGCAAGACATCAATTCTTTTCAAAGTTTGATATGGCGCCGTTAGCTGATAAAGGAAAAGCACCAATGAATGAACAGCCTGAGGTAGAGCTTGAGGAATATCTAAAAGAGAAAGGTCAGAAATTATTAGATACATATGAAATAATAATTTATGGAAAGAAAGAAAAGAGTGAGTGGAATAGAAAGAGTCGTTATTTTAAAGGAAGTAAATGGGGAGAAGTTTCGGATCACATAACATGGACCGCAAGTTCGGAAGCATCGACAGGACAAAACTTAGTGTTCGGTACAAAGCCAGTGCAGATATTAATTCCATATGTTAAAATATTAAGTCAAAGAGGAGGAGCAGAAGTGATTCTGAATAGGTTTGAGAGATTCACAGGAATTAAGGCAATAAAACTCAATTGAGAGCAAGAGAGGACAACCAGAATCAACCGTGTGAGGTTTTTAAAAGATAGTAGAGTAAATAATCAACTATGATAAAAGAACCGAGAAAAACCGTTAAGAAACCGATAAAAAGAGATAAAGGGGGGAAGTTTGTAGATGGGACAGCACCAGGGCCAGGGAGAACCCAAGGCTCTTTAGATTTTAATACTATCTTCGAGGAAGCGGTTAAAAAAGTAGCGGGTAAACTTAATATTAAACCAGAAAATGTTGATGTTGAAGTTCTAACGAAAGGAATTGCTTTAGCATTAGGAGGAAGTTATAATTTCTGGAAGGAGATACTAGAAAGGAGATATGGAAAAGTTAAAGAAGTACTGGAAGTGTCAGAAGTAATAAAAGACGAGCAAGGGATAGATGTCGATCCAGCATTAAAAAAAGCAATTAAAGTTTATGAAGACGAACTTAAAAAACAAGAATATAGAAAAGAAGATGATAGCAAACAGCGTCTACGTGTGGATAAAAAAGAAAAGGATAAGAAACGAAAAAAATGAACTGATTGAATTTACTCATCATCGGTTTTTATTAGATATTTATACTGATGATAGTAAAGAGATTGTGGTAAGAAAAGGAGCGCAGAGCGGAGGAACTACATGGGCTATTTTAAGTGAGATACATGATGCAATGTATTTAGGAATAAACCAGATACATACGATGCCAACAGTTTCGGATGTTCAGAAGCTGGTGCCAAGCAAAGTGAATCAGATGATTAAGATGAATCCTTGTATTAGAGAAACGATGAATAAGGGAGATGTCGATGCAGTAACTCAGAAACAGATAGGCAAATCGTTTCTTTATTTTAGAGGAACATTTATGGAGAGGGAAGCGATAATGTTAACGAGTGATAAGAATTTCTATGATGAGGTAGACAAAAGCAACCAACAAGTAATTAAAGATTATTCATCACGACTCGGATATTCTAAACTAGGAAGAAAAATATATATTAGCACGCCGACAGTTCCCGATTTCGGAATTGATAAATTATGGAATAATTCAGATCAAAAGTATTGGAGGTTTAATTGTCCTCATTGTGGATTTGAGCAACATATGGAATGGGAAAAGAACGTTGATTTTGATAGAGAAATATATGTTTGTCAGAAATGCCGCAAAGAATTAATCCCGGAAACAATTCAGGGAGGTGAATGGAAGGCGAGATATCCGGGTAGAGAAATATCTGGATATTGGATATCTCAAATGATGGTGACATGGAGGACGGCAAAAGATTTAATTAAAGAACAAGAAGATGCTGAAGACGAACAATACTTTTATAATTTCATTTTAGGGTTGCCCTATCTTAATCCAGAAGACAGAATATCAGCGGGATTAATTTTAAAGAATTTAACAAATGAAAAAAGTAATGAAAGAGATTCGGCAATGGGAGTAGATGTTGGAGGAAAAGATTTGCATGTGATCGTTGGAAATAATAAAGGAATATTTGGAATAGCAATATTAAAAGATGAGCCGGGAAAAACGAAGTGGCAAAGATTAGGAGAATTGATGGAAGTTTATGAAGTGCAGTATTGTGTAATCGATGGAATGTGGAATACAAACGAAGCCTATGAGTTCGCCGAAAAGTTTCCTTATAAAGTTTATTTGAATTGGTATAAGGAGGATCCAAAAAAAGTTAGGATTGTTAGATTTGCAGATGAAACAAAATTTACTGACAAGCCAGAGGATTTTGAAGAAGAGATAAAAGTATTATCTGATCGGAATAGAATTATTGATGCGCTGATTAGTGAATTAAGAAAAGGAAAATATAAATTCAATTTTCTATCAGGCGATGATCGGATAACAGAATTAATAGAACACGTGCAAACAATGTATGCTCGTACCGTTACTGACAAGGTTGGTCAGGAAAGAAGAGAATGGGTGAGTACGACGAAGAGGGACCACTTGTTGCATGCATTAGTTTATTATAAAATAGCTTATGATAGAAAGATAAAAGATGAAAAATAGAAAAGGGCTTGACAGGGTTTATATATTTGCTATAATTGTAGGAACAAAAAAATAAATAACAGAGGGATTAGTATTCTTCAATATCTCGTGCGGTTGGCAGGAAGGGATATGACGAACATTAATCTCTATTTTTTTAAATAAATAAATTATGCCAGAACAAAAAGACGAAGAAATAAAACAAGAAGAAAAAGAAGAAAAACAAACAGGGCTTGCAGGGATGAGTGATGAAGATAGAAAAGAAATTGTAGAAAAGTGGAATAAAAGATTTAAGAAATCGAAAGATTTTATAACTCCATATAGAGAGAAATGGTTGAGAATGTATAAACTTTATCGTGCGTATAGGGATGAATCAAAATATGCATATCAAACAAATCTGTTACCACCAATTGCTTTTGAAGTAGTGGAAACAGTTAAGCCAAGATTGTCGGCCGCAAAAATTAATGTGAGAATTATACCTCGAGAGAAAAATGATATTAATTCAGAGTCATTAAATGCGTGGGATGATTTAATTAAATATGATTTTGATGTGACAACATTCTCGGACACTAAAATAGATTGGATTAATTCAACATTACAATTTGGTGATGGAATACTTGGATTAGTTTGGAAAAATAGCAAAGATGAAAAGAATGATGGTGATCCGTTTATGTGGGTTCAGGATCTTTGGTTATTCTTCCCAGATCCAGAGGCAACCGATCTTCAGAAAGATAGTAGATATGAAATAATCTTATCTTATAAAACGAAGAGTGAGTTAGAGAAAGAGGAAAGTGAAAGAGGAGAATCAAAAATCTATTTGAACTTAGAAAATGTTTCAGATAAAATGATTACGGATGATCCTCGGAAAGAGAGATATTCAATTAATACAAAAAAGATGGGACAGATCGCAACGGGAAAAGCAGGAGAGGGAACGGAAACGGATGATAAAATGGCGGACGTTAAAAAGTTAGAACTTTTACAAATATGGGATCATGAATACGATAGACTTATAGTAATTGCGAATCAGACTGAATTAATTAGATATGAAGATAATCCATATAAACCTATAAATAAAGGGAGAATATTTATTCAATTATCAGATCATTCAGTTCTTTGGGATTTGTGGTCAATCGGACATATCGAACCAATAGAAACAACAATTAATGAATTAGCAGATTCAAGAAATCAGGCGATGGATGATATTGTATTTACGCTTGATCCGATTAGAAAAGTAAGGAAGGATTCTCATATTAAGGCCGATGATATTGTTTACGCGCCGGGGGCAGTGTGGGAATTAAAAAGAGCGGATGATGTGGTAACAGAAAGACCACCAGAAGTTAGTAGAGAGTGGATAGCAAAAGATGAAATATTAAGAAAAGAAATTCAATCTTCTCTGGCCATTTCAGAATATGCTATGGGAATGCCACAGGGGAAACAGGAGGCAATGGGAAAGGTACAATTATTATTAATGCAAACCAATATTAGATTTAGTGTATTGGTTAGGCAATTAGAAACAGCGATCACAAAATTGGTAAATAATTTAATTGAATTAAATCAGGAGTTTTTGACAGAAGAGAAAAGCTATAGATTAGTTGGTAAAGAAGTAGCGTTTAAGGATTTTAAAGACGAAGATAAAAAAGTTATAGTGGATGCAATCGTGGACATCGAACCACAGGTTGAAAAGACACCGGACCAGAGAAAGGATGAAATATTCATGTTATATAAAATATTTATAGCGGAGGATAAACCAGATGCAAATGATTTGAATGAAGTTGAGCGATGGAAAGTTAGGAAAAAAGTTTTACAGAAGATGATATTAGAAGCATGCGATAAGGAGCAATATGAAGAATTAATATTGGGATTGGAGGATCAGAAGGAAAAAGTGGAGGAAAAGGTGGTTGAACCTGCTCCTATACCATCAGCAGTGCAACCAGGAGGGGTACCAGTCGTGCCCCAAGGACAAACTCAACCAATAGCACTAATACCACGAATGGGGGGGCAAGGTGAGGCAGTTCCACAATCTCCGCCAGGCGAAGCATTAGGAGCAAAAATTCCTTTTTTAAAACGTATTATAAATAAGATAAAAGGTCGAGCAACTAAGTAAAAATAAAAATTATGCCTCAAGATTTAAAAAGAGATTTCTCAAAAGCAATTAGTATCCCAATTCAGATAATTCCTTCTACGGGATCATTGAATGGAAATGCGGTTGATACAAAGGTTAGTGAAATGTTCAGATACGATACTGCATTAGCTTTCGTAGAGATAGGAAATATTACTGGTACTCCAACATCAGTAAAAGTGAAAATCCAAGAGTGTGATGTGTCTACTTTTGCCACAGGAGCTACGACAGCAAATGGTGGGGATGAAATAACTGTAGTGCAAGATCATAGTTATACAATGGAGATAGCAAGAACAAAAAGGTGGTTAAGGATTGTAGTAACCACGGCCGGTGGAACAACTCCAACAGTAGAATGTTTTGGTGCTTTTATTCTATGGAACGCATCCAAACCATTTCCACGATCAAGCGCAATTGACATAAGTAATGTCTAAAAGGTCGAGTAAATAAAATAAGTAATCAAATAACATGGAAAGTATTCATGAAGAAATTGCTAATGCAAGTTTAGGTGCAGGAACAAATATACTCTCATCTTCGGTTGCCGCCATAGCAAAGATTAACCGGATAACTGATATTGCCTTTTCATATACTGGAACGGTGACAAGTGTCAGGATGGAAATTAAAGCGGGGGGAGAAACTGTTTATAAAACGATTGCTAATCCTACGAGTGGACAAATAGAAAGAATATCGAATTTGGGAAATATTTATTTAAGTGCAGGTGAAAAGATTGAATTAGTAATCACAGATGCGACAGCAACTGATGATGCTACACTTATTATTCATAGTGTAAAATTAAAATCTTAATAGGTCGAAAAATTAAATCAATTAAAGTCATGGCGGAAGAAAAAACAAAAGGAAATGTTGTGATAGAAAGATTTAGGAAAGAGCAGGAGAAAAAGAATAAGAGGAGAAAGTGGGATGGGATAGACGATGCTTTAAATGCAGCATGTCAATCTTATATGGGAAGTTATGAACCGAAGGAAGGAGAAAAGACAGTAAATTTTGAAAAAGCACTTGGAGATTTGATAGAAGTTCTTCAAAAAATTAAATCAGGTGATATTAAATTAAAAGGATTAGGAGGAGAGGGAGGAATAACTCTGCCAACTCAAAGTGAAGGTTAATATGGCAAAAGATTACGAAAAAATATTAGAAGATGGAAGATCAGTGCAAGATATGGTTCAGACTGATGGATGGAGAATTTTAGAGAAAAGAATAAAAAGAGAAATTGAGGACGAGAGAATAGCACTGAAGGAAGTAAAGAAACAACCAGCATTTGATATGTTGACAGATTTTATGGAACATCAAAAGAAGATGGAAGGACTGGAAATGGTATTTGATATGGTAGAAGAGTTTCTCAGAGATAAAACTGATGCTGAAAACAATTTAAGATAAAATAAAAATTATGCCCTATGGAGTAAAAGGTAAAACTAAGGAGTGGGAGGAAGGAACTAAGACTGGCCAGAAAGTAGATGCCAGGATTGAAGGATGTGTTAGCAAATTATTAGCTGATCCAGATTTCAAACCTCAACAAGGAAGAACTAAAAAAGCTTCGGCTATTGCGGTTTGCAAATCTTCTATTACAAAATCAGATGAATTTAGAAAGCAGTTAAGCTAAAGGTCGAAATAAAAATTTAATAAAAATAAAGAAACATGCCGGATAACATAAATGAACTCGCATCTCAACTTGGAAATCCACCAGAAGAGAATAATGAGGAGGGCAAAGAAGAAGAGGAAAACTTTTTGGAGATAGATGGAGAGAAGTGGCAGGAAGATCCTGATAATCCAGGAGAAGTGTTAAGAGATAATGATGATAATCCTGTTCCATTTGAGGAAGAAGATATAAAAGAGGATAAAAAAGTGGAAAAAGAGAAAGGAGGCGAAAAATTCGAAATGCCCGACAAGTTCAAGGGTAAAACACCAGAAGAGATTGCCAAGTCATATATTGAAATAGAGAAGATGGTTGATAAAAAGGCAGAGGAAAGAGCTGAAGAAATAGTTAAAGAGAAATTGAAAGCAGGAGGAAAAAAGGAAGATAATGAGGAAAAAGGAAATGAATTTAAGGGAACATATCCAATGAAGGATGGCAAGATTGATATTCCTTCAATGACACCAGATCAGTTTAAGGATTTTCTCTTAGAACAAATAGATCAGAAAGCAGAGGCAATAGCAAAAAAGATATATACAGACAGTTCAAAAGTTAGGGATACAGTAACTACTGAAATAAGTAAGGCCCAAAAGGATCATCCACTTCTTAAAACTAGTGAAGCATATCGAAATTTAGCGTTAGCAATTTTAGAGGCAAGTGCATCCAAAGGAAAGCCAATTGAATTAAAGGAAGCTTGCGAAAGAGTAGATGGATTATTAGATGAAAAGAAAAAGATTACTGAAACAGAAGAGAAGAAACTTAAAAAAGCTAAATTAGATGTTGAAACAACTCCTGGAGCATCTCCAGGTGGAGAAAATAAATCAGAAGGAGATAACATTAGAGAGAAGATGTTACAAGGATCGCCAACAGGACCATTAGGTGGTCTTTAAATAGTAAACTTGGGGGAGGAAAGCACCCCCGACCGAATAAGCCCATTCTGGACAACTTATCGATAATCTAAATTGCCCCTGGGAGAATAGTCGACCTCTCTGAAAAAAGTAAAATCAAATTATATAGATTATGCCCGTAACAGGAATGCGAGGCACAGCCTCGTTAATACAGAGAAAGTATGACATGGAAAATGTCATAAGTTTGTTAGATGTAAATCGATATCCGTTGTTAGCAATCTTGACAAATGCGGGAAAGGACCCAGTGACTAAAGCAGGTAAAGCTATCAAAAAGAAAGAAACCACTGATCCAGAGTTCAAATGGAATGAGGATACTTTTGGAACAAGGAATTTAACAGGAGAAGGAACAGTTGATCCAGATGGTGGAGCTCTTACGCTTGCCACTCCAGGTGGATCTGCATGTCAGGTTGGAGATGTTGTTTTGGTAGCTCTTCAAAAGTGGGTGTTTGAGGTCACAGTATTAGTTAGTGCGACTGAAGTAACAGTAGGAGCAGAAAAAGGAGGAGCAACAGGAGCAGCCGCTTCAGCAGTAGGAGATGTTTGGATTATTGGTAATGTAAATCAAGAAGGAGCAGGATTAAGGTCTATCATGGCAACTACTCCAAGTGAAAAGGTTGGTTATTGTCAGATTTTTAGAACTCCATTTGGGATTACTGAAACTGCTAAGAACACACAAACTTTGATAGAGGAAAATGATTTTGATTATCAGAGAAAGAAAAAAGCGATCGAACATATGGTTGATATTGAAAGAGCATTTATCTTTAGCAAGAAATCCAAAGATACTAGTGGGACACATGTAAAGAGATTTACTGAAGGAATATTTAGCTTGATTACTACTTACGCAACTGCAAATGTTGATACCGAAGCAGAATTTGAGACTTGGTTAGAAAGCGCTTTTGCGCATGGTAATGTTGAGAAATATTTATTTGCTTCAGCAAAGGTAGTTTCGATGATTAACGGTTGGGCAAAAGGAAAGCTCGAAGTTTTGTCAAAAGATAAAACTTATGGATTGACAATTACCAGATACGAATCTCCACACGGAACAGTCAATATTATTAAGCATCCTTTATTGACTGGTACTATCTTCGGATATTACGCTGTCATGCTTGATATGGAGTGTTTGACTTATCGATATTTGAGCAACAGAGATACGAAACTTTTGACTAATCGACAAGCACCAGGAGATGATGTAAGAGTAGATGAATATCTTTCAGAAGTAGGACTTCAAATGAAGTTCAATAGCAGACACGCAGAAATGAGCATGAGTGATCTCTAAAGACCTCGTAGCTGGATTGTTTGGCCCGTGTGGGCATTCTGCACGGGCTAAGCATAGAATGCCATTCAGCAGAGGTTAAAGGTCGAGCAAAATTAAATTAAATAAGATTAAATAAAATCATGCCCGAAAAAGTAAAAGAGCAAACATACATTTCAAAGATTCTAAATCTCACATTAATCAATAAATCTTCTTATTCGAAAGAGGTTGGAGGAAAGTTTATTGTTGTACAGGGGAGTAAGGTTGAATTTAATGATGGAGTATTCATAACGAGTGATCCAAGCGAGATTGAGTTTTTAGATAATCATGGAAATTGTGGGAATGTCTTTATTAAAGTTAAAAGTAAAGATGTAGAAAAAGCTAAAGAGGATAAATTTAAAGATTTAGAAACTAAGGAAAAGGAAATTGCAGATAAAGAGAAAGAGGTAAAAAGGAGAGAAAAGGCATTAGAAGAAGGATCAGAACTTCCTGGGAAAAAGGGAAAGGGAAAGGGAAACAAAAAGGATAAAGAAAAACCTGCTTTTTAGAGGTAGGTTTTTTAATGGCGCAAAGACGCCAGGTCGAAAATTAACCAATTAATTAAAATGGTAAGCAAAATAAACCTAAACGAAAATAAGAATCAACCAGAAATCTCCAAAAAGAAATTGGAAGAGCTTGGGATTCTTAAAGTCATTAGCGTAGTCATCAGTGAAGATGGAGAAACCAAATATAGAGTTGTAATGGATAATGGCGAAACTAAGTTTATTCTTGCCTCAGAATTGCTTAAATAAAATTATGTTTAAATTTATTGCTAATTCAACAAATCTTAATGGAAAAGCGAGAGTGTCAATGAAAGTTTTTCGGGCAAAGACGGGAAAATGGGAAGGATTAGGATTGTGGTGGAATATAAAGCAGTTCTTTAGAGAGGCAGGAATACAACTCCTAAATATCATTACATTCAAGTCGGATAAAAAGTGGGGATATGCGACTGTTTTAACGCAAGCGGGGGAAGAATTTATTGTAGATAAATTAGATGAGACGGTTCAAACAACGGGTGATTATATTGGTTGGGGAACTGGCGCTGGAACTGCGGCTAAGGAAGATACTATTCTTTTTACTGAAGCAGCTGAAACAAGGGTAACAGGCACAAGAACCCAACCAGTAGCAGATAAAATCAGATGGGTAGGGACTTTAACTTGTAATGCTACTCCTAAAACCATTACCAATGCTGGAAACTTAACTGCTACCACTGCTGGAACTTTAATTGTTCACGGTGATTTTACAGGAGTGGCTTTGGCTGCTGGAGACAAAATTGAGTTCACGATTGATATTGAAATAACCTAATAATCTAATCCGCAGATGAAACCAGTTTGAAAATGTGCGGGTTAGATTTTAATTTATAAGTTATGGAATATCTTGGTCAAGATTATCTTAAAAAACGCATAAGGGATAATCAGAAGTTTTTATTAAGACTTCTTCATCTTCATATTGGAAATTATTATCCTTTGAGAAAATGGTTAGGGATTGATTATAAGGAAAAAATTGATGACATAACCCATTTATCATTTGGCTTTAACACAAAACATTTTCCGATGCAACAATCCCGCACTTATCAGCACCCAGACTTAGGATACAAGCTCAATTTAGTTTTAGACAAGATACCACAATTAGCCTTACTCCCAGCTCTTTTACAACCTGCTTATGGATTAGGAGCTTTGGCATTTTTCTTTTTGACAACTACTACTTATCAGCCATCTACAAAGGATACTTATTTAGATGTAGGTGCTCCTAATACAAACTATGGAAATGATACTGGATTGATAATTTTGGTAACAAGTTATGCTCGTCAAAAGAATATTCTGCTTCACTTTGATACTTCTGACATTCCAAATGGTGCTATATTTTCTCAAGGAGATGTTGGTTTATATATGTATTCTTGGAATGGTCAGACTTTCCCATTTTTCTTAAATCGTCTGACTCAAACTGCTTGGGTAGAAACTCAAGCTACTTGGAATATTTATTCAACTGGAAATAATTGGGCTTCTGCTGGGGGTGATTATACTGAAACTAATAGAGGAACATCCCCGACTCTTTCAACGCCTCCGTTATGGATAACTATATCCGCCTGTCAACTTATTCAAGATTGTTATAATAATCAGTCTAAACACGTTCATATTTTAGGATGTGGAAATACGGCTAATCTAACACAAGCTCGTTATTTCTATTCCCGTGAATATGCTGACACCTCTCTCAGACCCAAACTAACAGTTACTTATACAGTTCCTACTACATATTATAAAACTCTTGCTGCTACTGAAGTATCAAGTATTGATTTATCTAAAATTGCATCTTTCTATAAAATCTTAGCCGTAGTAGAAAGCAGTGTTATAAATTTTAAGAAAGGATTTTCCAAAACATTAGCAGTCATAGAAACGAGTATTGCGAGCTTGAAAAAAGGATTGTTTAAATCTTTAAATGTGATAGAAGTAAGCATTCCTTATTTGTTAGCACAGAAAGTTTTGGGGAAATTATTATCAGTAGTAGAAAACTCTATTATTGCTCTTTCAAAACTTTCAAAAAAAATCCTATCAGTCATAGTCACAACAATTCCAGTTATTTCTTTGTTCAAATCTTTCTATCGGACTTTATTGGTGATAGAAAGTAGTGGTGTTAGTTTAATAAAAGGAATGTTTAAAAGCGTTGCAGTTTCGGCAGTAGCGATTAGTGCTGTAAGTTTAGTAAAAACATTTTATAGAACATTAGCCACGACAGAGATTTCAATTCCAAGTTTAAGTAAAATATTCAGTTATTTTAGAAGTTTGCCAGTAGTAGAAAATAGCATTGCGGTTTTATCAAAAATCTCTTCAATTTTCAAAACATTATCAGTGACGGAAATCTCGGTAGCCACTATGTCTTGGACCAGAAAGATTCCTTTGTTAGCAACTGCTATATCCATTTCTACAATTTCAAGACTGAAGACATTTTATAGAACATTAGTGGCAACGGTGATAACGATAGTCAAATTAAAAGTGCCAACGCATTACTGGGATAAATTTACTCAACAAAACGATGATTACCACGATAAATATAATTAAACTAAATAAAAACCTATGAAACTTACAGAATTTTTAACAGCTCTTAATGATAGAATAGCCGCCGCAAAGGTGAGCGGATTTTGGACCACCGCGCAGAAAGAACAATGGATTTATGAAGCGATAGTAAGGGTTTGTAGTTTTAGGAGATGGAAAGGATTAGAATTAGCAAGATCCACTGCGACAAAGATAGATCAAGAATATTATGATTACCCTGATAATTTAAGTATAGACAGTATTTATTATATGGAAGTAGATGGGGGAAAATATATAAAGAAAAGTTGGAGTGAGTATCAAGCACTTAAAGCAAACGAAAGTACTGATCAGATATTTACATCACACAATGGATTTTATTTTATTAATCCAATTCCTTCTGAGGCAGGATTAACCATAGATATTTGGGGGATTAAAAAGCCAGTGGAATTAGTAGAATGGAAGGCTGCTGCAGATGATTCAATACTTTCAGAGAAGTTTGATCAATCAGTAATCAAATTAGCTTTAGCATCCTGTCTACAAAAGACAGGAAAATACAACGAAGCATCAGCTGAGATAGCAGAGGTGGAAGCATCAAGGAATCCTATGGTCGAAGGATCCGGAGGATTGTTGGCTAAACTAGCCGACAGTGAAGAAGATGAAGAGCCGAAAGGATATATAGGTAGAGCTATAAGCACAAGATTTTCATAATATGGCAGAATTAAATTCTTATACAATTAATAACTTTGCAGGAGGATTATCAGATGAGGAGAAACGAGGAGTACCTGGTAGTTTTAGGAATGGATTTAATTTAGATATCCATAGGAAAGGAGTAAATATATTATCCTGTAACCAGAAGCTAAAAAAGATTAGTGTGAGTGTAGTGGTAGATTTGATTATTAAGATTATTCCAGTTAGCGCTACAACATCTTATGGATTTGGGAATGCCGGGAATGTTTATAAGATAGTTACCGAGACAGTCACCAAGATTTATACCGATCCTAATGGAGCGATTTTAGATGCAGATTATTTTTATGGGTATCTTTACTGGACCACAGCCACAAAATTGGGTAGATGTATTGAAACTTCTGCCAACTGGACCGCTGATGCAGCGCCAAGCTGGAAGGCACTAAATTCTTCAAGTTATCATCCAATATTTGTTGTTCCTAAAAGCGATTTAATGAGTATTGGAAATGGAAGATATATAGCAAATTTAAGTGCTACAGAAGTATGGAATGACGAAGCATTAGATTTATTCTATGGTTGGGAAGTAAGATGCTTGACATTAAAAAAACCAAAGCTTCTAATCGGGGCGAAAGATAGTAAAAAAGCGGAATTATTTGATTGGGATTTAATCTCTGAATCTTATGATCCAATAGAGGGATGGGAGGAAAGAGATATTATTGCATTTTTAAAAGCAATAGGGACAACTTATATATTTACACCAACATTGATTTATTGGTTTAGTGAAGGATTGGTAGACGTGGCAAAAGAATTGCCGTCAGAAATAAAGCAAGGGGCCATAGATATCTGGAAAGGGAAAGTATTATTTGGGGCGACAAACGGAGTTTATTCTTATCATAAGAAGAACAAGAATTATCCGTTGGCACTTAATCTTGAATATACACCATCACCGATCACTATTGCCAATTTTGATTCAAAAAGTATAGAGATCGGAGCAATTTTGGGAAGCGGAGATAATCTTTATGTAGCATGGAAAGATGGAGCGACTTATGGATTGGACAATATTGATTCAAGTAATAAAGCTGAAGCGGTCTATGAGGGATTATCGTTTGATGCTCAGAATCCATTTGTAGATAAGTTATTTAGATTTATTAAAATTGTGACGAATCCTTTACCTGAAGATTGCTCAGTAAAAGTTAAATACAGAATGAATGGAGGATCAGAATGGATAGAAACTAAAATGGCAGAAGGTGATGCGGAATCATTTACAGATGTGGGAGAAACAAAGGCAATATTTCAGATAGAAGGGCAGGGGGAAATTTACGAAGTTAGGATAGAATTATATCCAAAAGTGAACACTACACCAGAGATTCTATCAATTAATTCTTATTTCTCGGGAGATAATATTTATTAAAATGCCACAAGAACAAACATTAATTGAGGATGATAAAATAAAGATTTTCTATAATCAGGAGATGGAGGATTTACCATTTCCTGAGAAGCAGGGTTATAGTTTTTTGGTAGAGAAGCCGACAAGTTTGGAAGATATTAATAAGGCAGAAGGAACAAAATTAGGAAATGCATTAGATAAAACAGTTGATACTTCTGATGATTTGTCACAAGGAGCAACGAATAAATATTTGTTAGATTTAGCGGTAACCGAATTAAAATTAGCCACAGGAGCGGTGACAAATGCGAAGATAGCGGTTAATGCAATTCAAGGGGATGTAATAGCGGCAGGAGCCATCACAGAAACTAAGATAGGAACTAATGCCATTTCATCGGGAAAGATAGCGGCTGGAGCGATTATAGCGGGGAAAATAGCAGCAGGTGTGATCACAGCAACAGAAATAGCGGCAGGAGCAATAACTAGTACAAAGATTTATGCAGGAGCAGTAACTTCAGATAAAATTACTGTTTCTCAGTTATCGGCCATCTCGGCAAATATTGGAGAAGTAACAGCTGGAAAAATAACAGGATTAACAATAAGGACAGCTGCATCAGGACAAAGAATAGCTTTAGAAGGAGCAGGAGGTGAACTAGGATTTCCCCACGAAATTCTTGTATATCCAGCTTCTGGAAATCCATTGGAAATTTTTGGTGGGGCGGACGCTTTTTATGTCAAAGCAAATTTAGCAGTAAAACCGATATCTTTTGAAAACTTATCCGGATATGGAGCTTTTCAGATAAATGAAATATCAGTTAGGTCGAGAGATGTCCTTCCGTATTCAACAGGGGAAGATTTGGGAGGGAGTGCATCTGCTAATAGGTGGGCAAATGTTTATGCGATTGCTGGTAATTTTAGTGGAAATGTGACAGTAGGTGGATATGTTTATTCAACAAATATCCTTCGTTCAGATACATCTGTCTTAGCGCCAGCATTTTCTGCTTATGGAGGAGGGAAAGCAAATTTTACTGGAAATTTTACAGCTTGCCCATTACCTATTTCAATAAGTTCAGCACTCGAAAAAATTGGTAATCCAAAACCTACTCCATATGAAAAATTAAAAGATAAAAGATTTGCTGAAAGAGATATCGATAGAAAGGATATGGGCATTGAAAGAATGTATTATGATATTAAACAGGTTCCGAAAGAATGCCGATTTATTAATTCTAAAGGTAAAGATGATATAGAAATATCAAGAACGGTTGGTTTTTTGTATCAGTGTGTCGTTGAATTAAATAATAAAATGAAATCTTTTGAGCAAAAGGTCGATTCAATAAAATAAATTAAAGCAATGTTCGAAAAAAGATTAAACAAAAAAGACTTAGAAGAGTTAAGAAAAAGGAGTGAAATAGTAAATCAATATCGATTGACAATTGAAGCATTAGAACTTCAAACTCAGATCTATATTCAAAAGCTTCTTCCAAAATATGGGATAGACATGAATAAGAATTATGAGATAGATTTTGAATCAGGGAAGATATCTGTTATCAAAGAAAAACCAATTAAAACAGAGAAATAACATGCCTACATTAGAAGACTACTTAAAACAGAATACAGGATATACTCCACCAGCAGGTTCTTTGGCTGAGCTTTTAGCAAATCAGAAAACCAAAACCCCTGCCAAAACAGTGATAGGGCAATATGGAGGTACAGCAGCATCGCCAATAAAAATGAATGTTTATTCTGATGGTTCACAATCACCAGCAGGAAGCGGTGATTATGTTGTTCCTGCAGCCGCACCAGTCGCACCAGTTCAACCGGGTGGAGTACCATCAGCTAATCTTACACCAGAACAAATACAAGCAGGATACAGCAATATTCCTGGTCCATATAATCCAGTTACAGGAGAGTTAAATATTCCGGCTGGAGCAGGGGTAGGGGCAGGAGTTGGTGAAGTACCGGCAACGCAAGATTATTCGGCCATGTGGCAGACTGAATATGATAAGTCAGGAATGGAAGATATTAAAACCCAAATATCTGGGGTTGATACAGATATCACAAACAGAAAGGCAGCGAGGGACCAGTCATTATTAGACGAGAAAGGTAAACCAATTCCTCAGTGGATGATCACTGGTAGGAAGGCATTGGAAATAGAAGCGGCCACAGGAGATTTAAATAGACTAATAGATAAAAGGAATACTTTGGCGGAACAATACAATACCGGTATAGGAGAAGTAGAAAGAAAAGTTAGTTATGCAATAAGTTATTCTCAGGAGATGCAAAGACAATTAGAATCTACCAGAGGATATGGACTTGAAGAAAAACTATATGAATTAAGAAAGACAGAAGCGGAAAAACCTGAAGCGCCAAAAACATCGAGTATCACTTATGAATCTGGAGGAAGACAGTATTTAAGAACCTATAATTCAGTGACAGGGGAAACAATTAAGATAGAAGATTTAGGACCAATACAACCGAAAGATGTTGCGGCTGGAAAATATAATGCACAAGCTTATGTGGATGCTATTATGGCAGGACAATTTTGGACTACAGATATGGATAAAAATAATAAAGTTATTGATGTCATTGATTGGACTAAAATCCCTGCGGAAATTAGAGATGAAGTTTATGAAGGATTAGTGGCAGCTCAAGCAGCAGGAACAGAGAAACCTGGAACTCCAGCAACTCCAGCAGCACAAGGGGGAACATGGTGGGAAAAACTTCTTGGAATTAAGCCTTGGTTTTAGAAAATAATAAAATATCTTCCATATGAATCTTTTGGAATGGTTAAAATCCAATATTAAGAAACCAATTGGATCTGTAACTGATTGGCTGAAAGAATTACCACAACAAATCTCCACGAAAGTGAAGGGAGTTTTTGATATTAAGGAAGCATCAAAACCAATAGAGATAATTCCACATATACCAGAAGATAGATTAAAACCAAAGGAATTAGGAGATAGGATTGTATTGCCAGCAACTGAAGCAGGAAAAAGAATACAAAATAAAGCTGAAATAGCTGCAATAAAAGCTGGAATACCAGCAGGAACAAGCAGGGTTGATATTGAAGATCCATTGGAAACAGAACTTAGATTAAGGAGAGAAAGAGAATTGGCAAACATAAATCAAGGAATGTTGGAAAAACTTAAGCAGCCATTTGCTGCAATAGGAGAAATGTTTAAGCCACGGGATAAAGTAATAAAACCTCCTGTTGTTGAAGAAAAGAAAGAAGTACCAAGAGCACCAATTATACCTGAATTTGAAAAACCAGAAATAAGACCTGCAACATTAGGAGAGATATTTAAACCGATCGCTGAAAAGATGGAACCTCCAAAAGTTGAAGTAAAAGCTCCAGAGGTTATTAAGCCGGTAATTCCTACCGAGAGGGAAGAGAAAATTGAGGATATGGCAACTTTCTTCAAAATATTACCAGGGGAAGTTTTGGAGGCAGGAAAGAAATTATATACATTAGCAAATCCTCAAACAAGGGATAAATTTATTACAGAGCATCCTAAAGAGGCAATAAAATTTATTGAAAGTTATGAGAATGTTGTAATGCCATTTCTTAGAAAAGCGTATCCATCAAGAATACCTTTAGCTATAGCTGAAAAAATTGTTGGAACAGAATTTGCTGCTACTTATAATGAAGTGGCAGAAAGGGCTCCTGTTGAAGCTACAATAGGGGGATTAGTTGGGGATATTTATAATATAATGGGTCTTTCTGTTTTAACAGGAGGGCTTAGTAATGTTGTAAAATTACCTGGATGGGCAAAGGCATTCGTTCCTTATTTATCTCAGCTTGTTCCAAAAGCAATTCATTCTGGGGTTACATGGGGACTTAAAGGGCTATTAGACGAATCTGTTGGACAATTTGAGAAAGGAGAATTTATACCAACTAAAATAGCAAGTGAAACAGGAATGAATACATTGTTTGGAATTTTACTTGCAGGAGCTTGGTCAATTGAATCAACAGGATTAAGAATACTAGCGAGTGGAGCAGCAAGAGGATCATATACAACATTAGAAACATATTTAAGAGAAGGTAAAATTACAAGTGAAGATTTACCTAATATAGGTGCTAATACTGCATTGGGATTGGTATTTGCAGCAATAAATGCTAATGGAGTAACTGCGAGAATGAGGCAACAAAGATTTGATGATTTTCTTACTCAAAATACGATAGCAAGAATGACATCTGGAGGAAGAATGTCAGTAGAAGAAGCTAAATCAATTGTTCAAGTAATGAATGAATTGGGAAGTTTGCAAAGGATACCACCAGCGATTATTGAACAAATAAAAGTTCCAAAGGGGTTCAAGTTTTTATCTATTGCTGAGCAATACAAAATTGCTGATAAAATAATAGAAGCTGCTACTCCGGCAATACAGGGAGGACAACCAATCTGGAGCGCGATCACAAAAGCATTACAATCAGTAGGATTCCCAAAGATAGAAATACCAATGGGGCTTACAACAAAAGCAGTATTGCCAGAGGAAGTTCCTGAAATGGGAGGAAAGATATTAGAAAAACAAATTAATGATTTATTAAAAAAGACCAAAGTTAATGATTCTGTAATATTAACAACTGTCCCGACTGATTCTTTAAGCGCGAAGGAAGAGGAGGTAGATTTAAGTGATCCAAAACAAAGGAAAAGAGTTGATGCACTTAAGGAGGAGATTTTAAAGAGTGGAGGAATAAAACCATTATTGGTAGCTGATAGCACAGTACAAGAAGGAACTCATAGATTAGTGGCATTACAAGAATTGGGAATTAAGGATGCTCCTATTTATGAAATACAAACAGGAGATATGCTGCAAGAAGAAGCGGAG
>Ga0265595_1001109_pt1 | contig 21810 bp, 17 predicted proteins | sample saktaG_15_FD_190148 | JGI IMG/M metagenome (GOLD analysis project Ga0265595, IMG submission 190148) | Saline water microbial communities from Sakinaw Lake, British Columbia, Canada - sak_2013_06_06_50m | ecosystem: Environmental > Aquatic > Non-marine Saline and Alkaline > Saline ...
AAAGACGCATTCCCACAATTGATAGATTAAATGAAGAACTCTCGGCTTGGTATAAAAATCGAAACGCTATGCAAAAAGGCGTAGATTGGCAATTTACAACAACTGATGCTCGTGTAAAACTGAAACATCTCTATCCAGATGTCAAGTTTTAAATGTTACGAGGTAGTTCGCCCGAAAAAATTTATATTAACAAAACAAATATTTTCCCCAATAGCAAAGTAATATCAAAAATTCTAAAAAGTAAAAACAAAATGCAAAAAACTAATAAATATACAATGTCGTTTTTTTTTATTTTGCTATTATCCTTTGCTTTATACTCTCCGTTAAAGCCTCTTAAACACATTGCAATATATATTTTTGTGGCTCTGTCAAATGTCCTAAGTAGTATTTGCCCTGCAAGTGAGCCCCATGCTTTTATTTTTACTCCTTTATGTAATGGAGCTCTTAATGAGTAGGCAATTAAAACATTATGCACCTCATCTAAAAGCACAGTAATATAACGATAGGTTAACAAAAGTTGCAATACTAAAATTGAAGGCACTTTTAATTTTCTTAAAGCAACAGCAATATTATCCATTCCTGTAGTGGCTACTAAAAGGAGTGCAGCTGTAACTGTTAGACCGCTTTTTATTATAAGAGAAAAAAAGGTAAGCCAACCTTTTGATAATAATAAATTACCTATTAAAATTGTTTTTGTATCTAAAAAAGGGTTTAAAATTCCGATTAAAATAATAAATGGTTCAATAATTATTAATCTTTTAAATATTGGAAACAAAGGAATGTCAGACAAATTAAAAATTATTACAGGATAAATTAAAAGCACAAACAAAGGTGCTATCTCATATTTATTATAAGATGCAACTACAATTAGATACACAATTGTAGTTAATAGTTTAATTATAGGATTAGTTCTATGAATAAAACTATCCATACTTGCTAAATCATCAAAATTCCTAATGTTTTGAATTGCATTTGTTATTTTGGGCATTAGATTTTACTCCAAATCTATTTTTTTCTTTTTAAATAACCTAATTAATAAACCGATAATAACTACTAAAAATAAAGTTAAAGCACCGCCAACAATACCCGAAACACTATTTCCTAAATTGTCAACTGATAGACTTTCCCCTTGTTCAATGCCCTTGAAACTATAATTAGGTAATATAGCTGTGTTTTCTTGCACCTCTGCTAAAGAATTATACAACTCATCATTAACCTCTAACTCCTCTTGCCCGGTAACTTTATTTATAGACCATTCTAATCCATCGGGGTTAGAAGAAGCAAAAAGAGAAACAAAGCCACCAATAACTATTACCATAATAATAAATATAATTATCACATTTTTGGTAGGTCTCTTTTCTTTTGCTTTGTTTTCTAAAATTTCTGGTTTTATACTATAAATAAATATTACAATAGTGGCAGTAATTAAGCCCTCAACAATACTAATTGCAAGATGAATTGGTTGCATTAACATTACAAAGTTTATAAAGGAAAGTTCTGTTTTTGCTGAAAAAAATGTTTCCAAAACAACACTAAATGCACCTAATTGTAACCCCACAATTGCGGCTAACAACGAGCCAATAAAAATTCGTGGTTTTGTATAACTTTTATTTATTATATTTTTATATATCAATGGATAGGCAATAAAGCAAGTGTAAAAGCCCATATTAAAAACATTACAGCCAAAGGCGAGCAAACCTCCATCGGCAAAAAACAAGGCTTGAATTAATAAAACTGATAAAATTGTTAAAAATCCTGCATAAGGACCTAAAAAAATTGCTAATAATAAACCCCCGCCTATATGTCCGCTTGACCCTGTTGCAGGTATTGCAAAATTAATCATTTGACAAGCAAAAATAAAAGCTCCCATTACCCCCATTAGAGGTATTTTTTGCTCATTTATTTCGTTTTTAACTTTTTTAATTGAATAACCTGCAACTGCCGAAGTTGCAACTAACATAGTGATTCCAACCACAGGTGAAATTAAAGCATCTGCCATATGCATAAGTTATTTCACTCCTTTTAAAAAATAATAACCCATAAAGGTGCAAAATGCAAGTCCTTCATGAGTTAATTTTTAATTCACAATTCATAATTAATAAGTTTTTAACCTTTGTATAACCTTTGTAAAATAAATTTTACCGCATTTTTTTGTTTTAGTCAATAGTTTTAGATAAAATTAATTATTCTCAAATTAAAAAGCGATATACTAATAATAGAGGCTGTAACAGAAATAGGCAAATATTTAATCTTCCCTTACATTTTGTCATGTAAACAATAAACATATATTGTGAAATCTATTTTTGCCCTTTAGTTATAGCCACTATAGTCTTTCTAAAATGGCAAATCGTCTTCTTCTATTTCAAAAATAGCACCCTCTTTAGAATTTAAAATGTTTTTTGCCCTATTAAGCAAATGATCATATGTAAGAATTGTCAGCTGATTATATGCAGAATTTAAAATCCTATAGGATTCTCTCTGCTTATCATCCCAATTGTTTGATCTGCTGAAAATCAATATACAACGAGGTTTTACTACTTTGCTTTTTGTTCTTTCAATAAATTTTTGGTTATTGGATTCTCTTTCAATTTCATATATATAATTTAAGCATTGTGTAATTGCCTTTACCAAATCTGTTGAAGGGACATAATTATCGTGGTCTAAAGCTGATGACCAAAAATTCATTCCATTCGGTTTTTTTATTTCTACCAAATCAACAAATCCATCATATGCCCTCATTATATAGTCTGCAATATTCTCTGTATCAATGCTCCGTTCATCAATAATATGTGCAAAATCCGAGCCAAGCACCCACTTGTTATTTTTAAACCAAGTTTGCCAGTCTATTTCTAGCAAATTTTGTGATAACATTTCCCCAAACTCTTCTAAAGCTTCTTTCTTTTTGATAGCTGAAACGGCGATATACACATTATCAGTCAAAATCCCATTATCAATTAAAATGCTTGCGATTTCCTCTTTTTTATCTAGCAATTCTTTGAATTTTTTAATGAGTTCTCCTAAATCGTCTTTCACAGAAATAAACTTATCAACATTCATTTCAATGGGTTTATAATACTTCCCTAAATAATCAATCAACACATTTAATTCTTCGCAGGTTAATGTTAATTCGCTTTTTGGTTGTTGTGTTTCTAAACTTGTGGATTGAGATTTATACCTGCCAATTTTCAAAGTAATATCAATTTTACTGGGATCATTGTGAGGTATTTTTTGAAGAATGGCTTGCGAGTAAACTTGTTTACTAGACTTTAAAATAACCGGAATATATTTAATACCACCTTTTGATGTTTTAATTTCTTCCATAATACCCCCTTAAATTTTATCACTATATGGTAAAAATTTAATATATTGTTCCATATATCCCCAGTCAGGTAAAAATATTTTTTTTCTCTTATTTATTGAATCAATTTTAATTTTTTTCCCTTTGTTGTCCTTCTTTATTGGAAACTTGCATACTAATTTTTGTGAATCATTTAATCTAATTTGACGACCATAACTCCATTTGTAATTCTCTTGAATTAACACTGTTTTAATAAACATGGCAATAAATTTATTGAATTGATATTTTGGAATCAATGCAGTAACATCACAAGTCATACAAAAAGGTCTATCTTGATAATAAATTGTCATTCCAACTTTCCCAATGGTAAGGCAGTTTCCCTCAAAAGTAGCTTCTAAACTTGAAAAAGTCATTATTCCATTTTTTCTATCTGAAGCAGATACGATTGGAATATCTCCATCTCCATATGATGTAGCAGGATAATAATTGCCAGTAAACATATCAAAATACTCAATTAAAGGACATTCTTCCCATTCGGAAACATCTATAGTTTCTTTAGATACTTCTGGTATTTGATTTGTATTGATGTCATAATAATCGATTAATAGTTCAGCAAATGTTAATTCATTAATATTTTCATCTAACAAATTTAGATCTCTCTTTGCTTGATATACCAATAAATCTTTAATAGAATTCAAAAATGAATTCTTGTTCATTCTTTCATAATTTGTTTTAGAATGTGCTTGTATAACCCACTCTTCATCATTTTTTATTTTAGTTTTTACTAATGTTTGCTTATCTTCATATATATCTGGGTTCTTAAGTTGTGTAAGAAATTGTGATTTGATTTTTTGCCATTTATTAAAAACATCAGTCCTCCCTTTTGCTTTAGACAAAACAAACCCATCATCCTTTAAATCATAAAAAACAACCTCTTTATCACCGTGCGGAATATTAGTTTGAAAAACTGCAATAGCTGTATTTGTAGCAGCATTTGGCATAAAAAGATCCTTTGGCATGTTTATAACATATTTAAGTGTATGTTTAGTTAAAATGCCATTTCTAATAGTATCATCTTTAAAATATGTACTTAAAGGTGCAATAATAACACCATATCTTGATACATTATCAAGCATACGAGTTAAAAATTGAATTTCTTTCTTAGTTGGGTTATCTTTGTTGTCTTTACCACCATAAGGCGGATTGATAAAACCGATTGTAGAAACAATGTTTTCTTTTTTTAACTTTTCCAATTCATCTTCAGCTTGATCAGTAAAATAATCACAGTAAAAAATGTGTGATTTGCCATCACCTCTAAACATCATATTAGAAATTGCCAACGCATACATTGTTGCATTTTTTTCAAATCCGATTAACTGTTTATTTTTTAAATTTGATATTACTTGTTCCTTATTGGGCATTTGAGATGAATTAATTGTTTCAATAAGTTTATTCATTGCTGAAATTAGAAATGCACCTGTTCCACAAGCGGCATCCAAAAATACATCGTTTACTTTTATGTCCACCAATTCAGTAAACAAAGTTGTAATATGTCTAGGCGTTAATACTATGCCTTTTTTGACATTTGCAACTCCCGCATATCTAAGAAATTCTTCATAAAATTTTCCAATAATATCATAGTTGCTTTTACGAGTAAAAAGAGGAATTATGAAATCTCTCAATTCGTTCAAAATATCTTTTAAAATGTCCGAGCTATTCAAATCTTGATCATGAGAAAGAAAACCCAATTCGGACTTTATTAGTTCAATTTTATCAGTAGGAATTTTTTCTGACGCAAGAATATTGTTAACTGTGGAAGGAATGTTTTGAATAATTGTAGTAGCCGACCATCCATTATACCCTGTTTTAAAATCATTCTGTATCCCTTTAACATCAAATAGACAGATCATCAAAGCAGATAATAAAATCGGTCTTTTTTGTGAATCAACAGAACGCAACCATTTGTTAATTTTCTTTGATGTTGCAGAAACCTCACCAATAATTTTTTCTTCATCAATATTTTCGAAAAGGTTTATATAATCATTTTCATTTAAAATATTAGTAATACCCTTTTGTTCTTCAATATTGTCGTCAGAAATTAAAAATGTGCTTATTCTATGGTTATAATCATCCTCAATGTTTCCAGATATCGCAAGTCCTACTATTTTCCATGCAGAAAAATACTCTTTTAACTTATCTGAAATTAACTGGGCTTTTTTAAAATAGGAAAGATAATGTTTTATTCCGTCAACAGCAAATTTTTCTGGGTCTTCTTTACCAATTTGTGAAATATGTTGAGAAATACTTGGTTTCACCTCAGCCATTATAAATATACGCTGTGTATCATTTACATAAATAACATCAGGAATACCTTGATTTCCTCTCCCATTTTTTGATGCACGAGCTAATACAGCATTGATATTTGAATTTGTTGTGTAATTATCCCACACATTTGTGTAATCCAATTTTAAAAGATGCCTATAAATTAATGAGTCATTTTTATCTTTTTTAGCCATTTTTTATACACCTCCAAATTAATTACACTATAATTCATAGGGTTTGATTTTTTATTATAATTTAATAAATAGGGTTATATACTCTTTTAGTAATATTTCAAGACCTTTCTATGTTAATTATAAGTAAAATCTTAGTTAAACATTTCCTTTTTCCATTATAACCGTTACTTATTTATTTGTCAATCTAAATGCTTTAATAATTAAAACCTAATAATTAAAACATTTAAATTGCAAAAAAATTAATATTTTGAAAAAACTTCTTGTAATTTTAAATGACCTTTGCTATAATTAATAGGGCAACACATAAAATATTTATTAATGTGCGTCTCAAAAAATTTGAGGCGTATTTTTTATAAAAAAAATGAAAGGGATGGTAGAAAACAATGTTTAAAATCGGTTTTGATAACGAAAAGTATCTAAAAATGCAATCCGAAAATATTTTAAAAAAGATTAATATGTTCGGAGGGAAACTTTATCTTGAATTTGGTGGTAAGTTATTTGATGACTATCACGCTTCAAGAGTTTTGCCCGGCTTTAAGCCTGACAGTAAGGTTAATATGCTTATGCAATTAAAGGATGAGGCTGAAATTGTAATAGTTATCAGTGCCGATGCAATAGAGAAGAATAAACGAAGAGGTGACTTAGGAATTACATATGACCTTGATGTTATAAGACTTATTGATGCTTTTAGAGGTAAGGGGCTTTATGTTGGAAGTGTGGTTATTACTCAATACACTGGTCAGCCGACGGCAAGTAGGTTTGAAAAAAGATTAATTGCACTTGGTATTAAGGTTTATAAGCACTACTTAATTTCGGACTACCCCTCAAATATCCAACATATAGTAAGCGACGACGGCTTTGGAAAGAATGATTATATTGAAACAAGCCGTTCACTTGTTGTTATTACCGCACCCGGTCCTGGTAGTGGCAAGATGGCAACCTGTCTTTCACAAATCTTTCACGAGCATAAGAGGGGATCAAATGCAGGGTATGCAAAATTTGAAACATTTCCAATTTGGAATTTGCCTTTAATGCACCCTGTAAACATTGCTTATGAAGCGGCAACCGCCGACCTTAACGATATAAATATGATAGACCCGTTTCATTTAGAAGCTTATGGTAAAACAACAATAAATTATAATAGAGATATTGAGATATTTCCTATTTTGAAAACAATGCTTGAAAGAATAATTGACGGTCCATCTCCTTATAAAAGCCCAACCGATATGGGGGTTAATATGGCAGGTTATTGTATAACCGATGATGAAATAGTATCAAATGCTGCAAAACAGGAAATTATTCGTAGATACTATAAAACTCTATGTTCACAAAGGCAAGGACTTTGCGAACAATCAGAGGTGCTTAGATTAGAACTTTTAATGAGCACTACAAAACTTTCAAAGGATAATCGTCCTGTTGTTGAAGTCGCAAATACTCGTGCAGAAGAAACAGGTATGCCTACTGTTGCATTGCAACTTCAAGACGGCACTATTGTTACGGGTAAAACTACCTCATTGTTAGGTGCGTCTGCGGCACTACTCCTTAATACTCTTAAAGTATTAGCTGGAATTAATCATAATATTTTGCTTATTTCGCCGATAGTTATTGAGCCTATACAAAGATTAAAGGTTGACCATATGGGCAATCACAATCCGAGACTTCATACCGATGAGGTGCTAATAGCACTTTCAATTTGTGCCGCAACAAATCCCACCGTCACATTGGCACTTGAACAGCTTCCAAAACTGTATGGTTGCGAAGCACATTCCTCTGTAATTTTATCAAGTGTGGATGATGGTGTTTTTCAAAAATTAGGAGTAAATATAACAAGCGAACCAAAGTATCAAACAAAAAAACTTTATTATTCAAAATAGTTAAATGAAATAAACTTATTTTTACAAAAAATTCAGCACTAATTAATTTAGTGCTGAATGTTGACTTATTAAATTTTTTTTATTAAAATAGAACTAACAACTTTTGGAGGAAAATATATATGTTAAACACAGAAAAAACTATGGAAAAAATTGTTACACTTTGCAAGGGTAGAGGCTTCGTATATTCCGGCTCTGAAATTTATGGAGGCTTAGCAAATACTTGGGATTATGGCCCTTTGGGAGTGGAACTTAAAAATAATGTTAAAAAAGCTTGGTGGAAAAAGTTTGTGCAACAAAGCCCTTTAAATGTTGGGCTTGATAGTGCTTTGCTTATGAACCCTCAAGTTTGGGTAGCGAGCGGACATATTGGCGGTTTTTCGGACCCTTTAATGGACTGTAAGCAATGCAATACAAGACATAGAGCCGATAAATTAATTGAAGATGCCACAAATACCGCCCCAAACGGTTGGACAAATGAGCAAATGTTAGAATTTATAAAGGAAAAAGAAATCGCTTGTCCTGATTGTGGTGCTAAAAATTTCACTGATATTAGAAAATTTAATTTGATGTTTAAAACCTTTCAAGGGGTTACAGAAGATGCTAAATCTGAAATTTATCTTCGCCCAGAAACTGCACAAGGCATTTTTGTTAATTTTAAAAACCTTCTAAGAACTACAAGGAAAAAAATTCCTTTTGGAGTAGGTCAAGTTGGAAAATCTTTTAGAAATGAAATAACTCCGGGTAATTTTACATTTAGAACAAGAGAATTTGAGCAAATGGAACTTGAATTTTTTGTAAAACCGGGAACTGATTTAGAATGGTTTTCTTATTGGAAAGATTTTTGTGCTAATTGGCTTTATAATTTAGGTTTGAAAAAAGAAAATGTTAAGTTAAGAGACCATAAAAAAGAAGAACTATCCCATTATTCCAATGCAACAACAGATATAGAATTTTTGTTCCCGTTTGGTTGGGGCGAATTGTGGGGTATTGCCGATAGAACTGATTTTGATTTAAATGCACACAGTAAGCAAAGTGGAGAAACTTTAGATTATTTTGACAATGAAACAAACGAACGATATGTTCCTTTCGTAATTGAGCCTTCTTTGGGTGCCGATAGAGTTGCCTTAGCATTTTTAGTGGATGCTTATAATGAGCAAGAAATAGCAGATGGAGATGTTAGAACCGTGCTTGCTCTTCATCCTGCATTAGCACCAATAAAGGTGGCGATTTTACCACTTTCAAAAAAGTTAAGCGAGGGTGCTAACAATGTATTTACTATGCTTTCCAAAAAGTTTATGACTGAGTATGACGAAAGTGGCTCAATAGGTAAAAGATACAGAAGGCAAGATGAAATTGGAACTCCATTTTGCATAACCTATGACTTTACCTCACAGGAAGACAATACCGTTACAGTAAGAGATAGGGACACTATGGAGCAAATCCGTTTGCCTATTTCGCAATTGGTTGCATATATTGAAAGCAAATTGGAATATTAATTGTCATTTGTTAATTATTATAAAGGGGGTTAATTTATGTGGACGAGGGCAGATTTAAAAAGCAATGCAAAAGATGTGCTTAGGAAATACTATTGGTGGGCTTTGCTTGTTTGTTTTGTGGGTGGATTGTTTTCAGGGCAAGGAGTAGGAGAACTATCTATAAACTTTGGCAATATCTTCAATCTTAACACTAATAATAATGATTTTAATAGCTTTGACAAAAGTGCTGACTTTAATAGTTTTTTCTCTTCAATTGACTGGACATTTATTGCTCCCTTAATTGCGTTTTTTGTTATTTTATTGTTTTTTATATTTGTTTTAAGCATTACTTACCAAATATTTATTGGCAATGTGATAATTGTTGGAATAAATAAATACTTCTTAGAGGCAAAAAAAGACAAAAGTAAATTCTCAAATTTGTTTTACTCCTTTAATGGGCAAAGATACTTAAACATTGTAATAGCTATGGCTTGGAAGGAACTTTTTGTATTCTTATGGTCATTATTATTTATTATACCTGGAATTATTAAGGGGATTTCCTATTCAATGGTGCCATACATAATGGCTGAAAACCCAAAAATGCGTTATGATGACGCTATAAAATTAAGTATGAAAATGACCTGTGGGGAAAAAGCAGAGATTTTTGTTTTGGGGCTTTCTTTTTTAGGTTGGTTCTTATTGGGAATTCTTCTTTGCTTTGTAGGTATTTTATTTGTTTATCCTTATTACTATGCAACATTTGCAGAGCTTTATATTACACTTAGAGACAAGGCAATTAGCAATGGAAATGCCACTTTAGAAGATTTTGGCATTGTTAGAGCCCTAACTATTGAACAAGAAAATTAATTGTCAATTATAAATTATTCAAGTGTTTTATGACTTCTTGTAATAATTAAATTTTAACTATTGACAAACACTTAAATTTATAATAGAATATTCTCTGCGTCTATGTGGCGGTATAGCTCAGTTGGCTAGAGCATTCGGTTCATACCCGGAGTGTCGTTGGTTCAAATCCAACTACCGCTACCAACTTAGATGTTAGAGGTTAGAGGTTAGAGGTTAGAGGTTAGAACGAGGGAAGGAACAAGACATATTTTTTTGCTGACAACTGATTACTGACAACTGATTACTATTATGGCCCGTTGGTCAAGAGGTTAAGACACGGCCCTTTCACGGCTGTAACAGGGGTTCAATTCCCCTACGGGTCACCAGAAAAAAGCAACCTTTCGGTTGCTTTTTTCAATGAAATTCGCCTTGTGGCGAGTGAAATAACTCTGAGAGTTATGAAATACACTGCGTGTATGAAATATGTCTGCGGACATATAAGGCGAATTTTATTTCAGTCATTTGTTTTTGGCAAAGTTATTGTTATTTTAGTAAACTCATTTTCCTTACTATCAATATCAATTTTGCCATAATAAAGTTCAACTATATGCTTAACTATTGATAAACCTAAGCCAGTGCCTCCACTTTTTTTAGAACGGCTTTTGTCAACTCTATAAAACCTTTCAAAAACTCTTTGCAAATCGTTTTTTGGAATTCCTATTCCATTATCAAAAACACTTATATAAACATTATTTTGGTCTTGATCTAATTTTATTTCAACTATTCCGCCATTCTTATTATATTTAATTGCATTATCAGTTAAATTCAACAAAAGCTCAAAAATAGAATTTTTATTTGCAAAGAAATACACTTCCAAAGGTGTAAAATTAATAGATATATTCATTTGACTTGCTTGTTCCTTTACAACGGCTTTAACCTCTTCAACAATATCATTTAAGTTTATTTTTTCAATATTTTTATCCTTTGTTTTGCTTTCAACTTCTGAAAGCAAAAGAATATCTTCAACTAAATTAATAAGTCTTTCGGATTGTGAAAGTATTATTTTTGAATATTCTTTTACAGTTTTATCATCTTTAATATTATCTTCTAATAAAAGTTCTGAAAAGCCTTTAATTGATGTGATTGGGGTTTTTAGTTCGTGGGAAACATTTGCTACAAATTCACTTCTTATTTTTTCAGCTTTTATTATTGCTGTAACATCTCTTATTATTATCACAACACCTTGTGTATCTTCATCTTCAAAAATTGGGCTAATATAAAGTCTTAATGCTTTATTTGAAATTACTCCTTGAGAAATATTTATTTCACTAATATTCTTGCTATTTATTACATCTTCAATAGCATTATTTAGTGCAGTATTTCTTGTATAGAAAAGAATATTTTTATCAAACAACTTTTCCTTTATATCCAATAATCTTTTGGCACTATTATTTATTAACAAAACATCTTTGTTTTTATCTAAAATTATTACACCTTCACGCATTTTATCTAAAATAATATTAATTTTATTATTTTCATTTTTAAATTTTAAAAAATATTCATTCAAATTACTATTTATCTTTTCAAAGCGATATGCAATAGGCGAAAGTTCCTCATATGCAAAATTAATACTAAAAGTTTGATTATTTTCAATAATATTTAACTTTTCTGAAAACTCTAATATAGGTTTAATAATTAATTTACTTAGTATTTTTGAAAGTAATACTGCAATTACAACCGCTATAATAAGTGACATTATTACTAAAGGCAAAGAAAACAAAATAATATTAATGCTGTCCATAAGTGGAATAGACAATCTTATTACAGTATTTTCATCAAATTTTTTTGCTATATAAATGGACATTTTGTTGTTGGTTTCGGAATATCTAATGCTTTTCCCTTCCCCTTTTGCAAAAGCATTAATTATTTCTATTCTGTCAGAATGATTTTGATATTTTTGCAAAGAAAGAGAATCTCCTAATACTATACCATCTTTGTTAACAAATGTAACTCTAATATCATTTCCAATAACATCTGCATATTTTCTTGCTAAATCTTGATAATTTAACTTTGAAATATTCTCGTTTTTAATTAATGATATTAAACTATTTAAATGTATTCCAATCTTTTCAGTATAGGAACTATCTAAAAAATAAAAGGATAAAGCCCCAAAAATAATTATGGAACATAACGATACCGCCAAAAATGACCAAAATATTCTCTTTTTCATATTTCGTTTCATTCCTTTCATCAAGAGGCAAAATTTACAAAGCTGTAAATTGTTTATTCATTACTACTCAAAAACTTATATCCCAAACCTCTTATGGTAGAAATAATTTTTGGTTTTTCATCATCATTTAACTTTTTCCGAAGACTTTTTATGTGCATATCAACTGTTCTTGTTTCACCTGAATAATCATAACCCCAAACATTTTCCAACAGTTTTTCTCTACTTAAAGCAATATTCTTATTTTTCATTAAGTATTCAAGTAATAAAAATTCTTTGTATGTAAGGTCAATGTTATTATTTAGATATATTACATTGTGCTTTTCAATATTTAATTCAATTCCATTAGATTTAATAATATTATTGTCGCTTTTGTCCAAAAAAGCAGTGTTTCTTCTTAAGACTGCCTTAATTCTCGCTATTAATTCAAAAACTCCAAATGGCTTTGAAATATAATCATCTGCTCCGTATTCAAGAGCCAAAACTTTGTCTGTTTCTTTTGACTTAGCAGAAAGCATTATTATTGGTATGGTAGCATAATTTGAATTTCCTTTTAGGCTTTTAAGAATGCTTATTCCATTCATATTAGGAAGCATAATATCAAGCAAAATTAAATCGGGGGTTTGTTTTAATAAAGCTTTATTAAACTGCTCATATTTTTCAAAACCCAAAAAATCCATATTTGAAGATTTTATAGCACATTCTAAAAGTTCTAAAATTCCCTCATCATCTTCAATAGAGTAAATTAAAAGCATTTTTTATTCCTCATTCCAAATTTAAATTATTCTCATATGTTTATGCTCTCCCGTAATACTAAATATTACCCATTCGGCAATATTTTCAGCATGGTCTCCAATTTTTTCAAGATATTTTGAAATCAAAAGCAAGTCAATTGCTTGGTCAGTATTTGATTTATCCTTAATAATTAAATCTATCAAGTCATTTTTTACTATATTAAATAAATTATCAACCTCATCGTCCAAATCAATAGCCATTTCAGCAATAACTAAATCTCTTTTTACAAAAGCATCAATACTAAGACGAACCATTTTTACTGCTAAATCTCCCATTTGAGGAATATGTTCTAATTTCTTTATATACTCCTCATCTGACATTTCAAGAAATATCTCAGAAATATCTGCTGCATTATCCCCTATTCTCTCCATATCAGTGATAATTTTTAAAGCCGTGCTAATTAATCTTAAATCCTTTGCAACAGGTTGCTGATGAAGTAATAGCTTCAAGCACTTGCTTTCAATTAATCTTGTCATTTCATTAATAGATACGTCATTTTCAATTGCCATTGTTGCCATTTCTTTATTCTGTTTTTTTAAAACGGTTATTGCCATACTAATGGCTTGCTCAATCATACTACCCATTTTAATAATATCTAAATTTAAATTATCCAATTCCTGGTCAAATTTATTTCTCACTATAAAACATTCCTTTCGTCTAATTTTAAGCATTATCTGTTTGGAAAAGAGAAGTAGTGCAGTTGCAAGCGTAAGGCGAAAAAACGCACGATTGCATATTTAATATATGTTGAGAGTATTTTTAAGCCGACAACGAACAAATGTGCTGCTTATCTTTTTCAAACCAATTATCCAAACCTACCCGTAATATAATCCTCGGTCCTTTTATCCTTTGGCATGGAAAAAATATCGTCTGTATCTGCATATTCTATAATTTCTCCAAGCAGGAAAAATGCTGTTTTTTGAGATATTCTTGCCGCTTGTTGCATATTATGTGTAACTATTATAATAGTATATTTCTCTTTTAATTCAAACATTAAATCCTCAATTTTAGAAGTTGAAATTGGGTCTAATGCTGATGTTGGCTCATCCATAAGTAAAACTTTTGGGTCCACCGCTAATGCTCTTGCAATACACACTCTTTGTTGCTGTCCTCCCGAAATGCTAATTGCATTCCTTTTTAATCTATCCTTAACCTCATCCCACATTGCCGCCGCTTTTAAGCTTTTTTCAACAATTTCATCAAGTTGTGATTTTTTCTTAATCCCATGAGTTCTAGGACCAAATGCAATATTATCATAAATACTCATTGGAAATGGATTTGGCTTTTGAAAAACCATTCCAACATTTTTTCTAAGTAACGAAACATCAATATCCTTATATATGTCCACTCCATCTAACTTAACTTGCCCAGTAATGGAACAGCCTTCAATTAAATCATTCATTCTATTTAAAGTTCTCAAAAATGTAGATTTGCCACATCCGGAAGGGCCAATTAAAGCAGTTATTTTGTTTTGCTCAATATTAATATTTATATCTTTTATTGCTTGAAAATCACCATAAAAAAGGTTTAAATTTGATACTTTAAATTTATCCTGCATTGTTTTTACCTCTCTTAAATCTATTTGCTATAAAATTAGCAAGAAAATTTATTAATAACACTGTAATTAATAAAACTACTGCTGTTGCATATGCTTCATTTGTATGAAGCCCTTCACTTGATAATGAATACATATGAACTGACAAAGTTCTTGCGGAATTACCCAAATTTTCAGGAATTTTTGCCACAGTTCCAGCCGTATATATTAATGCCGCCGTTTCTCCCACAATTCTGCCAATACTAAGAATTATCCCTGCTAAAATTCCCGGTATTGCACTCGGCAAAACAATAATAAATACAGTTCTTAACCTCGTTGCCCCTAAACCAAAACTACCCTCACGATAAATATCCGGCACAGATTTTAATGCCTCTTCGGTTGCACGAATTATAAGCGGTAAAATCATTATTGAAAGTGTTAAACTTCCGGCTAAAATTGAAAAACCCATTTTCAAAAAAGTAACAAAAAACAAAAGCCCAAAAAGTCCATAAACTATTGAAGGGATTCCGCTTAATGTTTCAGTAGTTATTCTAATGTATTTTACTAATTTATTTCCTCTTTTTGCATATTCCACTAAATAAACGGCACATAAAATCCCTATTGGTGCCGAAAATAATAAAGACAATAAAACCATATAAATAGTAGTTGCAATTGCCGGGAAAACCGACACATTAGTAGAGTTATATACAAAAGAAAATAAAGAAGGCTTTAAATACGGAATTCCGTTGATAATTATATATAAAACTATAAAAAGCAAAACAGAAACAGTAATAATTACTGCTATTATAACAGAAATTAACATAAAAAGCGATAGTGGGTTTCTTAAATAAGTTAATATCCGTGATTTTAAAGATATTTTATTAATAGTAACAACTTTCATTTACATTGCCTCCTTTCTGTTTGTTATAAAATGAAAGGAGATGTTAATCAATAATATAAAAACAAATAGGACAACACCGGTTGCAATTAATGCACCTCTATGTAGCTCCGCGGCATAACCCATTTCAATTACAATATTTGCCGTTAGGGTTCTTACTCCGCTAAAAATATCATTTGGAATTCTTGCTTGATTTCCTGCAACCATTATCACTGCCATTGTTTCTCCGATTGCTCTTCCAACACCCAAAACCACCGATGCTAAAACACCGGATTTTGCGGCAGGCAACACTACATTAAATACGCTTCTTTCATGTGTTGCTCCCAATGCCAAAGCTCCCTCATAAAATGAAGAGGGAACCGCTCTTAATGCCGCCTCACTTATGCTTATTATTGTAGGCAATATCATAATACCTAAAAGAATTGAGGCAGTTAAAACACTGTTTCCGCTTCCGCCAAAATTTTTTCTGATTATTGGCACTAAAACAACTAAACCAAAAAAACCATAAACAATTGAAGGAATTCCTGCCAAAAGCTCAATTATGGGTTTTAAAAATTTGTAAATTCTTTTTTCGCAAAACTTAGCCATAAAAATTGCTGTTAAAATACCTATTGGCACGCCAATAATAATTGCCCCCGCAGTAACATAAAGGCTACCAACTATCATTGGTAATATTCCATACAAAGGCGGAATGTCCGAAGGTTTCCACTCTCTTCCAAAAAGAAAGTTGAAAATTCCTATTTTCCCCATTGCAGGAATTCCTCCGGCAAACATAAATATACAAATTAACAAAACAGATATTATTGAAGCTAATGCACAAATAAAAAATATTGCCGTGCTAAATTTTTCAATTATTTTCTTTTTCAATATTTCACTTCCTCTTAACACAATTGAGTTAGAAATTCTTCCCTAACTCATTTGCATATTATGTTTTATATTGTTTATTTACTTAACTTATTTGACTCCAATTTGTAAGTTCTCCTGTATAAACTTTCAAAATATCTGCTGACGAAATATTTGTTGTTGGATTATCTTTATTTACTATCACAACAATTCCGTCAAGTGCAATTTTAATAGCAATTAATTTTTCTTTTTCTGTATCTTTTAGTTCTCTTGAAGCCATACCAATATCACATATCCCGTTTATTGCTGAATTAATGCCTGTTGAAGAGTCGCTTTGTTGGATTTCAACATTAATATTAGGATTTAAAGTAACATAAGTTTCCTTTAGTTTTTCCATAACAGGAGAAACTGATGACGAACCTGCAACAACTATTTTTCCACTTAGATTTGAGCTCTTGTATTGTGACTCATTTTCGTTTGCTTTTATATATTTATTGTCTGAAATAACTTTTTGACCTTGGCTACTTAAAATAAAATCAATAAAATCCTTTTTAAGACCTGTTACTTCACCTTTTGTAGCAATATTAAATGGTCTTGATACCTTATAGGTATTGTTTTTAATTGTTTCAACAGTAGGTACAACTCCATCAACAATTAATGCTTTAACTGTATCGTTTAGAGAACCAAAAGAAATATAACCTATAGAATAATTATTTCCCTTTACTTGATTTGTAACAACTTCTGTGCTGTTTGCAATTATTGCCTCTTCGGTTGTATGGTCTTTTTTTATGCCGTCAGCATTTTTAACTTCAATTTTTAATAATTCAATAAATGCGGTGCGAGTTCCTGAACCCTCTTCACGAGATATAACCGAAATAGCTTTGCTTGTATCAAAAGTTGCTTTACTTACAGTTGAAGAGGTGCTTTCACCACTATTACAGGATGCAAAACTTACAACCATAATAGTAATAATCGTTAAGATAATAACCTTTTTTACATTTTTCATTTTTTATTAATCTCCTTTAATTTTAATGTTTACACTATAACTATAAATTATTACTGTAAATATAGTTTATTTATTGCGTAAATTTTCTGTAAAATAAAATAATTTGTTTAAAATATAAAAAAGTATGATATAATAATTTTTATGGGGTAATATATTGTATAAATATGCAAATAAAATAAGGGGTTTATAGAATGAGCGACTCAACCGATAAAAAGGCCGTCCTTAAAGAACTGTTAGAGTTAGGTAAACGCAAGGGCTCTCTAACCACTAAAGAAATATTAACCGCTCTTGGGGATATTGAAATTGACGCAGAACAAATTGAAAAAGTTTATGACACATTGGAAAGTTTAGGTATTGAAGTAATAGACGAAACATTAGGCAATAATAATACCGTGCTTGAAGATGATAATAAAACAGAGGAAACTGAAGAGGACGAGAAAATATCTAAACTACCTCCCGAAGAGTTAGTGGTTAATCTTGCGTCCGAAGGGGTTAATATTGATGACCCTGTTAAAGTTTATTTAAAAGAAATTGGTAGAGTTTCGCTATTGTCTACTGAAGAAGAGCAAAATTTATCATTAAGAATGGCAAATGGTAGTGAGACTGCAAAAAAAGAACTTGCTGAAGCAAATTTAAGACTTGTGGTTAGTATTGCTAAACGATATGTTGGAAGAGGTTTGCAATTTTTAGATTTAATTCAAGAAGGAAATTTAGGGCTTATTAAAGCTGTTGATAAATTTGATTATACTAAGGGTTATAAATTTTCCACCTATGCTACATGGTGGATTAGACAAGCAATTACAAGAGCAATTGCTGACCAAGCAAGAACTATTCGTATTCCTGTTCATATGTTTGAAATTATAAATAAAGTAGTTAGAGTTGAAAGACAGTTAGTTCAAGAATTAGGCCGTCAACCTACTGCTAATGAAATTGCTGCTGAAATGTCTTTACCTGTTGATAAGGTTAGAGATATAATGCGTGTTTCTCAAGAGCCGGTTTCACTTGAAACACCAATCGGAGATGAGGGAGATAGCCATTTAGGCGATTTTATTCCTGACGAAGGAGCATATACTCCTGTTGATGCCGCTTCTTTAACATTATTAAAAGAAGAACTCTCAGAGGTTTTGCAAACCTTAACTCCAAGAGAGGAAAAAGTATTAAAACTTCGTTTTGGGTTAATTGACGGCAGAATGAGAACCTTAGAAGAGGTTGGCAGAGAATTTGAGGTTACAAGAGAAAGAATAAGACAAATTGAAGCAAAATCCCTTCGCAAGTTAAGACATCCAAGCAGAAGTTCACGATTAAAGGATTTTTTAGAATAAGAAAAGGCAAGAGTTTTATTGAAATCATTTAAAAAACAAACCTTTCAAAAATAATATTACTAAAAAATGTGGTGAGCAACAAATTATTAACCAAAATCATGCCGATTTCCACCATTGCTACCTATATCTTCAAATATGCACACAATTTCTTCAACGCACTCAAAATCGTCAAGGTTGTCATTTTCAATGATAGCCTTTATTTTTTGTAGTGTTTGAATTGACTTTAAATTTACTATAAATTGCTGATAATCGCTCTGTATCAGCGATTTTTAGTTTTTGAGTAAGCCCTAATTAATTTGAGTGTTTTCAAATGTTTCAAACATCATTTTTCCTATTTCTTTACATAATAAATCTTTGAATAATTCCATAAAATTCACCTCATAATACTATTAGTATTTTTTGTGTTAAATATAACAAATAGTAATTTATTTAACTATTCATTTTTTCATTAATATATGTTATACTATTAAAATAAAGAAGATTTTTCAATATTAAGCCTATTTCTATTTAGGAGTTGACGCTATGAATAAAGCTTATATAGAACCGAAAAATGCCAATATTTCAATTGATGAAATGAATAATGAATTAAACAATTTAAAACAGATGCTCATTTCAAAAAAATTAACACTAGATGATACATCTTTAAAGCAGTTAGATTTATTTACTCGCTATTTATTAAAATGGAATACCGTAATTAATCTTACAGCAATTACAAAACTAAACGAAATATTTATTAAACATTATTTTGATTGTTTGGCACCATTGCCATCAATTAGTTTAAAACAAAACTCATCTTTAATTGATGTGGGTGCCGGAGCGGGCTTTCCGAGTATTCCAATTAAAATAGCAAGGCAGGATTTGAAAATTACTTTACTTGATAGTTTGCAAAAACGAGTAAATTTTCTAAATGGTACAATAAAAGAACTTCATTTAAGTAATATAACAGCTTTACACATTAGAGCAGAAGATGCTTCACACAATAAACTATATAGAGAAATTTTTGATTATGCTACTGCCCGTGCAGTAGCCCCTTTAAATATCTTATGCGAATATTGCTTGCCCTTTGTTAAACAAGGCGGAAGTTTTATAGCTTATAAAGGAATTAACGCAAATGAAGAAATTGAATGTTCAAAAAATGCTATTGGGCTATTGGGCGGTGAGATTTCAAATATTGTTGAATTCTCTTTGCCTTTTGAAGAGGGCATAAGACAGGTTGTAGTTATTAACAAAATAAAGCAAACCCCGAGGCAGTTTCCAAGAAAGGCACAAATAATAAAAAACAAACCACTATAAAGGTTAGCATAATTAGGTATTAGAAGTGAGCAATGAGGAATTAAGGTTGAAACACTACGCACTTCTTTTTATTTGGTTTAGTTGACTTTGGCGACACCAAAACTTTCCACTTTCCACTTTCCACTTAATAAATGTTTCACATGAAACATTTTTTTTGCACAATTATATTATATTTTATTATTTACTTTTATTATAATATATGATATACTTTAAAATAAGAATTTTAAGTTAAAAGTATATAATTGCTTTTGAAAGGATAGAATATAGTATGGCAATAATAATTGCTCTTGCCAATCAAAAGGGAGGCGTTGGCAAAACTACTACAGCAGTTAATTTAGCGGCTTCAATTGCAGAAACGGGCAAAAATGTTTTATTAGTTGACGCTGACCCTCAAGGCAACGCCACTAGTGGTTGTGGGATAAACAAGAGAGAAATCAAACTTTCAATATATGACACAATAATCGGTAATGCTCCTGCCTCTGATTGTATAATAAAAACAAAATTTAAAAATTTAAGCATCTTACCCTCTCATATGAATTTAGCAGGTGCAGAACTTGAATTAGTAGAAATTAATGAAAGAGAAAAGAAACTAAAAAGTTCTTTATATACAATTGAAAAAGATTATGACTATATTTTTATTGATTGCCCCCCTTCATTAGGACTTTTAACTTTAAACGCACTTTGTGCCGCAAAAACAGTATTGGTTCCAATTCAGTGTGAATACTACGCTTTAGAAGGCTTATCCCAATTAACAAACACAATAAAACACATTAAAAAGCTCTACAACCCTTTGCTTGATTTAGAAGGTGTTTTGTTAACTATGTATAATGGCAGATTAAATCTAACAATTCAAGTTGTAGCGGAAGTTAAGCGGTTTTTTCCAACAAAGGTTTTTAAAACAATTATTCCACGAAATGTAAGGCTTTCAGAAGCACCAAGTTATGGTCAACCAATTACAATATATGATATAAATTCAAAAGGTGCTAACGCATATACCGAATTAGCACAAGAACTACTTAATAACCATAAGTGATAAACAATGACTATTTTGGTTGAAATGCTTTGCATTTATTTAATTAGAATAGTTGCCAAAAGCAACTGAGAATTTATACCATTTTATTTAATTGTGCATTGTGCATTTTCAATTTCTTTCCACTTTCCACTTTCCACTTTCCACTTTCCACTTTCCACTTTCCACTTAATAAGGAGGAAATAAAATGAGCAGAGGTTTAGGCAGAGGTCTTGAAGCATTATTTGAAGATAATTCTTATGATTCAAGCAACCATTCAATTACAACAACTCTACGATTAAGTGATATAGAGCCAAATAAGGCCCAACCTCGCAAATCCTTTAATGAGGAAAAATTGGCAGAACTTGCTTCCTCAATAAAAATACATGGGATTATTCAACCTATCGTCGTTCGCAAGTTAGAAAATGAAAGGTATTCAATCATTGCAGGAGAACGCCGTTGGAGAGCCGCAAGACTTGCTAATATTACTGAGGTGCCTGTTGTAATAAAAGAATATAATGAAAGGGAAGCAAAAGAAGTCTCTTTAGTTGAAAATCTTCAAAGAGAGGACTTAAACCCAATTGAAGAAGCTTTAGGCTACAAAACCTTAATTGACACTTATAATTTAACCCAAGAAGAAATAGCAAAAATTGTTGGAAAATCTCGCCCGGTTATTGCAAATGCTATTAGAATTTTATCATTACCAAAGGATATATTATTAATGATAGAAAAGGAAGAAATATCATCCGGACACGCAAGAGCATTGCTTTCCTTATCAAGTGAGGAATTAATTGAAAAAACTGCAAAAAGAATAAAAACAGAGGATTTAACAGTCCGAGATATTGAAAAGCTTTCAAAAAAGAAGGTTAATCAA
>Ga0265595_1001115_pt1 | contig 21706 bp, 15 predicted proteins | sample saktaG_15_FD_190148 | JGI IMG/M metagenome (GOLD analysis project Ga0265595, IMG submission 190148) | Saline water microbial communities from Sakinaw Lake, British Columbia, Canada - sak_2013_06_06_50m | ecosystem: Environmental > Aquatic > Non-marine Saline and Alkaline > Saline ...
TTCTGGAAGCCAAATCGGATTCCGCCAACGGCTCAATCCATGACAATGTAATGGCCAAAGAAGAGGGGCTTGAAAACTACCTGAAATACGATCAATATCCCCGGAAAAATCTTCTGGACCATATCATTAATCCGACGGTTACATTTGATCAATTCCGCAATGGCGAATACTTTGAAGATAGTGACTTTATTCAGGGAATCTATGACCGGTCTGTAGACCAGAAACAGAAGACAGTTCGGTTCAAAAGGGACGGATGGGCAAACTGGCAAAAATTTCGGATCGAGAAAACGATTGGCTATGAAAAGTCCGTATTAAAAATCCATTATCGCTTGATAAATACAGGTGATAAGGAAAACAGCTTCCGCTTTGGACCGGAATTCAATTTTGCCATGCTGGGTGGTAATACGCCGGACCGTTATTATATGGCGGATGGAAAAAAACTGGAAAATCCAGCGCTGAATAGTCATGGCATTTTAACCGATATCTCCTCGATGTCAGTGGTTAATGAATGGGATAAATTCCGATTAACATTGAAAGCAGATACTACCGATGAATTCTGGTATTTTCCGGTGGAAACCGTTTCGTTATCTGAAGCTGGATTTGAACGGGTGTATCAGAGTTCGGTCATCGTTCCCACAATTAATGTCAGCCTGAAACCGGGTGAAATCCGGGAGTTTGATCTGAACCTGATTGTTGAAAATCTATAAGTGATTGCGATCACGATGAAAAAATAAACCCTGCGGGAAACCGCGGGGTTTTTTATATTTATACAGTACAAAAGAAAGCATCATCTATGCTTACGGAGCTTAAAAATGCCAGGCAAGTCAACGGAGAACCCTTTCGCCGTTGGTTTACCGATGAGTATTTCGATCTGATTGTTTGGCAAACTCCGGAATATACAATAGTGGCATTTCAATTGTGCTATGACAAAGGACCCGGCGAAAAAGCCCTGACCTGGCAGCAGGCAGGTGGTTATACACATAAAGGTGTTGATGACGGTGAAGGCAGGGAAGGATATCATAAAATGACCCCGATTCTCATTCCCGATGGAAGTTTTGAGCGGGATCCGATTTTACAGCGTTTTTTTGATGCCAGTTATTCGATAGATCCGGTCGTAAGAGCGTTTGTGATTGAGCGTTTAAGTGATTACTCCAGCCGGGAATCAATATAGTTAATCGGAAGAAACTCTTCTTCGCAAATTCGGATCGAGTTCCATTTTACGTAAGCGAACTGTCATGGGGGTTACATCCACCAGCTCATCTTCGGCAATAAATTCAATCGACTGATCCAGTGTCAGCATGCGTGGCGGGCGCAGGGTAATGGTTGCATCGGCAGCGGCAGCCCGCATGTTGGTCAGTTTCTTTTCTCTGGTGATATTGATGTCCAGGTCTTGCTGACGGTTTCGTTCGCCAATAATCATCCCGCAATAGACCTCGGTACCGGGACTGATGAACAATTCGCCGCGATCGACCATACCAAAACTGGCGTAGGCGGTTGCTCTGCCACTGCGATCGGCCACGATTGCTCCGGACTGACGCTGGGGAATTGGTCCAAACCAAAGTTCGTAACTCTCAAAAAGCGTGTTCATCACGCCGGTTCCCTTGGTTTCTGTCAAAAACTGACTACGAAATCCAATCAAACCACGGGTGGGAATCAGAATTTCCAGGTTGACCCGCCCGTGACCGGGATTGATCAAATTTGTCATACGGCCTTTGCGCCGAGACAGGCCTTCGGTGACGACACCGATAAATTCATCAGGAACATCGATAAATACCCGTTCGACAGGTTCATGCTTTTTCCCGTCGATAATTTTGGTAATGACCCGCGGTTTGGATACCATCAGGGCGTAGCCTTCGCGCCTCATGGTTTCAATCAGCACTGCCATTTGCAGTTCACCACGACCGCATACTTCAAATACATTGGCCCTGTTTTTGACCGGTTTGATCCGCATTGAGACATTGCGCAACGTCTCCCGTTCAAGCCGCTCTTTCAATTGGCGGGACGTTAGATAGGTAGATTCGTTACCGGCAAGGGGACTGGTATTCACATAAAACAGCATTGAAATAGTTGGCTCGTCGACCTGAATCCGGGGAAGTGGAATCGGATTTTCAGCGGATGAAATGGTATCACCGATATGGATATTCGGGACACCGGCTAATGCGATAATATCACCGGCTTCGACCTTTTCCGCGCTGGTTTTTTTTAACCCTTCAAAAGTATATAAGGCTGAGAATTTGATGTTGTTTACAATTGTAGTTTCGCAACACAGCGAATAATTGCGGTTCATTTCCAGGTGACCGTTACTTATGCGGCCGATAGCGATTTGACCTACATAGGGATCATAATCCAGGTTTGTGATCAAAAATTGAGTCGTTTTGTCATCATCCACAAGCGGTCCGGGAATCGTTTCAACAATGGTTTCAAACAAAGGCTGCAGGTTTACGGAACCGTCATCCAGGCTGCGATGGGCTTCACCTAACTTAGCCTGTGTGTACAGAATCGGAAATTCGATCTGCTCTTCACTGGCGCCCAGATCGATAAAAAGATCATAGACTTCATTGATTACTTCCTTAATGCGGGCGTCTCGGCGGTCGATTTTGTTAATCACCAGAATCATGGACAGCTGTTTGGCTAGCGCTTTTTTCACAACGAACCGGGTCTGAGGCAGCGGACCTTCGCTGGCATCGACCAACAGGATAGCACCATCCACCATGTTCAGGCCGCGTTCGACTTCGCCGCCGAAATCCGCATGCCCGGGAGTATCGATAATGTTGATTTTGGTACCTTTGTACCATACCGCTGTATTTTTTGCATTAATTGTTATCCCGCGCTCCCGCTCCAGGTCCATATTGTCCATAACCCTGGTTTCAACATGCTGGTTTTCCCGGAAAATGCCGCTCTGCTTGAGCATGCCATCGACGAGCGTTGTTTTGCCATGATCTACATGGGCGATGATAGCAATATTTCTGAATTTATCTTTGCGCATTTAATTTGAATCCTTTCGAAATTACGAGCCGCAAATATACAGGATAAAATCAGATTATCCAACGATATAAAGCGATATGACGATGTCTTTTCTCTGGTGAATCAGACCATAAACCTCTAAATTGCCGCCCATGAAAACCGAGTTTAGAAAGCGTTACTATCATACTATTTTTGCACCGTTTAAAGACATCGTCTTTATTTTAGGGAAGATACCACTGATGATTCGAAACCGTATAAATGGTTGGGTAAGATCGGATTTTCAGGAACGCCTGATGATGGCAGTGACAGCAGTAAACGGATGCCGCTACTGCAATTACTATCATACCCGGGTCGCACTGAGGATGGGCTTTGAACCGGAGGAAGTCAAAAATCTTTTAGCGGGTGAGATTGATAATCCCGATCCCGATGAAGTCAAAGCGCTGCTCTACGCCCAGCATTGGGCCGAATCCAATGGCAAACCCGACAGTGATCTCCGTGATCAGATAATTGATTATTATGGCCACAACCGGTCAGCGATTATCGAAACCATTCTTCGAATGATCCGGTTTGGGAATTTATCGGGGAACACATTTGATTACCTGCTGTTTTGGATTTCTGGCGGACGCCGGGGATAATAAAAAAGGGACACATTGCTTTGTGCCCCTTTTTTAACATTTAAAGACTAATTACTTCATTAAGATACATTTTCGGATAGAATGAAATTCTCCGGCATCAAAGCGATACAGATAAATTCCAGTGCTGTAGCCCGAAGCATTCCATTTGATCGTATGGTTACCGGCCTGTTTTTCACTATTAATCAGAGTTTCGATCAGGTGACCATTCAAATCATAGATGGATAGATTTACTTGTTGCCGGGCTGGTAATGCAAATTCAAATGTGGTTGTCGGGTTGAAAGGATTGGGATAATTCCGGTATAAAGCAAATTCCGTCGGAAGAACAGATTCATCGATCGCGGTAAAGATATTGGCATGAGCAACACTAACAACATCACTGCGATTTCCGTGAATATCGACAGCAATAACTTGATAATAGTAATCACCACCACTGGGAATGGCCAAATCCGTGAAAGTTATCTGATCGGTAATAGCTATCTGTACATTGTTTTCCATTGTTACCGTATAATCCCGTGAAATGATATAGTAGTCAAAGTCCGGTTCAGAAGATGCTGTCCAGCTAAGGTCAACCGAAACTCCGTTGATAGTCGCGTTCAAAGTGCCGATAGGGGCAGGGGCAAGATTATCCAAAGAATATCCGAGAACAGGTATATCATAGTAATAATTATAATCGATAATTGCCATAACATAGAAGTAGTATCTGAATTCATTGTTGACATCACCGGAATCTGCAACAGTGCTAAATGGAATACTGTAACTGCTTGCACCGGTTGCCGGAATTGATTCAAGTATCGTAAAAACAGTATCGCCGTACATCATAACATATACGTCATATCTATCGATTCCGTTTGCTGGCAGGACATCATGACTGCTGGCAGTAAATTGAATCAACAGCTCCCCACCTTCGTCATTTGGTACATCAATGATTGTCAAAATGGGTGCGGGATTGCTGTTGGGAATTGATATAAAGTTATTTCTTCTTAATGTGTCGGTTGTGACACCATCACTGGCGATCAATGTAACTGAATAACCCCCGACCTCCGTATAGGTAAAACTCGGGTTTTGATTGGTAGCATCAATAACATTGTCCCCGTTAAGATCCCATGCCCAGCTCTGGATCGGATTGCCTTCCGGTATCTGGAAAGAAAGATCGGTAAATTGAACAGTCAGCGGAACCGTGCCGGTTTGAATATCAGCGGAAAAATCAGCAACTGTACCCCAGTTCTTATAAGTGATAAACGTTTGCTCACTGGAAATCCAGTAATTTATCCCGGTATCCCATTCCTGATAGAGTATTTCAATGATATTAAAATCGGCATCAAATGTAAATACTTTTTTTTCTGTATATTGCCAGTCGGTAGAAGCCCAACGTTGCCATTGAATCCCATCGATGAGATTATTGGCGTCGATATGATTCTGTTGGCGTTGATTGTTGGTCCATTCATAGGATCCGTTGCGATCAGGATCGTCCCAATGCTGATGGAGAATTTCTTCCTCCACACCGGAACTGTTATAACTGTAACTTGTCAGGTTTTCATTCAGCCAGGTGCTGAAGTACCAACCTTCACCTAACATTACCGATAAATTGCCACTGGCATCATAGGTATAGGTATAACGGCTGCTGTTGGACCAATGATCTGAACTCCAGGTCTGATTAATTGCTTCAGTAAGTTTATTTGCGGAGTCATAGGTGTATGTAAAGTGGCCTTTGTTCCACCACACCTGTGTAAATCCTGGAATTTCGTGGTATTCGATAACTGTTCGTTCCGTTTGGTTTCCATTGGAGTCATTGATATACTCGGTCTTGGAGTAATTCACCCACTGTTCATTGGAATATGACCAGTTTTCCAGCAGTTCGCTAGTTAAATATCCATTGTTGCCATAAGTCCAGGTATTCCGTCCACTACTTGTCCATTCAAGGCCGCTCCAATCCTGAAATAATTTTTCAATAATCTGGCTACCACTATTGAAAGTACTAATTGTCTGGCTGCTGAGAACCCATTGTTCATCATCCTCGTCCCAGAAATACTGGGTGTCTGTCTGTTTGTAAAATGATGATTGATTGGAGTCACCAGTTGTGGCGCCAACTAATATGATCAGGATGAAACCCAGTGTGATTAGTTTTATTTTACTCGAAAACATATTTTTTCCTTATTATTTATAAATATTAATGTCGAATCCGTTTTCAAAATGGAAATTGCAAGTTTAACCAAATAACCGTTAATAACCTATGGATGATTCCATTACGGTTTAACAGTATATCCATTCAAATAGAAATTGAAGAAAATGACGATACATAACTATCGATGTTCATATGATTAACCATCGAATTATCAGAAAGCTCTGCGATATTTAGCATAAAATGTTGTATTTTACATGTTGTATAAAAATGAGTTACCAAAAAACCAGATGAGGACATAATGAAAGGATATTTTACCTTTGTACTACACAGTCATTTACCCTATGTGATCAATCACGGTGAATGGCCCCATGGGATGGACTGGCTTTATGAGGCGGCGGCGGAGACCTATCTCCCGCTATTGAAGGAATTTAACGCCCTGGTGACCGACGGGATCAGCCCGAAAGTGACGTTAGGTATTACTCCGATATTGGCCGAGCAGCTAGCCACAGAGAAATTCAAGTTTGGTTTAATCCATTATCTTGATCAGAAAATTGAAGCCGCCGAAGAGAACCGGATAGAATTTGCAAAACTGAAAAATGAACATCTGGAACAGGTAGCCCAGTTCTGGATCGATTTTTATTCCGATACCAAAACTCTGTTTACCAATGTCTATGGCAAGAACATTCTGGCCGGATTTCGGAAACTTCAGGATGACAATCACCTGGAAATCATCACTTGTGCGGCGACCCATGGCTATTTTCCCCTGCTTGGTTCCGATGAAGCCATTGACGCCCAGGTTCGTGTTGGCAAAGAAACCTATCAACGTCATTTTGGCCGGGCCCCAAGAGGCATGTGGCTGCCGGAATGCGCCTATCGTCCCAGTTATGAGTGGACTTCACCAGTTCCCGAATATTCGAAAAAATTTCTCCGCAAAGGCATCGAAGAATTCCTGTATAAATATGACATCCAGTATTTTATTGTTGATAAACACCTGATTATGGGCGGTGAAGGCAAGGGTGTCTATATCGATCGGTTTTCATCATTAAAACAGCTCTGGAGCCAGTTCGAGAAAAGCTGGAAACCCAATAAAGAGATTAAGGAACGTTCAATCTTCGAAAATTATCTGGTAAGCTCTACCGGAACAAGCCGGGCGGCGGTAGCTTATGGACGTCATGAAGAATCGGCTTTGCAGGTATGGAGCGGTGAGTACGGTTATCCCGGCGACGGACGCTACCTGGATTTTCACAAAAAACATTTTCCCGGTGGACACCGCTTCTGGAAAGTCACCAGCGCCAAGGCCGATCTGGCCGACAAACAGGAATATTATCCCGAGGCCGTTGAGGAGTCTTTGGAAAATCAGGCATCTCATTTTGCCGGACTGGTTCAATCGTATATCGAGAAAAATTATAATGAGACTGGCGAGATTGGCATACTGACAGCGCCGTTCGATACGGAACTCTTTGGTCACTGGTGGTTTGAAGGTCCCCGCTGGTTGGGCAAGGTGCTTCGGAAACTGAATACAAACGATGATGTTAAAACCGTAAGTCTTGGTGAACATCTCAGTGAAAATCCGCCAAAGGTTTCAGTGTCACTGCCGGAAGGTTCCTGGGGACAGGGTGGTTTCCATTATATCTGGCTGAATGAATGGACCCAGTGGACCTGGAAACATATCTATGCCGCTGAAGACCGAATGACGATCCTGGCCGATAAATACAAAGATAGCGATGATAAGATCGTAAGACGGATTCTGAATATTATGGCCCGCCAGCTGCTGTTGCTGGAAAGTTCGGACTGGCAGTTTCTGATCAGCACCTGGAGTGCCCGGGACTATGCGGAAGAACGGATTGCGGTGCATGATGAGCGGATTAAAAACATCGACAAAATTCTGAGTACTTACCTGGCGGACGGAACATTAGCGGAAGGCGCTGATGATTACCTGCGACGGATTCAGACCGATGACGATGTGTTTCCGACACTGGATTTCACGTACTGGTGTACTTTGGCAACGGTGACAGAATAAAGTAATACACTCATGAAAATTGCATTCGTTTCGGCGGAAGTTTATCCTTTTTCCAAAGTCGGCGGGCTGGGAGATGTGGCCGGCGCCTTACCCTTGGAACTTGCCACATTGGGTGGTGAAATCATGGTAATCACACCGCGTTACGGGTCGATTGATCGTTCGGATTTCAATATTGAGGACAGCCCCTATCGATTTACCGTAAAACTTGGTAATGAGGCAATTGATTGCGGATTATCCCGCTGGCAATCCCCTCAACATCCCAATGCTCAGGTGTTTTTTATCGAAAATGAACAATACTTCGGTTCTCGTGGAATCTATAGTGACCGCAAGGGAATTCCCTATGAGGACAATGACAAACGCTTTCTGCTTTTATCCAAAGCAGCTTTGGAAATATATAAAGTCCTGAACTGGATTCCCGATATTATTCACTGTAATGACAATCATTGCGCTCTGATTCCGGTTTATCTGAAAAACAAACCATCGGAGTACCCGCTTTTTCAGAACACAAAAACACTGCTGACTCTGCACAATATCGCCTACCAGGGCACTGTAACTATGGACCGGCGCGGGATATACGATTTACCGGATAATCTGTTTTATCCCACCGCCCCAATGGAATGGTATGGCCGGATCAATCCGTTGAAAGCGGGAATTCTGTTTGCTGATGCAATAAACACCGTTAGTCCGACTCATGCCAAAGAGATCGCGGGAGATGAACAAACCAGCGCCGGCCTTAAAGGCATTATCGCTGCTACTGGAAAACCGGTTCATGGAATCCTTAATGGCGTGGATTACTCGGAGTGGAGCCCGCAAAGGGATATTTATATTGCCAAGCCCTATTCTGTCAGGACTGTTTCTGAAAAAAAGTTCAATAAAATCGCATTACTGAATGATACCGGGATCGATCCAGCGATGGTTGATAAACCGCTGATCGGCATGGTGACAAGGCTGGTGGAACAGAAGGGGATACTTCTTTTGATCGAAGCGTTGGAACGTTTGATAACGCTTGACCTGGCGATAATAATCCTGGGCAGCGGGGAACCTGACTATGAACAGTCGCTGTCCAAATTCGCGGAGCGTTTTCCCGGTCGCCTGAAAATTGATTTTGGGTATAATAATCCACTGTCCCACAAAATCATGGCGGGTTGTGATCTGTTCCTGATGCCGTCACGGTATGAACCTTGTGGGATCACGCAGATGGCAGCCCTGAAATACGGAACGGCGCCGGTAGTGCATAAAACCGGCGGGTTGGCCGACACCGTGATTCAGTGGAACGGCCAAACGGGCAACGGGTTTGTGTTTGAAAAGTATACCGTGGATGATCTGATAAAATCGCTCCGGAATGCGGCGTCAGTCTATTATAATAAGAATGAATGGCGACAGCTGATGCTGAACGGGATGGCTACGGATTTTTCCTGGCAGCAATCGGCAAAGCAATTTATTGAACTCTATGCATCCTTAATTAACAAAGATGATTAGCATGAATTTAAAAGACCAGTGTGTTCTCGTGACCGGCGCATCCCGGGGCATTGGCCGGGCGGTGGTTATTGCATTTGCGAAGCAGGGTCGGCCCCGCATCAAATTCCCCGTCAATAAAGTCATTTCTCGTCGGAAAAGTACGCTTATATTTACCAGAATTAATAATTCTGAGTTTGGACAGAAACGGCACAACCAACGCCCATTTATCGTCCACCTTATGACCTCACACGTCGGCGAGCACTGTCATGGTGTATTTACGGTAATATAGCGAAAAGGATTCCTGTTTAAGGCCCTTGTAAACTACTATTTGCAGTATTTGTTTAGCCTATATCATTCTGATCTGCGATTAGACCTGTAGAATAAAAAAGTCGTGGCCGATCTGATTTCCTTTACAAAAGAAAACCGGATTGATTTATGATAGTATTTCACATTTCTCAAAAATAGTGTTATCTTTTTATATAATAAAAGGACCGAAATGGTAAATCGTTCTCAGAAAATTCGTCTTGGTATCTTTCTAACCTTCACGACCATCCTGTTGATTGTCACTTTTGTCATCATTGCCGGCAACAAACTAATGGAAAAGCGGGATCATTATTACATTCAATACCGGAATGTATCGGTCATTGGATTGCAGGTTGGCAGTTCGGTAAAATACTATGGAATTAATATCGGACAAGTCAAAGATATCACCATCGACGCAAAAGACATCAACAATGTCAATGTTGAGATCAGTATTAAAAAAGGAACACCGGTGAAAGAGGATGTTGTCGCAACCCTGGTCAGCGTAGGGATTACCGGGATCAAACAAATTGAGCTGACCGGTGGCAGTAACGAAGCGGCTTTGCTACCACCCGATTCAAACATCCGGCCCGGCACTTCATATATCGATGATATTACCGGAAAGGCCGAAAAAATTGCCGAAAAATTTGAGTTGCTCCTGAATAATATCATCGCAATGACATCCGATGATAATCGTGTAAAAGTGAATGATATCCTCTCGAGTACTCACAATCTGATTGAAGAAAACAGAACGGTTCTGAACAGTACGATTGAAAATATGAATTCGCTGCTGACTGAAAACCGGAATGTTCTGAAAACAACTTTGAAATCCTTAAACCAACTGATTAATGAAAACCGAAAAATGTTGAACCAGGTATTGACCAGCACAAACAGCATTATTGATGAAAACCGCGAGCCACTTCACCGGGCCTTCAACCAGCTGGATTCCGCTTCCTATTATATGGCTCAATTTGTCCGGTCGGCCGAGAACAGTCTTGAAAAGCTGGACGGTGTAATCACCAACGCCTCGACATTCAGCGATAAACTGGCCTCCACCGATGTCGAGAAATTGACAACCGAAATTAGTACAACGCTAACCACGATAAACAACACTTTCACTCACGTCGATCTTACCGTTTTAAAAGCGCGTCAGGATCTGATCAAGTCCATCGAATCATTGAAACAATCCACCGAGTACCTGAGTGAATTTTCCCGAAAGATCAACGAAGACCCATCAGTACTATTGCGTTCAAAACGCTAATTGTTAGGATATTCCATGAAACGACATTATTTACTGCTGATTATCCTTTTTATGTTTTCATGCTCGAATAAGGAGTTTGTCTCAAAAAACTATTACATCCTAGAGTATTTTCCCCATACGGAACAAAAAACATTACAACGGAAAACACCTCTGAATTTTACCGTACAGGTAAACGATCTGACAATACCAACAACCTATGACCGAAAAGAAATTGTGATTCGGCACTTTGGCCCACGGATCACTTACTCTGAAAACGATATCTGGGCAGTTGATCTTGCTGAAATTATTCCCAACCTGATCGCCAAGCGAATCAGTCGGTACGGAATATTCAAACAGGTCGCCCGGGAATTTCTCAGTATTCGGCCGGATTATGAAATTATTACCAAGATAAACAATATTGAAGTTTACGAATCTGAAAATCTCAAAGCCGCCCGCCTAAACATGGATTTCTTCCTGCAGGAACGCGGTGCCAAAGCCTATACTGTTGTTCATTCCATCAACCGCGAATCGGTTCTTCCTGACCACCAGATGGAAACCTTTGTCCAGGTCGTCAACGAAATCATTCTGGATGAGACTGATAAATTCCTGATAAAAATACTCCATCACTTCGACGGAACACTTGAGGCCGAAACCGAGATTGTCACAAGCACCTACGACTCCCTGTTTGTCGAGGCCGCAGAAGAAAGCACAGAAGGTATGGGAGTTCTCTTTTTTCCATCAATATCCAACACCGATAATGAACCTGCCTACAAAATTATCGACAGCGAAGGAAGCGAAACCATCGGTACGCCCGGCAAAGCAGTTCCACTAAATGCCGGCAACTACTCCATCCGATACGGATCGGGAAGCATGAATCAGTTGATGGAAACGGAAGACATCAAAATCGTACCGCGCTACAAAACCATTCTGACACCTGACTGGAGTTGTCTCCTGGTCGACGTTATTGACGAAAAACGGGAAGTCGTAAAGGTCCGTTATGAGGTCTTTGAATCAGAAACAGGGCAGAGTTTTGGTACCGATATTCCGGCCGAAAGAGAATACGGAGAGCAGCAAAAAATTTGGGTGTTGAAACCGGGGCTTTATAAAATCACTATCAATAACGAACCATTTAATACCTACCGGAATTTTTCAACCGTATATCTAAAAGAAGGTGCTTTTCAGCGGTTGACAATCGTTGTCGGAACTGACCAGGAAGGTACGCCCACAGATCTGATCGGCGCCGGAATCCTCGAAGAAAGTGAAATGGCCGGATCAACCGGATACTGGCGATTCCTGAACGCGTTTTATGGTAATGCTTATTTCAACAGTGATAATGAAAAAATCCGCACGGAACGGGAAACCACCACAACCCTGAACACTCAATTTGAAAATAAAATTACCTATGATAATTTCCCAGTGAATTATACCCTCCGAAATCTGATCGAACTAGGCACTACAAAAACAACGGATACCGATTTCCGGGTTTCCAATGATAATATCTATTTCAGAAATACATTCATACTTTATTTTTTGAAAAACATTGGTTTATATGGCCGGTTTGACAGTGAATCCCACCTATTGAACGAATATGTCTATTTTTCATCACCGATTAACTATTTTAAGAAGAGTCCTGCCGGTGATACACTGGCTGTCGGCCTGCAATCCAAACGGGTCCAAATCAAGCCCGGCTTCATGCCCATGACCCTGAAAGAAGGAATCGGCATAAACCTAAGAGCCTTAAATACCGGCCGTGCCAATCTGAACATTCGTGCCGGATTCGGTTTGCGCCAGGATTATTATGACAATGTCTACTCCCTTTCTGACCTTTCTGAAACAATCGATGGTGTGAATTACCGTGCCTTCTCAGCCCTGAGTTCGCTGTACAAAAAAGGTACGGAGGTTTCCGTTGTTGGTAATTTTCAATTACCATTGAATCTGACGTACTACACCAATGCCGATTTCCTGTTTCCTTTCCGCAGCAATGAGGCCACGACCATCGAATGGGAAAATGTATTCAATCTAAAATTATTCAAATACATTTCCATCGATTACCGACTGCGATTACGCAATAAGCAGGCGGAAAACGGCCAGGATTACATTGTCGATCGTCATGCACTTTTTCTGAGAATAACTTACTTCCTAAGATAAATCATTAATGAATAGAAAAACATCCGATAATACACTGAAATCAGTCCGAATTCGCTCCCAAGATTCGCAGCTGATTTTGGAAGGTTTACTCTCTATTCAAACGGTTCCGGAGTTACAGAAAAACCTGAAACAGACTCGTCTGGAAACAGTAAAAACGGTTGATCTTTCCGGCATTGACTACATCGACAGTGCCGGTGTGGCTTTTCTGGAAGAGCTGATCGATCGAACCGGATCGACGCTCAATCTTCAGAAAGCGAATGAGAAAGTTCAAAGGGCTCTTGAAACATTCTCATCTCATGAGAACCAAAAGCCTGAGCAACTGCCGGAACCCGGCTTTTTTGAGTCCGTCGGAAATTCTGTTTATAATATCGGGGACTCTGCCATGGACTTTCTGTTTCTGACATCAGAAATAGTGCTATGGTCTTTTTATGGTATTTTTCATCCCGGCAGCCGCCGTAAAGGGTCGGTAATCCAGCAAAGTTACCTGATTGGCAGCAACGCCATTGGTATTATTGCACTTCTCTCATTTGTTCTCGGACTGATTCTGGCACTTCAGTCAGCTGCTCAATTACGGCAATTTGGCGCCAGCATTTACGTCGCTGACCTGATTGCCATTTCAATGGTCAGGGAAATGGGGCCAATGATGACAGCAATTATTATTGCCGGCCGCAGTGGTTCGGCCTTTGCGGCTGAAATTTCGACGATGAAAGTTACAGAAGAACTTGATGCCCTAAAAATGATGGCAATCAATCCGGTCAGTTATGTGGTTGTTCCAAAATTTCTGGCAATTACTATCTGCATGCCATTGCTCGTTACCCTGTCAATGATTCTCGGAATCCTGGGTGGCTTTGTCATCGGACTGACCTATCTTGACCTGACATTTGTGTCCTATTTCAATGAAACCGTCAGCATTCTTACGGCCGAAGATATGTTGGTCGGCCTCAGTAAAAGTATTTTCTTCGCTTGGGTCATTGTCATCATTGGTAGTTATTTCGGTTTCAAAGCCCAGGGTGGCGCTGAGGGAGTCGGTAAAGTAACCACATCAGCCGTCGTCGCTTCGATTTTTGCGGTCATTTTTCTCGATGCGCTGTTCAGTTTAATATATATGATCTAATCAAATGCCTAACGCCGTCATTCAAATCAAAAATCTGGTCACCCAATATGGTGACAAAACCATTCTGGATCAGATCAGCCTTGATTTTTTCGAAAATCAGATTACTGTCATACTTGGCGGCAGTGGTTGTGGTAAAACAACTTTGCTGAAAAGCATTATCGGTCTCGTGACTCCCACTACCGGCGAGGTTAGGATTTTCGGTGAACCCTTTGATGCTGTAGATGAAATCTACTACAATGCCACTCTGCGTCGGATTGGCGTCCTTTTTCAAAATGGGGCACTGCTAAATTCAATTAATATCGCTGAAAATGTCGCCATTCCCCTGGAGCAACATACTCATCTCGACCGAAATCTGATTGATACAATTGTCCTGACCAAACTTCATATGGTTGGTCTGGATCACGCCGCCTATCTCCTGCCTTCGGAACTTTCCGGTGGGATGCGAAAACGAGCCGCCCTGGCGCGGGCAATCGCCCTGGATCCGGAACTGCTTTTTTGTGATGAACCTTCCGCCGGGCTGGACCCCCTTACCAGTGCCGCTCTTGACAAACTAATCCTTGATCTACGCGATCAACTAAATATGTCAGTAGTGGTCGTGACTCATGAACTGGCCAGTATTCACCGAATCGCCGATCGGATTGTTTTTCTGGATCAGGGTAAAATACTGTTCAGTGGTTCGCTGGCAGAAGCAAAAACCTGTCAGATTTCTGAGGTTGAACTTTTTTTTAAAACCGGTAGTTTCTGACAACATATCGGCCTGCGTATAACTACCGATGGAATTATCCCCAAGGATTTTTTTCAATATTTATGCAGTAAAGCAGGGGGCGGACTCGCAAAAACTCACCCGCTCTAGTTGTGGAATAATCGCTTACCCGGTTTTTACATCCAACCCTGATACAACGCACTCCGCTCAGTCACTTTTTTCAGATAATCTTTGGTCTCACTGTAAGGAAGATCCCGTAATAATTTTTGGCGAAGCCAGTCAGTATCATGTTGATTCGCGACAGTAACCGCGGCCTTCAAACTTGTGCTGCCGGTGAGTGCTTTGGCAACATTGCCAGGCCCAGTATTATAAGCGGCAATGATACATAGATTCGCTTTTTCATCATCGCTGATACCTTTAAAATAACGGTGGCGGTTTATTGAAAGATAAGCACATCCGAGTTCAATATTGTTTGGCGGAATGTACAAATAATCAGATTTCAGCAGACGGTCTTTTTTGTAGATATAAATATAAGCATCACGGGCGCCGGATTTGGGAACCAGTTGCATAAGACCGTACGCCGGGATATGAGACCGTGCTTTAGGATTAAAAAAGGATTCCGTATGCATGACCGCCATAGCGACTGCGGGATTAATATCAAAGCGCTTCGCCTGTTTGCTGACTTCGTCTTTATAATCACCGGCCCGAATCTGAATATGGTTCGGTACCATAGTTACTTTTACTGAATATTTGGTCCGTTCCTGGCCATCACGAGCATTATATGTAACGGCTTTAACTTTCTTTTTCTGGACCGTTTCCTTTGCAAAGGATTGGGAATTTGCCGGCGTCACCTCTGAACCCTGACTTGTTTTCAGCTGCTGACCCGTGTTTTTACTTCCGGCAATATCAGTCAACCTCTTCTGTATCTCGGTTTGTGCTTTTTGTTTAGCCTGAGGATCTTTAGAATCGACAATAACCTCCACTTCCACAGTCCCCTCTTTGTAATTCACACTGCTGCGGGAGTTTTTATCGGCCGAATACTCTACATTTTCTTCCCGGGTATCCTGGCGGAATTCTTCCCACTTGCGTAAAATCTCCCGCTCCATCTCTTCCATCTGCCGGCGCTGATCGGCTTCATAGGCTTCATATTCACGGGATATTTGGTCTTCATAGAGACGCATCTCTTCGGCAACTTGATCCTGATAATCCATGGTTTCCTGCTGTATGGCCCGTATGGCCTCCTGCTCTTCCCGCATAATATCTTCGATTGTTTTATCCTGCGCCTGAATCTGAGTCACCAAGAGAAAACCGGTTATTAAGCCGAAAATGACATTATTCTTTTTCATCGCTACTAATTTCCTATATGTATCGTTCGTTCAAATTACCTGTTAATGACGAAAAAGTCTCTTGTTTTGTCGTTTTTAATTTATATCAATACCTTAACACAATTCTAACTATTTCTATAGATTAACTAACCCAGAGAAATAATTCAAGATTGAAAATCGTGAACAATCTGATGCAAAGATCAACCAGCCAGCGTTTTAGAAATTCAAACACATCGTCGCCCAATTTTTCGGACTCACCCTCGGTCAAAATCCGATCGCTGATATTCAGAACCCGTTTTATTAAATCTTGGTGCGGCACTTTATGGTTGGCAATATCCGGATCTCCATATTTAAGCATAACCGTTTCCTCATTATCAATTTCAGCGATGCCGATAGGCCAGGCATCATCCCCTGTGATAATTGCAACCAGTGTGTTCGCCATAATACCTCCGGTATTTGTGATCCTTTCTAAAGTTATGGAAATTTATTTTAGATATCGCATTAATATAAAATCAACAATCTTTCTGATCCGATAAATTATTCCCGGTTTTGCTCAGAACAGTATAATAACCTTGACTTTTCATATATTCAGTGGTTTATTACTAACTGGGAAAATTGATGTAGGAAACACTGCTAAATATTTACGGCAATGGTTCTGAATTTTCGCAAGGATGGATAAAAACTTTACCAGTTAGTGGGGAGGTAAGTAATGGCCAAAATGGATTCAAATCCAAATCTGTCACCGCAAGAAAACATGGAAATGTACCAGGCGATTTTCGAGGCAACGGGAACGGCAACGATAATTGTCAATGAAAACACCTCCATTGCCATGGCCAATCATGAGTGCGCCCGGCTCACCGGCTATACCCCCAAAGAACTGGTCGGCCAATCTTGGACCAGCTTTGTGGCCCTCGAAAGCCTTGACATAATGCAACGTTATCATAAAACTCGTCGCGGAGACACTTCGGCGGCCCCAAAAAAATATGAAGTAAAACTGATTAATAAAAAAGGTGATGTCCGCAATGCAATGCTGGATGTCAATATAATAACCGGATCGAAGCAAAGTGTGGTTTCAATGTTGGATATTACGGCTTTGAGAGCCGCCGAAAATACTGCTTTGAACAACGAAATCAAATCTCATGCAATTCTGGACGCTATCCCGGATTTCATGTTCCAGATCGATAAAGACGGTATTGTTAAAAACTATAAGGGGGACAAGGAATCTCTGTATACATCCCCTGATAAATTTTTAGGTAAAAACATACAGACTGTTGTGCCGCCGGACCTTGCTCAACTCACCATGAACAATCTGAACGCCGTGTTGCAAACCAAACAGATGAAAGTGTATGACTACCAACTCCAAATCAATGGAGAATTGCGCCATTTTGAATCCAGAATGGTGATCTGTGGAAAAAATGAAGTTCTGGCCATTGTCCGCGACATTACTGAACAAAAAAGATCCGCAGACATTGTCAAAGAAAACGAGTCCCGTTTAAATGCCATGATCAGTACGATCGACGAAGCGGTATTTGAATTTGACAAAAACGGTACCTATCTGAATATCTGGGCCACAAATGAAAAAATGCTGGCGGCGCCAAAGCATGAGATGTTGGGAAAAACCATTACCCAGGTATTAAAAAATGGACGGGGAACTGATTTTTTAAACATAATCAAGCGGGTCATCCAAACCGGACAATCGGAAAATGTCGAATACCAGCTGAATGTTCTGGGCGGGGAATACTGGTTTAGCGGGCGAATCAACCCAATAATTACTTCCGATGGTGACATTAAAACAGCGTCATTTATCATACGAGACATTACCGATCGTAAACAGACCGAATTAGCGCTACAGGAAAGCGAAGAACGTTTTTCGGCTTTTATGGAGACTCTGCCAATTACCGCATTTATAAAAGATCCAGATCATAAATGTCTGTACGTTAATCAGGAAATGAAAAAGGTTTTCGACACTGAAAACTGGATTGGTAAAACTATATTTGAAATTTTCCCTCCGGAAATTGCCCAATCACTTGAAGAATCGGATGAGAAGTCATTACAAAAGGGTTATGGTGTGGATATCCACACCGTACCAGATAAAAGCGGTAATGAACGCATCTGGGAAACCCATGTATTCCGAATCGATCGAAAAGACCGGCGCCCCCTGCTTGGTGGATTTTCCATGGATATTACGGGTCGGAAAAGACAGGAGGATGAATATCAAAAGCTGTTTATCACCGTTGAACAAAGTCCTATATCTATTGTAATTACTGATATTAATGGCAAAATTGAATATGTCAATCCACAATTCTCTAAAATTACCGGTTATCGGGCAGAGGAGGTTGTTGGCAAGAATCCCAGCATTCTTAAAACCGGTCATACAAAAGCAGAAGAGTACTCTACGCTTTGGGAAACCATAAAGAAGGGTAATGTTTGGCGAGGAGAGTTCCTGAATAAGCACAAGAACGGGGATTTCTATTGGGAAGACGCAACAATTGGCCCCATTAAAGACAAAAATGGAAACACAACACACTTTGTGGGTTTAAAAGTCGATATTTCTCCACGGAAAAAAGCCCTGGATGAGTTGCACCGCATTCATGATATTTACCGGAACGCCATTGAAAACACAAACGGCGTACCTTATCAATTATCCTACAATAGATACAATTACGATTTTGTCGGATCCGGCATCGAAAGCCTACTGGGGATCGACTCTACAGAATTTTCACCCCAAAAGATGATATCAATGATAGAAACCCAGATAGTCACTGACCCAGAAACATTTACTCACAACCCCCAAATATATGCCCGTGCATTTCGGGAAGGTAAAATAAAACCTTATCAAATGGATATTAACGTTACTCTGGACACCGGTGAGAAAAAATGGATCAGCGATTATTCTACACCATTAATTGATGATAAAACCGGCGGCATTATTGGCTCACTGGGTATTCTGCAGGATATTACAGATCGGAAATTAGTGGAATCTGAACTTCAATTCCGCTTACAATTAGAGGAAATTGTTTCAGCGATTTCAACAATATTTATCAATATTGATATAACTAATATTGACTCCGGTATCGATAAAGCATTGCAAATGATTGGTCGGTTCATTGGCGTTGATCGCAGCAATGTATTTCAACTTAACGATAACGGAACCATAATGAAATTGACGCATGAATGGTGTGCAGAAAAATCACTAACCCAAAAAGAAAATCAACAAAAACTATCAACAGAAAATTATCCGTGGTTGATGTCCCAACTGAAGCAAAAAGACCACATCTATTTTCCGACAATTGCGGAGATGCCGGCTGCCGCAAACGCTGAAATAATAGCCCTGAAAGCGCAGGAAATTCGATCAATAATCATTATCCCGATTATATACGGTGAAAAACTGATGGGATTCCTCGATCTTGACGCCCTCAGCGAAGAAATGGCCTGGACTCAAAAAGACATTGCTTTGCTTCAAACAATCGGCGATATCTTTGCCAATGCACTGGAACATTTTCGTGAGGAAAATGACAAACAGAACATTCAGCACCAGCTTCTCCAATCACAAAAAATGGAGGCCATTGGAACGCTATCCGGTGGTATCGCTCACGATTTCAATAACCTGCTGACAGTTATTCAGGGACACGCCCAACTGATGATGATGAACATGGATGAAAGCACCCATCAATACCGAGAGCTGAAACAGATCATCAATGCTACAACCCGCGCCGCCAACCTGACCAGACAACTGTTATTGTTCAGCCGGAAACAAGCGATGGAATTTATCCCGATCAATATCAACCAGACAATCACGAACCTTCTAAAAATGATAAAACGGTTAATCGGTGAAAATATCAGCATTACAACAAAATTGGAAACAGAGGCCTGGACTATCGAAGCCGACGAGGGTAATCTCGAGCAGGTTCTGATGAATATCTCCGTCAATGCCCGGGACGCCATGCCGCAGGGTGGAAACCTGACCATTCAAACCAAAAATTATGAGATTACTAAAGAAGATTGCAAACTAAGACCTGATTCCTATCCCGGCAGATTTGTCCGGATTATAATTGAAGACACCGGTACGGGAATCGCTCCCTCTATTCTGAAAAATATATTTGAACCCTTTTTCAGTACCAAAGAAGTTGGAAAAGGTACCGGGCTTGGTTTGTCCGTTGTCTATGGAATTGTCAAAAAGCATAACGGATGGATCAATGTATACAGCGAGATGGGAAAAGGTTCAAATTTCAAGATATATATACCCGCCACCGACCAAACGATCAATACAGTTACAATGGAAAAGGGAAATTTGAAAACTCTTCACGGAAACGGGGAACGGATATTACTCATTGAAGACGAAGAAGGTGTACGGGAATTTACTGCTGCGGCACTTCGCCAGTATAACTATACTGTCTTTGAAGCCCCAAACGCGGCAACAACACAGAAAATTTTCACTGAAGAATCAGGACGTTTTGACTTAATCATCTCCGATGTAGTTTTGCCAGATGGAAATGGTTACAGCCTGATGGAAGAGCTACTTGGTGAGAATCCGGGGATTTCCGTAATTATGTGCAGTGGTTATAGTGAGGAAAATATTCAACAATCAATTCGTGAAAACAAAAAGTTTCTATATATCCAAAAACCGTTCAAATTACTGGACTTGTATCAAACCATTTACTGTATTTTAACACAGAAAAAATAATATCCCTGGTTATCGGGTTTAATTCTTCAAAGCTGCATACATAATCTCAACCGGGTGCAGAGCGTCCCTTCCTGTACCATCTTTGATCTGTTGCCGGCAACTAGTTCCCGGTGCTGAAATGATGGTGTCCGGCGATGCTTCTCTGACAGCCGGAAAGAGCACCATCTCGCCAATTTTCATCGAGACTTCATAATGCTCTTTCTCAAATCCAAACGCTCCGGCCATTCCACAACAACCGGACGGAATTTCTTCGGCCGTGTAATTTTCAGGAAAGGATAACATTTTCAGTGTGCTGGCAGTAGACGCAACTGCTTTTTGCTGGCAGTGTCCGTGCAGTTTAATGTGCTGCTTGGCGTCCGTGAATTGTGTAGAAATGATCTTACCTTTTTCCACTTCTTTCATAAAAAACTCATCAAAGAGAAAGGCGTTTTCGGAAATCCGCTTCGTGGCCTCCTTCAGTTCACCGTTAACCAGGTCAGGATATTCATCACGGAACGCCAGAATCGCCGATGGTTCCACACCGATCAGTGGTGTTTCCTCTGTAATAATGTCTTTCAATGCAGAAATGTTTTTCCGGGCAATTTTCTGTGCCGAACGAACCAGGCCTTTGGACAAAAACGTGCGGGCACTGATACCGTGTTCTGGCAAGATGACTTCATAACCCAGCTTATTCAGTAATATAATCGCTTTAATGCCAATCCCGGTGTCCAAAAAATTGGTAAACTCATCGGTAAACAGACAAACCTTGCCTTTCTTCGGAATATCACCCAGATTCTGAACATATTTTTTAGCCCAGCGTCGTAAGGGTGTTTTTTGCAGCAACGGAAAATTGCGGCGTTGGTCAAAGGTCAGAATCGTTTTCATAAGGCCGGCACTCAGACGGTTTTTCATAAAGAAATTCATGATTCCCGGAATCCAGGAGCCTATCGCGTGAATAAAGGGCAGGTACGCCACCGCCCGACTGCGCAGGGGAACGCCATTGGCATCGTAATA
>Ga0265595_1001116_pt1 | contig 21698 bp, 17 predicted proteins | sample saktaG_15_FD_190148 | JGI IMG/M metagenome (GOLD analysis project Ga0265595, IMG submission 190148) | Saline water microbial communities from Sakinaw Lake, British Columbia, Canada - sak_2013_06_06_50m | ecosystem: Environmental > Aquatic > Non-marine Saline and Alkaline > Saline ...
ATCGGCCAATAGCCGGCGCAATGGGAATTTCATTCTGTGCATTGACAGAGCATTCTTATGACCTGGACGATACCGAGAATTCTTGGACAGAAAACGATCCCAAACTGCCTAAATGGACACAATTCAAGAAATCCATTCAGGATTTGAATGCGGAAGACCAGGATTTTCTGATCATTCCCGGAGAAGAGGTATCGGTGGATAACGGATTTGGACGAACCGTCCATATGGCAATCCTAAATGATCCGAATTTCCACATTGGTTCCGGTGACGGAATGGAACATTCCCTGGGAAAAGAAACCGAAAATCACTATGCCAAAGTTCTTGATTTGATCCCCGATAACGCTCTGGCTTTCGCCGCTCATCCCTTTGATAATCCGTCATGGCTTCACCGTCTTCTGATTCACCGGGGCACGTGGAATCGCTGGGACTCACATCCACGTCTGAATGGATACCAAATTCTAAATGGAAGCAACTCTTCGGATTTTGAGACAGGTAAACAATTCTGGATCAGTCAGTTGCTTAAATGCTATCAACCACTCATTTACGCCGGAAACGATTCCCATGGAAATTTTAACCGCTTTCGTCAGATTGTATTGCCACTATTATTTATGCGAGAACATCAAAATCAGATATTCGGATTCAATCTTACCGGTGTAAAATCCGAACTGTCGAAGGGGCAGGATAGTATCATTGCGGATTTGAAACGGGCAGACGTAATCATTTCAAATGGCCCGTTTATATGTTTATCCATGAACTCCGAAAGAATTCTCACCATTACAGCAAAATCCAGCAATTTTTTCGGTTCACTTAAAACGCTTACTGTTTTTCTCGGCGACCTTGCGAAACAAACCGAGGTCAGTTTTCACACAAAAGAGTTCCAAGACCGACTGACTGACTACACTGTACAACTACCAACCATCGATATTCCCGATCAGGGTTATTTCAGGGCTGAAATCAGTACGCATAAAAACCGATTCGCAATGACAAATGCCTATTGGTATAATTTCAACTTTTAAAAAAATTTAGGGAATATCTCAGTGAAGTTTATTAATATTGTCTATTGATAATGGTTCAATAAAGGAGCCGGCATGAAATCAAATCAGAACACCGATAATGATAAGACTGAACATTTATTTGGACGCCTTATCGATCTCGCCAGAGACGTATCGCGCAGGCGATATAGTAATCCACAGGAGATTTTCGAATTAACAAAAAAAGAAAAGTATCCACAAAAAATCTCTGACCTGGCTGAATCCTTCGGTATGATGATGGTTAAAATCGAAGGGCGTGAGATTGAACTTGAAGAAAAAATCGAAGCATTGGAAAAAGCTAACCGTGATCTAAATCGTCAGATTCGGGAACGGCGCAGTGCTGAAGATATGCGGAAAAAATATGAGTTTATCGCCAATTCTTCAAAGGAATTCATGACCCTGATTAACCGAAATTATCAATATGAGGCAGTCAATGATGCTTATTGTTTTGCCCATAATCGGGATCGGTCGGATTTTATCGGAAATACCGTATCGGAAGTCTGGGGAAATGATGTTTTTGAATCTGTTCTAAGTCGAAATTTAAAACAATGTTTCAAGGGCAATGAAGTCCGCTACCAGGAGTGGTTTAATTTCACAGCACTGGGAAAACGTTATTTTGATGTGGTTTATTATCCCTATTTTAACCGATTAAAAAAAGTTACCCATGCGATTGTTGTCACCAGGGATATTACAGATTTGAAGCTAATGGAAGAGAGACAGCGGGAATTGGAATTGGAGTTGATGAAGGAGCAGCGATTATCGTCAATCGGGCTTCTGGCAGCCGGTATTGCACATAATATTCGCAGCCCATTAACAGTAATTTTGGCCCGAGCCCAAATGATGAAAAAGATGTTGACCGAAAATCATTTCCTTGATCCGATCATCGACCAGGCAAAACAAATTGATAAAATCCTGGACACGATGATGATCAAATGTCGCAAAGAACACGATTCGGATAAGACAGAAATAAATTTGAATTCTTTGCTTGAAAGAGAACTGGATTTTCTTGAAACTGATCACGACTTCAAAAATAAAATAAAAAAAGACTACCACTTTTCAGAGCATTTGCCCGTTATATTCGGCGTTTACAGTGACTTTTCACAGGGATTGGTAAACATCATCAAAAATGCCGCAGATGCTATGTTTTTATCCGATGAAAAACGACTTGGAGTCCAGACTTCTTTTGATACTCAATACATCTACATTAATATTGCAGATACCGGCTGCGGAATTGAAAAAGATAATATCCCAAAATTGTTTAATCCGTTTTTTACCACAAAGGCCTATCATTCGGATAAAAATGAAGATAAACCGAATGGAACCGGGTTGGGATTGTATAGTTCCTACCAGATTCTTAAATCCTATGGTGTTACATTCGAAATCAATAGTGAAATTAATAAAGGAACGACTGTAAATATTAAAATTCCCTTTACCAATCACCAAAAATCAATTACCAGGAGCAAATAAATGAATAATGACCGAGACCCCGATCCAAAACTGCTGAATCGTCTGGAATCCCTACGGCAGAAAATCTCAGACGAACAGAAAGAATCTCTTGAACATGCTCAAAAACAGGGACAAGGCAATTATGATAAAAAAGTCGATGAACTACTGGATTATCTTTCAAAAGTAGCCAAAGATATATCCCGCCGGCGTTATGGCGATCCTCAGGATATATTCGAGCTAACGAAAACCGGTATATATCCGGAACAGATTTATGAATTAGCAGAATCCTTTGGTATGATGATTGTAAAGGTGGAAGCCCGCGAACTTCGACTCGAACAAACCATCGATAAGCTGAAAGACCTGAACGCTCATTTGCAGGCAGAATATGATAATCGGGCCAAAATTGAAAAAGAATTACAGACTTACCGGGATAATCTTGAATCCCTCATCCGGGATCGTACTGATGAATTAATGAAAACCAACGAGACGCTACAGACCGAAATTCTCGAACGTCAGACGATTGACGAAGATCGGAAAAGATTGGTCGATGACCTTCAGGAAGCGCTGGACAATATCAAAACACTAAAAGGCCTGGTACCCATCTGCTCTTCCTGTAAAAATATTAGAGACGACAAAGGCTATTGGAATGATCTGGAGGAATATATCAGTGAACATTCAGAGATTGAATTTAGTCACAGCCTCTGTCCGGATTGTATGAAAAAATATTACCCGGAAGAATACAAACGACTACAGGAAAAAGGTAAACTGGTGTTACCACCGGAGAAATGAGGTCATTATGTATTACCTTGCAGAAACCGAAAATATTCTCGATTATCTGATCCGGGCAGTTAAAAATGCCGCTGCAAATACGTTTGATCCCGATAAATCAATCTTCGAAATGGCCAAAACCGATAAATATCCCGAACAGATTACTGACCTGGCTGAATCTTTCGGTATGATGATCGTCAAACTCGAAGCCCGAGAATTGCAGTTGGAGCAGACTATTCAGGAATTACAAAAGGTTCATGGACAATTGAAACAGGAGCTGCAGAAAAAACAGGATGCCGCTTCAGCGCTTCAGCAAGAGCGTAACCGCTTGGAAGATCTTGTGCGGGAACGACGTGGAGAAATCGTGAAATCCAACCATAAACTGCAAATCGAAATTCTATCCCGGAAGCGAATTGAAGAAGAGCGCGAACAGCTAATCTATGAATTAACTGAAGCTCTGACCCGGATGAAGCAGTTGAAACAATTACTTCCTATCTGCCCGGCCTGTAAAAAAATCCGCGATGACTCCGGGTACTGGAGTAATCTTGAAGTTTACCTGGATAAACACAGCGATGCTGAGTTCAGTCACGGAATCTGCCGCAGCTGTATGAAAAAACTGTACCCGGAACGGTATGAACGATTATACGGAAAAATCGATCCGGAATAAACACACTCAAAATGATAAACGGTATATAAAAAAGGGCGGTCGAAACCGCCCTTTTTCTATCTGAAATGATTAGAACTTTTTATTACTTGGTGATTTTCAGATACTGTTCATAGCGTTCATCAACAATCACTTGCTGCTCTTTCCAGTAGATTTCTGCATTTTCCGGGAAACTGAGTTTCAGGGATGTATACCGTTTTTCACCTTTCAGAAATTCTTCAACCGGCAATAACGGTTTCTTGGAATCCAGGGTAAACGGGTTTTTCCCTTCGGCTTTCAGAGCCGGGTTGAAGCGATAGAGCATCCAGTAACCGGTATCTACGGCTTTTTTCTCTTCCTGCTGGGTCATCTGCATATTACAGCCATGATTGATACAAGGTGCATAGGCAATGATAATCGCCGGACCATCGTATTCTTCGGCTTCTTTCACCGCTTTGATATACTGGTTCTTATTGGCGCCCATGGCAACTGAAGCCACATAAACGTAGCCGTAACTCATCAGCATCATACCCAAGTCTTTTTTCTTGGTCGTTTTGCCAGCTTCGGCAAACCGGGCGACCGAACCAAGCGGCGTCGCTTTGGAGGCCTGGCCACCGGTATTGGAATAGACTTCAGTATCGATTACAAGAATATTGACATTTCGGTTAGAAGCCATGACATGGTCCACACCACCGTAGCCGATGTCATAAGCCCAGCCATCCCCGCCAAACGCCCAAACGCTCTTGGGAACAATATAACTTTGCAGTTCCTGGATTTTAGCCAACACCTCTTTTTTATCACAACAGGCTTCTTCGATCAGTCCGGGTAATGCCTCCTGAATTTTCTTCGAAACCGCCTTGATTTCAACTTCCTTTGTATCCCAAAGTTCAAAGGCTTCTTTAATCAATGCTTTAAAATCAGCATTCACATCCATCTCAAGCGCTTTTTCCATACTAAAATGCAGCTGCTTGCGGTTGGCATCGACAGCAAGGCGCATACCCAAACCGTATTCTGCGTTGTCTTCAAAGAGTGAATTTGCCCAACTTGGACCGTGACCGTCTTTATTACTGGCATAAGGAATTGTTGGGAATGTCCCGCCCCAGATTGACGAACAGCCGGTGGCATTGGCGATGATCATCCGGTCACCATAGAGCTGAGTGATCAGTTTTACATAAGGTGTCTCACCACAGCCTGCGCAGGCTCCTGAGAACTCCAGCAGCGGTTGTTTGAACTGACTGCCCTTAACAGATTCAACCTTTACCGCCTGGCTGAGAACATCCGACGGTAAAGCATCGAAATAGAGCGCCTTTTCGGATTCACCGGCTTCCCGTTCCTCTTGAATCGGCTTGGCTACGAGCGCACCCTTTGGACATTCGTTAACGCAGTTCATACAACCCTGGCAATCTTCCACATAGATCTGCAAACGGTATTTCATACCGGCATCTTTCCCGATGGCATCCAGTGTATTAAAATCCTTCGGGGCATCGGCTAGGTCTTTTGGATCGATCAATTTCGGACGAATAGCAGCATGGGGACAAACAAAGGAGCACTGATTACACTGAATACAGTTTTCCTTGATCCAGTGCGGAACCATTGGCGCTACACCGCGTTTTTCCAGTTTGGCTGTTCCCACCGGAACATAACCGTCCAGAGGCATATGAGATACCGGAATATCATCGCCTTTTTCACGCATGATTTTCTCAACAACATTCTTTACGAAGTCATTAGCATCATCGGGAACCAATTGTTTAACCGAAGCGTGCTTAGCCGGCAATTCAGCAGGTACTTTAACTTCGACCAGTGCTTCGGCTGTCGCATCAACTGCCTTCCAGTTCATTTCAACAATCTCACGGCCTTTTGAACCGTAGGATTTTTCGATGGCAGCCTTGATCAGCTTAATCGCGTGGTCTTTTTCAAGAACGCCTGAAATAATAAAAAACGCCGCCATCATCACCGTATTAATGCGTCCGCCTAGTCCGATATTATTGGCAATTTCCAGTGCGTTTATATTGTAGAAACGAATCTTCTTTTCGATAATCGTTTTTTGCATTTCCTGCGGCAAATTCTCAAACGCTTCCTCTTTACTCCAGATAGAGTTCATCAGGTAAACGCCCTTTTCCTTAATGCCTTCAAGGATGTCATAACGATCCATGAACGCCTGGTTGTGACACGCAATAAAATCCACATTTTCAACCACAAGGTATTCGGATTTGATCGGGTGTTTTCCAAAACGCAGGTGACTGCGGGTCGTCCCGCCGGACTTTTTCGAATCGTATTGAAAATATCCCTGCGCAAACATATCGGTATTATCACCAATTATCTTGATTGAATTTTTGTTGGCCCCGACAGTCCCATCGGATCCCAATCCCCAGAATTTACAGGAGATCGTGCCTTCGGGAATCGTATTGATTTTTTCTTTAATTTCCAGGGATGTATTGGTCACATCGTCATTGATACCAACCGTAAAGCCGTGAGTAGCGGCCCCGTCAAGGTGATCATAAACCGCTTTGACCATTGATGGAGTAAACTCTTTCGATGACAATCCGTAACGGCCACCGATAATTTTCATATCTTTTCCAGCCAAGGAAACCACAACGTCCATATACAGCGGCTCACCGATGGATCCGGGTTCTTTGGTCCGGTCCAGAACGGCAATCTTCTTTACCGATGCGGGTATAGCATCGACAAAGTGTTTCACTGAAAACGGCCGATAGAGACGGACTTTTACAACTCCGACTTTCTCACCCTTTTTATTCATATAATCAATCGTCTCTTCAACAGTATCGGCACCACTGCCCATGATGATGATGATTTTTTCCGCATCGGGAGCACCATAATAATCGAACAGGTGGTACTGACGGCCAATCTTCTTTGCCAGTTCGTCCATGTATTTCTGAACAATTGCCGGAGCATCAATGTAATACTGGTTCACTGTTTCACGTCCCTGAAAATAGGTGTCCGGTCCTTCCTGCCCGACCTTGAGCTGTGGTTTTTCCGGATTCATTGCACGTGCCCGGAAAGCCTCAACATATTTCATATCAAGCATTTCACGCATTGTATCGTATTCGATTGGGAAAACTTTCTGGATTTCATGAGAATTCCGAAAACCATCGAAGAAATTCAGGAACGGGATATTGGATTTCAATGTCGCCAGATGGGAAACCACACCCAAGTCCATAATTTCCTGAATAGAACTGGCGGCCATTAGCGCCCAGCCGGTATTTCTGGCTGACATGACATCCGAATGATCACCAAATATTGACAATGACTGGCAAGCCAGTGAACGAGCGGATACATGGAAAACCGCCGGAAGCATTTCACCGGCAATTTTATGCATATTCGGAAGCATCAGCATTAAGCCCTGGGAAGCGGTAAAGGTGGTCGTCATGGCTCCACCGGAAAGAGCCCCGTGCACCGCACCGGAAGCGCCGGCTTCGGATTGTAATTCCACCACATCCACTTTCTGACCGAAAATGTTTTTCAGACCTTTGGCCGCCCAGGCGTCTGCCATCTCGCCCATCCCGGAAGACGGGGTGATTGGATAAATCGCTGCGACTTCGCTAAATGCGTACGCTACGTGTGTAGCCGCTGTGTTTCCATCCATACTTTTCATTTTTTTAGCCATCATTTTCTCCAAATTTTATTGTTATCATTTATATGCGCATAAGATTTCCCTGCAAAGTCAATCCAAGCCAACAAACGGTGATCTTTTTCATCAGTTATATCGACTGCCAAACAACCTAATCCAACGCTGAAGTTACAATTTATGACCGGCAAAACCAAACGATATTGCCAGTATACCATTCAATAAAAAGGAGTGCCACGGCACTCCTTTCCTGATAGAATTGTTCACTTTCAATCGTTCTTCTAATCCTGCTCACTCGTTGTAATAAAAAAGGATTTTTCTTCAAAGTTCTTATACTTCGGGCAAAGCCGTTCGGTATTGTAAAACTCATCGATATTAACTATTTTTTTAAAACTCGTAACCACATCCAACGGTGCATTGCCATATTTGCCATTGTGCAGATTGACTAGTAGCCCGGATCTCCCTTCCAAAACAAGGTTCAGGGCAATGTTTCCAAAGGCCATTGGCACCAAAGAATCAATCGCATCCGGCGCACCACTGCGCACTAAGTAACCCAGATTTTGGATTATGGTGTTCACCTTTTCACCATTGTTGAATTTCGGCGAAATATTGCGCAGCTGTTTGGCTACGATATCACTGATCCCGCCCAGTTTTTTATGACCATACGCATCGGCTTCATTATCCTTAAAAATCATCTCCATTCCTTCGAACATGGCACCTTCGGAAATCAATACAACCGAATATTTGCTGGGATTGTCACGGCGGTCTTCGGACATCAGTTCGCACAGATGTTCAATATTAAACTTATACTCCGGAATCACACAGCGATCCGCTGCGCCAGCCATCGCCGGTACGAGCGCTGAAAATCCGGCATATCGGCCAAAGACCTCAATCACCAGAAAACGTTCATGAGAACCGGCGGAAGTCCGCAGGGCATGAGTCATTTCAATTGTCCGGCTGACGCAAGTGCTGAATCCAATTGTGTAATCCGTTCCGGGAACATCGCCATCCATGGTTTTCGGAATGGCAATCACTTTAAATCCCTGGTTGTGTAAATAAGCGCCGTAGCTTAGCGTATCGTCACCACCAATGGGAATCAAATAATCGATCTTCAGCCATTCGAGGTTTTTGATTACTTCGGGAGTCAGGTCATTAATGTCCTCATTATAGATGCTTTGTAAATGTTGTGGAACATCTTTTTTTATCATGTGACTCGGACGGGTTCGAGAGGAGTGCAAAAATGTTCCCCCCGTACGGGCAATACGTTCTACGATGGTTTCAGTTAAATGGATAAAATTATTGCTGTTATCGTAATCCTTTTCCCGGATTATTTCCGTCACACCAGCCCAGCCGCGCCGCAGCCCGATGACTTCGTGACCCTCCCGGATGGCTCGCATTGTCACGGCCCGGATTGCCGGATTCAGACCCGGTACATCTCCGCCGCCGGTCAGTATTCCTATTCGCATATTAAACTCCTTCTAAATGTATATTAGCGTTCAGTGCGGGAAGTTAATGAATCAACAATGAAAATTCAATTTGAAAAGTGGAGTAATATGGTGCTTGAAGTTTGAAATTGGATGAGAATTGGAGTAGTGGATTAATGAAGTAGTGCATCCTGGTTCTTGATTCTTGGTTCATGCATCTTCTGCATGGTCATCGCGAGGAGTGAATACAATGAACGACGAAACAATCTGTTCAGAATAGTGAATAATGACAGACTTAGCGCCGGTCTGAACAGATTCCTTCTCCCACCAAGGCGGGATCGGAATGACGATAAAACTACAAAAATTGAATGTTGTTTTTTCTGTTTAATCCGAAACGAGAATCGCCAGGATCATGGAATTAAATTTTTCTTCCGGTTTGTCTGAACGGGAAAGCAGGATAATCGGGACTTTCGCACCTACCACCAATCCGCCCACTTTGGCATTTGCCAAGTACATCAAAATTTTGATGATTGCATTCCCGCTGGTGATATTGGGAACCAGAATAGCATCTGTATCCCCAGCGATACGGCTGTCAAGCCCTTTCTTCCGGGCAGCTTCTGCCGACAGCGCCACGTCCATGGCCATGGGTCCTTCAAGAATAATATCACCAAATTCCCCGGCCTCAGCTAACCGCTGCAATTCCGCCGCGTCAACTGTTTCCTGGATTTTCGGATTGATCTTTTCTATCGGACAGAGCGCACAGATTTTCGGTTGATCAATTCTCAGTTTCCGGCAAACATCAACCATATTCTCGAGAATGGCTTTCTTATCTCCCATATCCGGGGCGATATTGATACCGCCATCACTGGTGATCAGCATTTTGGGATAAGTCGAAACTTCAGCTACCGCCACATGGCTCAACACACTGCCTTTACGCAAGCCTGTTTCCCGGTCGAGCACCGCTTTCATCAGAATCGGCGTGGAGATATGGCCTTTCATCAAAATATTGGCCCGGCCAGATCGGATTTGTTCGACGGCTTTGAATGCAATCTCACTTTCATCATTTGCATGGACAATCATATCATCAGTAATATGATAATCAACCTCTTTGGCGATTGCTTTAATCCGTTCTGAATTCCCCACCAGAACAGCATGGGCAATCCCCTTTTCGTCAATGGCTTTAATGGCTTTCAGCACGCTGGCATCATCGGCCATGGCGATGGATATTGTCTTTTTCCGATTATTCTCCTGAACGGCATTTAAAATATCCAGATAACTTTTAATCATTCAAGAACTCCTGTACAATTATTCACTTTCACTGACATAGGACTGAATTTCCTGTTCACCGTCAACCGCCCGGAATCCACCGGCGGCCAGGGATTCCAGTTCGTTTTCACCGGGATGGACGGAAATATTCGCAATAAATTTTATCCGTTCTGAAAGGTCATTCACCACTTTTTCAGAATGGGCAATGCCACCGGTTATTATAATACCATCCAGTTTGCCTTTCATTGTTGTCGCCATAGCCCCGATTTCTTTGGCCACCTGGTAAATCATCGCCCGATAAACCAGGGCCGCTTCCTCATCGCCACGATCAATTCTGTCCAGAACTTCCCGGACATCACTGGTACCGAGATAGCCCTTCAGGCCACTGTTTTTCGTAAATTTCCGATACAAATCCTTGAACGAATAGCTACCGCTCATGGCCATTTTTATCAACGCTTCCAAGGGTAAAGCACCAGCCCGCTCCGGTGAAAAAGGACCCATTCCCATCAGAGCATCATTGCAGTCAATAATTCGACCACGATCCACGGCCGCAACCGTAATCCCGCCGCCAAGATGGGCCACGACAAATTTTGTTTTATCAATTGATTTTCCGATTTGGGCGGCTCCCTTGCGAATACTGGCATTGATGTTAAGAGCATGCAAGCGACTCTTCCGCTGAATCTCCGGCACTCCGGAAATCCGGGCTTCCGGAATAAATTCATCCACCGTTACCGGATCAACGACGAAAGCCGGAACTTTATACTCCATGGCGATGCCGTGAGCGATTGACGCTCCCAGGTTACTGGCATGAGTTGCATATTTACAATTGATCGTATCGTCCATCAAGTCATCATTAACAGCATATATTCCACCTTTTAACGGTTTTACCAGTCCACCACGCCCGACCACGGCCACGAGTTTGTACCCTTCCAGCCAGGGAATAAAGGTTTTTTTTATAATTTCAACCCGCAATGGCAACTGTTCCAGGATTGACATCATGTTACAAATATCCGTTCCACTGTGATCAATTTTCTCAACCTTAATTGCCCCCTGTCGGTTGTACAAAGCCATTTTGGTTGACGTAGAACCGGGATTTATTGCAAGGACAACTTCATTATCCATTATTAATTTCCTAATGTTATACCATCTTCAACAGATCATTTTTACAAAAGTGATGCCATAGCGATTTCCCTCGTATACTATTAATTTGGAACGGTAAAAATTGATTTAATTTTCCAAGATAAAATAACCTATTCCCAAATTCAGCAAACCCGGCCTTTACAATTGTGCTTTGCCCTTAGCCGTCAAAATATTAAATTGTTGCCCAGATGCTAACTCAGGTTTACTTTATTTCAGATATTCATCTTCACTGCTATCATTCCGAATCGGAAAACCATAAAAAGTCATATCTGTTTGATTTTTTCAACGAAGTCAAAAAGAAAAAAGCCATACTTTATATCGTGGGTGATATGTTTGATTTTTGGTTCGAATACAAGCACGTAATCCCGCGACATTTCTTTAAAGTATTGCGTTTGCTTCAGGAAATGGTTGAAGCGGGTTGTGAAATCCATGTACTGGCCGGAAATCATGATTACTGGTTTGAATCTTTTTTCCCCGATGAACTGGGAATTGAATTCCACCCCGATTCGGTGGAAGCAACGTATAACGGAAAATCATTTTATATCTATCATGCCGATGGTATCCTAAAACGGGATCGTGGATACCGATTCATGAAAAAGATTCTGCGCAACCGGTTTTTCATATTTCTGTTTCGACTGATCCATCCGGGAATATCCTTTGGAATAGCAAATTATATTTCCAGCAAAAGCCGGCACCTGACCCTGCGTGATCCAAACCTGATAGAAGAAGAACGCCTGGAATTGATCGAATACGGACAAAAGATCGTCGAAAAAGGTTATGATTATGTCGTTACCGGTCATTTTCATTTACCCACCGATCACCAATATAAAAACGGTAAGCTGATTAACCTGGGTGACTGGATTCGTTATTTTACATTCGGCTATTTTGACGGCCAGAATATGCAACTGTGCTACTGGGACCGGAATTCTCTTAAAAAATCACTTTAAGTGAATCCTAATTTTTGCTTGACATAAAGGCATAAAAATTCTAATATCAAAATGTCAAACTATAGAGTGAAATCAATTATGAAAAGATTAATTTACCTGCCCATTGTTCTGTCTGTCTTCGTATTTTTGGCCTGCAGTTCGAAGGTCGCAACCATTACCGAAGAAGACATTGAAGAGTTACGCGTGGATTATAACAAGGGTAACCTGGAAACCATCAATAATATGATGGCCGTTTATACGGATCCCACTCAACCTATTGAGACCCGTATTGCCGTGCTCCAGGCGATGGCTGAGACCAAGCATCCGGACGCGATGAAAATCATCCATGATTTCATGGCCCAGGGAGTCGGCTTGAATTACGGTCTGCTTACGGCAACTGCCAATGCCCTTACTAATAATCCGACGCCGGAAAATGTTGATGCCATGGTCAACGGACTAATTTCAGCGCAGCGTAAATACATCGAGTTCCGCACTGCAGTTATGGCCAAGCTGGAGACCACGGATATTACGCTCCAGGTCGAACAGCTGCTGAACGTGTATCAGACGGAAAAAGAAAATTACGCACTGATGCAGGAATCACTGACCAGAGTGCTTGGTTCTACCGAAGATGACAAGGTCGTTCCGATTTTAATTAATATTGCCAAAGACAGAACTGTCAGTGTAACTGTCCGTTCCCTGGCACTTGAGATATTAGGGAAAAAACAGCATCCACTGGTTACTAAAACTTTTATTGAAATGCTTGGTAATCCCGAATCCCAGCAACAGATCAAGGATTTTGCCTTGCAGGCTATTGGAGATATCAAACAGGCCGATGTTATCCTCGCTCTCCTGGAAACATTTAATGCGGGGAAAGATGAATATTTTCAAATGACTGAAATCCTGACCCGGGCGCTGGGCAATTTTTCCGATCCGGCTGTAGTCCCCACTTTAGTAGAAATCACCCAAAGCGCCGAGTTCCCATTGAAAACCCGAAAAGATGCGCTCGTTGCCCTGACAAAATTCAACGACCCGGAAATATTCAAGCAGTTATTACCGATGATGGAAAATCCTCGAAATTATGTTCTTTTCGACGAAATGACCGCGATGGCATCTGCCCTTGGCGATGCCGAAGCATTCAACAATCTTCGACAAAAAGCTTTTGAAGCCCAACGAAAAGCGATGGTGACACCATGAAAAAAACAATATTAACGACACTAATCCTTATGATATTCTGTCAGATGGCGTTCTCTCAGAAGAAATCCGGAATCACGATTTCACATAAGTTTTTTGAAGTTGATCAGGATATTGAAACTCTGCGGAAAGAGCTGGCCAATGTTCGAAAGCAAATGCGGGAATTGGAAATAATGGTTTCAATACCAGAAATCCGCAAAGAGATCAATAATCTGATCCAGTTACCCGAAATGACCCACGAAATTATTCTAAATAACGGCACAGTGGTCAAAGGGAAAATTATTCATGAAGATATGGACCGTATTGTCATTCAGACCCAAATCGGGCAGTTGACCCTTTCGAAAAACAGTATCAAACTGACCCGTAAAGCCGATCTCCCAAAAGCCAATTGCATCGTCGACGGACCAATCGTTGATCAGGTTCATGAAAACAAACGGGTTTTTAAAGGAAAAATTAAAAACGATGGCGTTAGACGGGCCGACTTCGCCCGCATTATTTTTTATCTTTATGATGAAGGAACCACACTGCTGGCATCGGATTCCATCCTTATTTCCGGTAATTACCACATGTATAAAAGCGGCGTGCAGACAGATGCAACAATAGAACCGGGACGAACATTCAATTTTGATTGTGAGGTCGAAATACCAGAAGACGCAAAGGTAAGTTACTTTATCAAAAAAATCAGATGGGACGAATTTGATTGATATTCCAAACTGCCGGTCAATCCTCAATAAAAACGGAGCGTAATAACTTGGTTCAGGGATTTGAAAAACGGACTTGCCACAGATTTGAGATTCCAAATGCCGCATTGATGTATAAAAAAATCGGATTCTTTCGGCAAAAAAAATATGAGAATTCGATTCGTTTGTATAATATCAGCAAGGGGGGATTGTCCTTTGCCTGTGATGAAGATATTAAAAAGGGTAAAACCATTATTATTAAGCTGTTTATCCCTGGTGAAGCCCCCCTGGAATTACTATCTACAGTCTGCTGGCAAAAGGATTCCAGCGATGGTTACAGCTTGGCGACCGGCATCATATACCTGCCTTTTGGGAAGGGCGCGAATATGAATCCGTCCGAATCGCTGGATCGTCTACGCGAATTGGATAAAAAGTATGTGAAAGATCGGTAAGTTTCACAAGGATTTCAGTAATTTATTACTTAATTACTTTACACCAGTTTCTTATATTTATCCGGGTACAATGAAAATAATTACAGGTTCAAACTAATGATCGATAAAAAACGAATCCTGATCGTTGATGACGATGAACAGATCAGGATGATTCTGGGCGAATTCCTGACAATGCAGGGGAATGAATTCGAAACTGCCAGTGACGGACTGGAAGCTCTGGCCAAAGTTAAACTTGATATTGATTTAGTTTTAATGGATGTCAATATGCCGAATATGGACGGTTACGAGGTCATCAAACGAATTCGTTCAGAACCGGAGCACCGGGATTTGCCAATTATCATGGTAACTGCGATGGCCAGCCGGGAAGATCGCCTGCGGGCTGTCAGGGCTGGTGCTAATGATTTTATTGCCAAGCCAATCGACCAGACCGAGCTTGAAGTTCGCACCGGATCATTGCTAAGAATGAAAGATATTCAGGATACGATCAAACGCCACAAATCGGAGTTGGAAGATAAAATCCAACAGCGAACTGCTGTACTCCGTAAATCTCTGGATGAGATGGTCGACGCCCAACGGAAAACCTATGACGCATATCTGGACACGATCCGGCGCCTGGCAATCGCCGCGGAGTATCGGGACGAAGGTACGGCAGCTCATATTATGCGAATGAGCAATTATGCGGCTGTTCTAGCAAAAGGGTTGAATTTTTCACCGGGAGAGATCGAAATTGTGTTGCAGGCCAGCCCGATGCACGATGTAGGCAAAATCGGAATCCCTGATGGAATCTTATTGAAAAAAGGCACGCTGGAAGATAAAGAATGGGAAATCATGCGTCAACATACCATAATCGGCTCCCGGATTTTAAAGGAATCCAGGTCTGATTTCCTCAAAGCCGGTGAAGAAATTGCGGCAACCCACCACGAAAAATGGGACGGCAGTGGTTATCCCAATGGCCTAAAAGGTGAAGAAATACCGCGCTTAGGCCGCCTTTGCGCTGTCGCTGATGTGTTCGACGCACTGACGACGAAGCGACCTTATAAAGAAGCTTTTTCAAATGAAGAGGCATTCGACATTATTAAAAAAGGCCGAGGAACCCATTTCGATCCGGAAGTTGTCGATATCTTCTTTAATAAAGTCAATGAAATTGAGACAGTTCAAGACAAATACCGCGAAGGTAGTGTCGAGATGGAAACTCTCGACTTTGACCGACTCAGGTATTAAGTCACTCTCACTCACACCAATATTTATTTTTCAATCAACATTTCCGGATAGATGATATCCGATTTATGTTTATCTCGAGCAGAGAGCAGACGCAGTTTCTGGGCACAAAAGGCCGCAATAAATTGCTGCGGAAACTGTTCATCGCTGTAGATTTCCTCGATCCGGGCCAGTTTCTGAAGCAGTTTATCAGTACGAATGGCAAACAGCTGACCGTACAACTCCGGTGAAAAGGATTTTTTCAGAACGGTTTCAAACAACATCTTTAAATCTGTGTAATAAGGAATATAGCCGACTGGCGTTTCAATCGCCTGAAAATCCCCGTGAGTTCTGCCTTCCGCCCATAAAATCCAGATTTTTTTATCGATCTTGCTTGTCAGGTAATCTCCCGAGACATCCTTGAGAAAATAATTTGTTGAAAAGATCAGCGGTTTCTTTTTCAGACGTTTTCCAAATTCGAGATGGTTCTGAATATAGCGTGGCAAAGGTACAACCACAAAATCAAGGTTAGCCATGGGGGAATGTTTTCGAATTCCTTCCTGCCCCAACGTTGCTGCGGTGGTTTCCGATTCCAGACAGGCTCCCAGGAAAACGCCATGATCCCAGTCCAGAGACTGGCATACCGGGATATTTGTATCAGAATCCCGCCCGCCGTAAATAATTCCATCAATTTGAACACCATCGGGATTTTCCATCTTGGGATCAACATTATCCAGTTCGTTTAACCGAATAGTGTACCGGGCATTTTTATGCGCAATGGGGATTTCATTTCCATTTTCATCTTTTTTACCGCGCTCATATCTGCCAAAGTGATTCATTCCGGTTTCCGGCGCCTCTTGCCCCATTCCGATCCAGTATGGTTTTTTATTATTGATGAGAACATTGGAAAAAATCAGCTCCCGGGGTGTTGTCAGACAATTATAGATCAACGGATCATCAACCGGGTTGACATCGGTAATAATTCCAAATATACCAGACTCAATATTTACAGCGTGACAACTGCCGTCATCCCAGACTCTCAAATAGGCTATATCATCTCCCACAATTGTCTGACCTGGAATCATGGCGGTGCTCGTTTTCCCGCAGGCACTGGGAAAAGCACCCGTAAAATAGGTCGTACGTGATTTACCTGGTGAGTGAATTCCCATAATAAACATGTGTTCGGTGAGCCAGTCTTCGTAATTGGCTTTATTGATTGCCAGCCGCAGGGCCAGTTTTTTAAGTCCGAGACTGTTCCCGGCATATTGATTATTGATACTAAGAACCCTGTTCTTTTCCAGATCAATGTAAATCCGGCGTAAATGATCATTTTTTGAATGCCCCCCGTCATCAAGTTCACCGGCAGAATGAACGAAATAGAAGAAATCAGGATTTCCGTTTAACTTGATAAATTCACTATATCCCGATCGATACAAAAGGTCTTCACTATGGGCAACATAAGCAGAATCCGTGATTTGCATTGCGGGAATGGAAAAACGGGAGTTTCTGGGTCCCAGGGAAAAAAACCGAACCAACATCTCCTTCCCTTGCATAATTCCGTCCATCAACCCGTAAATCTCCTGCAAGCCCTCGTCCCGGTCTATGGTATTGATATGTTTACCCAATTTCTTTCCTGCGGGCAGCAATACTCTGGTATGGTTTTTATCACGGGCCTGATCCCGATAATTGTCAAAGTGAATAGTATGTCCTTCAATCGCTAAAGGTGATTCTTCACCGGTCTGTAACGCGAGTTTCCGGACATAATCAATTTCCTTAGGATCATCACTGATAATGGTGATTTTTTCAGGCTTACACAAACGGACAGCCCATTCCAATATATCCGTAACATGCCGGTTATTTAATGAAACTACCCGTGCAAATGCCGTGTCATCCAGGCAGCGTCGCAGATGATCCGTCATATCTTCCTCCTCAATAAACCCCATACAATTTGAGACTCATGCAAAAATATAGTATTTAAAAAATCAAGATGAAACAGGAATCTTTAATAATTTAAGCGATGCAACTATTATTTAAACCAAAGAAGTAGTCAAATTCATATTATTTAAATAGTTATGCTACCTAATTACTTAAGGTGTATCTAAAAAATAAACGGTTTAGCCGATTTCAACACCCGCCGGGTATCCCGAAAGTCGGGACATATTTTTTCCAGTGCGGTCCAGAATTCCCGGCTGTGGTTCTTTATCCGGGTATGCAGGAGTTCATGCAAAATGATGTAATCAATGACTCCATCATCAAACCGCATTAGTTGCAGATTCAGATTAATATTATTCTTCACGGAACAACTGCCCCAGCGACTTTTCAAATTTTTAATAAATACTCGGTCGAAGCGAAATCCAAAACGGTCGGCAAGCAAGGCGACCCTGTTTGGGAGGTATTGTTTGGCTTCAATCCGAAAGGTTTCAATAACCGCTTTCAGAATTACTTTCTGTACATCATCATCTTCGATGTTGATTGTCTCAGGATAATAAACCATGATAATGTCATTAGAAATATGATAAGAAAAATGCGGTTTATCATGAATCTGCAGAATCAACCGATGATTTTGGGTTTGAAAGAAGTTATCGAATCTGGGTTGTTGAGATTTTTCAACCTGGCGAACACGTCGCAAGGCTTTTTGAACCCAGTCCAGATGATCGTCAACAAACTTATACGCTGTACGAACCGATACACCTCGGGGAACGGCGACCCGGATTGAATGGTTATGTCTGATGGTAATATTCAGGCGGCGGGCTCGTTTGCTAGGAACAAATTCGACTGAACCGATGTCCCGAAAAGACCGTGTATGACTACTATTCAATCTCTATGGATTCCGTTTTCTTCCCGAATATATTGCATTTGGAATCCACTGAAATGACATCACCTTTTTTCAGATTGAAAATTTTGTATTGCAACTCCAGTTTTTCAAGATCGTCCTGACTACTAAATCCCTGCACAACAGTCTCTTTCTTATTCACTGATACCCATACTTTTTCAATAAAGTGTTTATTGAAATTTTTGGAATCGTGTGTAATCCGAATTGACAACTGGTTGGTATCATTATCATATTTCAGAATAATCTCTTTGGCCGGATGCGCAAGAGCCGCTGTATTGCCAAGTAGCAGAACAGCAATTATACTACATAAAAAATATCTCATATCCATTTCCTCAAGCGTTTATGAATTTAAAATAAAAACCAGAAAACCGTGACAGGTTGCCAGAATTGCTGAAATAATTCCCAGCAGGCGGTGATTTTTAAAAGACAGTTTGATTACTTTTAATCCCGACAACATAGTGGTTAAAACCATTAGCCATGTAATGATACCAAAAGGCTCAATCAACTGATGCAATGACATAAATTCCTCTCATTCTTTGATTTATATCGTCTGAGACTGACGATATTTGAAATAGTAATACATCGGTAATCCGGTAGCAATCAAAACAACTGCGGACAGTACACCACCCAGGGGAAATGCGATAAAAGTACCGTAAATCAAATACATTTGAGATGCAATAGCCACAATTGCCATCAATAACCAGGCTGGCGATTTGAATGTGGGTTTATAATCATCTCGTTTACGCAGAAAAAAGATTGCGCCGTATACCATTCCGTTTTGCAGCAAATAGGACAGTGTAAAATAACCCAGCAGGGCCTCAATTCCACCAATAAACAACAGTACAATTGCCAGACCCGATTGCAGCAAAATCGAATAATCCGGCGTTTGATATTTTGGATGCACGTGGGCAAACGTTTTAAAAAACAGGCCGTCCTTTGCGATGGCATACTCAATTCTCGGTTGTACCATTATTAATGCATTGACGCAACCGATCATACTGATAAACGCCGCGATAGCCAGAAATGCTCCGGCAATTTTTGCAAAGGCAGGCAGATATAAAAAGGGATTGGCAAATTGTCCGCTGGTTCCAATCAAATCATTATAGGGAATAAAAACACTGGTTGACAGAGCAATCAGAGTGTATACAAGCGTCACAATTCCTACCGATATCAACAGGCTGCGGGGGATAATTTTTTGTGGATTTTTCATCTCACCAGCCATGTACAAAACATTGGTAAACCCAGCATATGACCAGATCGTACCAGCGACACCGGCAACCAGCAGTGTAATCATGCCCTTATTCGCCATGACCGGAATTTGTGGAGCAGCAAATAGATGTTCAGTATTAAACAGGCTCACTCCCAGTATGCAAAGCAGGATCAGGGGCGATAATTTTGCAATTGTCAGAATAATCTGAACACCGCCCCCTTTCCGCACACTCCGATAATGGACATAAGTCAGAACCATGATCAGCAGCATTGCGAACAATTTGGTATATAGTGTTCCCGCCAGTGGCCCCCAAAAAATGCTGAGCGCCGTAACCGCGCTCAGGGCGATAATCGTAATTGAAGGTGTATCGCTGGTCCAGAAAACAGTCCAGACATAGAGAAATCCCAGCGCCGGGCTACCGGCTTTTTTCAAATACAGATAGCCAAAACCTTCTTCGGGATAAGCAGTTGCCATTTCAGCCAGAATAAAGAGCTGCGGCAACCAGATAATACCTCCGACTAACCAGGCAGCAACGGCCAGCCATGGACTACCTGCTTCCCGGGCAACAATCGGCAAATTGATAAACACTCCCGATCCGATTACCGATCCGAGAATCAATGCAATCACGTGCCAGATATTAAGTTCTCGCTTTAATGCCATTAAATATCCCGTCTAGTTGCTAATACTGTCCCAACCAACTTTTGATAAGTGCAAATATATCACCAGCGCCGCCACTGCTGCAACGATGATATATACTATCCCAAGCAGATAATCGCCCAAGATTAGTTTCCCAATACCAAACAGGCTGGCGTATACCAGCACAACGCCACAAATCCAGTCGATAAAGGACTTTCCGAAACCGCTATCACTAACAACATCTGGTAACTCTGCGGAAATTGGTTTCCAGCCCCGTCCACCTGGATGAACTTTGCGATAGAATTTTTTCAGAGTTTCTTTATCAGTAGGATCTGTTGCATACGTTACAATCAGCCAGACAATCGATGTTCCAATCACGATCGGGTACAAGGTCATCGGCGACTGCATTCCAAAACCGAACCGGGCAATTGGATAAATGATCAATGGAGCAATCATCGCCGAAATTTCAGACCAGGCATTGATCCGCCACCAGAACCAGCGCAGGATCATTACAGCCCCAACACCGGCACTGGCATTGATGATAAATTCCCAGGCACCAGATACGGTAGTCAGAAAATAACGCGCTATCAACAACGAGAACAGAATCATCAGATACATAGAAATTCTTGAAACCAGCACATAATGCCGTTCGTTTCCATCCTTTTTGATAAAACGCCGATAAAAATCATTGATGATATAGGAAGTACCCCAGTTCAGTTGTGAAGCAATGGTCGACATATAAGCAGCCAAAAATGTTGCTATCAGCAGTCCTAATAATCCCGGTGGTAAAAACCGCATCATTATTTTCGGATACATGACACCCGGATCGACGGTGTTTTCGTATTTTTCATAAAACGCATCAAATTCCGAAGTCTGGAATTCCGGGCTCTGCTCCCGGTCAACACTCCCATTATATACGGCAACAACCTGCTCGTACAACGCAGGATTCTCAACCTGTAAGATACCAGGGTTCTCAGCACGAGGTAAAATAATCAAGGCACTCAAAGCAACCAGAATCCAAGGCCAGGGCCGTAGAGTATAATGTGCAATTGTAAACCACAATGTTGCAAACAGGCTGTGTTTTTCATCCTTAGCGGACATCATACGTTGAGCGATATAACCACCGCCACCGGGATCGGCACCGGGATACCAGCTGGACCACCATTGTAACCCAATATGTGCAAAAAATGCTCCCACCGACAAGGCCAAAACACCACCGGTAACACCATGCAGGCTTACCTGTCCAATCTTTGGAAAAAAGTCCAGCGA
>Ga0265595_1001117_pt1 | contig 21694 bp, 20 predicted proteins | sample saktaG_15_FD_190148 | JGI IMG/M metagenome (GOLD analysis project Ga0265595, IMG submission 190148) | Saline water microbial communities from Sakinaw Lake, British Columbia, Canada - sak_2013_06_06_50m | ecosystem: Environmental > Aquatic > Non-marine Saline and Alkaline > Saline ...
TGAACACAAAGTCGGCAGAACTCTCCAAGAAGGCGAGATCGTTTTTGTCGAGCCGGATTATATCCTTACTCATGATAATTCCGCAGCGATTATAAAAAAGTTGAGTCAGGTAAAAGAGGGCATTAAGGTAAAATATCCAGACCGTATTGTGATCGTGCTCGATCATGTGATACCTGCAGCAAATGCAAAAACTGCGAATAATCATAAGGAAATTCGGGAATTTGTAAAAGAACAGCACATCACACATTTCTATGATATTGGAAGAGGTATTTGTCATCAGGTACTCCCGGAAGTGGGATTGGCTATACCGGGAAGTGTCATTGTCGGAAGCGACAGTCATACATGCACGTATGGCGCTTTTGGTGCGTTTTCGACTGGCATTGACAGAACTGAAGCTGCTGGAATTTGGATTACCGGAGAAACATGGTTCAAGATCCCGCAATCTTATAAAATAACTCTCGAAGGAAGCTTTCAGCAACGAGTATCAGCTAAAGATCTCATATTGAAAATAATAGGTGATCTGGGCGCTGATGGTGCAAATTATAAGTCAGTTGAATATCATGGCTCAGGCATCAAGAACCTGGATATTTCTGATAGAATGACCATTGCAAATATGGCTGTGGAAATGGGTGCAAAGAATGGAGTATTCCCTGTTGACACACTCACTGAAAAATGGCTGGAACAACATAATGTCGAGAAATATCATGTAATCTGGGCTGATGATGATGCAGTGTATGAAAAGGAATATTTATATGATCTCATCAAGATCGCTCCGCAGGTTGCGTTTCCGCATACTGTAGATAATGTGAAGGATATTTCTGACGCAGAAGGGATCAAGGTAGATCAGTGTTTCATTGGTACGTGTACAAACGGCAGGTTGGAAGATTTTCATGCTGCTGCAGCAATACTCAATGGAAGAACAGTACATCCTTCTACACGCTTGTTAGTACTTCCTGCATCAAGAGAAGTGTATCAGCAGGCAACGGATGACGGCACTTTGAGCATTCTCAATAAAGCCGGCGCTGTGATACTGCCTTCCGGGTGCGGTCCGTGCCTGGGCGCTCATCAGGGTGTCATGGCAGACAATGAGGTAACTATCTCAACTGCCAACCGCAACTTCAAAGGAAGAATGGGAAATAAGACCGCAGAGATATATCTTGCATCACCGGAAACTGTTGCGGCATCTGCGCTTAAAGGCGTGATAACTGATCCGAGAAAAATTTAGTGTTGACTTATTGAAAAAACGACTAGGTTATTTAGTAATAAAAATATAGAGGTTATAATGGATTTAAAAGAAAAAGTATCAGAAGAGTTGGAAAAAATACGTCCTGCATTGAAGGGTGATGGTGGGGATGTGCAGCTTGTGGATGTGTCTGATGACGGAGATGTGAAGGTCGAACTTCAGGGCTCATGCAGAGGATGTCCTTTTTCCCAGATGACACTGAAATACAGCATCGAGAAGCAGCTCAAAGAAAAGATACCTGAAGTAAAAACGGTTACAGCTGTGTAGTGTGAAAGACAAAATAAAATTTAAAAAAGTCGCGGGCTATACACTCCTCGGTCTTGGTATCATTGGATTATTTACTCCCTTTTTGCAGGGAATTCTATTGATCGCTGCCGGTCTTGGGTTGATAGATAATAAGCGGTTAAATGAATTTTTTGATAAAATGAAAAAGAAGTATGGCTTGAATTTCAAAAAGAAGAAAAAAGAGATTTCTGAAGATAGTTCAGGAGGGGAAGAAAGTTAATCGGATTCTTCTTGGAGAGGAAGGATCTTGATCATTACTTTCTCTATTTTTTTTGCGGTAACCTGTTTTATCGTAAACTCATAATTCTTTATAAGCAGTTTTTCATTATAACGGGGAATGCGTTCAAATTTTTCAATAAGCATCCCTGCGAGGGTTTCATAATCACCTTCATAAAGCTCTATATGATAATCTTCGATCAAACGCTCGATCTCAACCTCGCCGTTCACAAGAAAAGTCGTGTCATCGACTTTGCTGATATCATTTTCCTGTGCATCATATTCGTCCTCGATCTCGCCGACAAGTTCTTCAAGAAGATCTTCCACAGAAATAATGCCGGCAGTACCGCCGTACTCATCCACGACAACTACGATAGGGGTTTTATTTTTCTGCATTTTTTTGAGCAGAGTGGTCGCTTTCATGATTTCGGGCACAAAATAAGCCTCTCTCATGAATTTTTCTGCAGGCAATGAAAGGTCTTCTACTTCAAGAAGATCATGAATGATTAGCATGCCGTCAATATGATCAACATCCACTGAATAAACGGGAAAACGAGTAAATCCTACTTCCTTCATCAAACTGATCACATCCTTGATAGGAGTGTCTGATTTCACGCCGACAATATTCGTGCGAGGGATCATAATATTTTTAACAGTAAGTTCACGAAAATCCAGCACTTCCTCAATAAGATCATGCTCATCCTTTTTTACATGTCCATCCTTTTCTGCTTCTTCAAGAAGATAGGATAGATCGTCTTTTGTAAAGAGGTGAGTGCTGCTCTCTTTATCGATTTTAAACAGTTTAAAGAAAGCATTATTGATCTTGCTCAACACCCAGATAAGGGGATGAAACAAGAATGAGAAGAATCGTATCAAAAAGAAAAATTTTGGGATAGAAGTATTACAGGTATTTCTGATAAGTATTTTGGGAATTATCTCGGCAAATATCAGGAGTACTCCGGAAAGAAGCAATGTTGCAAGGGTTTTGGACATCACATCCTGTTTTATCATAAAAGCAGTAAAGACCGAGGAAACGATTATGATTGATATATTTGTGCCAATGAGAGTGGTTCCAAGTACTTTATCAGGATTAGTAACGAAATCGTAGAGCCGTTTTTTGCTTGTGCTTTTTGAGGACTCGTGTTTGAGTCGGTGCTTATCAAGGGATATAAGACCGATCTCACTGCCGGAAAAAAAAGCAGCTCCTATAAAAAATACTGCAACAATAATTATGCTGATCATTTATATTCTATTCAAAAATGATGTTATTCGTTGTTTAACATCTCTTCCTGCATGGCAATATGTAGAGCGTCAATGAGTTCGTCAATATTTCCATCTAAAAATGATTCTAAATTGTGCGAAGTGAAGTTTATCCTGTGATCGGTAATGCGTGATTGTGGGTAATTATAGGTGCGGATTTTAGCGCTTCTATCCCCCGAACCAACCATTATTTTTCGCTGTTTAGCTATTGACAACTGCTGCCTCTGGATCTCGAGATCGAGCAACCGTGACCGGAGCACTTTCATTGCTTTGTGTTTATTTTTCAGTTGTGATTTCTCATCCTGGCAGGTGACAACTGTGCCTGTGGGAATATGAGTGATACGTACTGCGGAATCAGTAGTATTCACACTTTGCCCGCCGGGACCTGATGAACGGTACACATCTATCTTCAGATCGTTCTCATCAATTTCAAAATCGATCTCTTCCGCTTCCGGTAATACCACGACAGACGCAGCAGACGTATGTATCCTTCCCGAAGATTCGGTTTCCGGCACACGCTGAACACGATGAACTCCGCTCTCAAATTTGAGCGTGCCATATGCATTATTTCCAATCACTTCGAAAGAAATTTCTTTCAAGCCGCCCATGCCTGTGGGATTGGAATTTAAGATATCGACCTTCCACCCTTTATTATCAATAAAATGGGAGTACATCCTGTAAAGATCTGACGCAAAGAGCGCTGCTTCATCACCACCAGTACCTGCCCGGATTTCCATGATAGCTTTTTTGGAATCATTTTCATCCATCGGTATGAGCATTGTTTTCAGTCTATGGGAATACTTTTCAACTTTGCTTTCGAGGTTTACATTCTCTTCATTTATGAGTAGGACAAGCTCTTCTTCCTCTTCATGCTTTAGGGATTCCTTGTTTTCTTCCAGTGCTTCGATATTTTTCTGAAGCTCTTCTGCACATTGCAGAATTTCTGAAATTTCCTTGTAACGGGAAGAGATGTCCCTGTATCGGTCAAGTTGATTGACGACAGCAGGATCAGCAAGGTGCTTTTCCAGAACAGAGTATTCCTGCCGGAGCTCTGCTACTTTATTCAGAAGATTCGTCATCGTTCAAAATTTCTACGTTCGGGTAGGTGAGTGGTAGGTCGAGTGCCGCATGGAGGGCACATATCGCCACTTCAAGTTGTTGCTCGTCCGGTTCTTGTGTAGTAATTCTCTGCAAAGCCAGACCGGGAGCAGAAAAACCTCTTACCAGCCAATGATTGATATTTTTTCCGGAAAATCTCAAAATCTCATAAGAAATTCCCGAAACAAAGGGAAGCAGCAATAGATGCAACACAATACGAATCCCGAGAGGTATTGCATGTCCAAGTACGAGCGCAAGTATCGTATCAAAAATTGAGAAAACCAGTATTGCTATAACAAGTACCAGAAGCATAAAGCTTGTTCCGCAGCGGGGATGAAAGGTTCTGTACTTTTTTGTGTCCTCAAGAGTGAAATCAGGATTTCCCTCGTACGCAAAAACGGATTTATGCTCAGCGCCGTGGTATTGGAATAGGCGTCGAACATCTTTGAGGAAACTGATGAGATAAATATACACAACAAAGAAAATGATTCGGATGCCACCTGCAAAAAGATTGAAAAGGATACTTGTTTTTTCGATGTCTATCCAGTACGCAATTCGGTAGGGAAGGAACACGAAAAGAAGAAAGGCGAGTCCGAAAGCAAAAATATAGGAGAAAGTAGTATAGAGTTTATCAAGGAATACGTTTTTCTTTTTTTCAGGTTTATCCGCTTCTTCGTCCTTTATTGCTTCTTCAGCAGAGAAGTTCAGCGTTTTGATGCCGATCGAGAGCATCTCAATAAGAGAGACGAATCCCCTGATAAGAGGTAAGCCAAAGAATTTATTTGTCTTTGTCTTGGAAACGAATTCCTCTTTTTTCAGGATGATGTGTCCGTCCTTTTTTCGTAGAGCAGTGGCAATATGCTGAGGTCCGCGCATCATGACGCCCTCAATAACTGCCTGTCCGCCCACAGCTATTTCCTGTTTTTTTTTCATAAGCTTTAAATTTTTGGTAAAAGTATCCTATTGAGTCTTTAATTTTGATGGGTTCAAGGTGTGTAAAACTCCCCTGAGGAGAAATGCTATTGCTCTTTTTCTTCTTTTTTTGTCTCGAATTTGCTGTATTTTTTTCTGAATTTTTCGATGCGTCCTGCGCTATCCATTAATTTCTTTTTACCAGTATAGAATGGATGGCATTCCGAACATATCTCCACGTGGATTTCCGATAGGGTATCTTTGGTCTCAAAGGTATTTCCGCATGCGCATTTCACCACACATTTTTGATACTTTGGATGAATATCTTTTTTCATATATATGTACTCCGTTTAATACATTTTGATTTGGAACACAATTTATGACCGCACTTTGCAGTGTCAAATTTTATGAAGCTTTGCGCCTATCTTGAGATGTATTAACCACTAATTAACACGGATTAACACGAATGAACACAAAATATAAATACTCTGAGCCATCATGGACCATTCCGTGACGGCATTATTGTTTTACGCAAAGTTCGCAAAGGAAATAAATCACACAAAGAACGCTGAGATAAAAATGAATGTAACTGAAAATCAACTTTCAAGTACTGATTAATGATGTAAAATTAAAGCAAGACCCTTGCGAACGGATTCCACAAGAATTCTTCGCAACGGTTCAGAGGCTTGGTAAATACTGGATTCCCGCTTCTGCGAGAATGACATTCTTGTTAAATAAGTAGCGCAAGATTCCAATCTTGCGTACTCAACATTGGAATGTTGAGTTACTATCCACCGCTTTTACGCTTTATCGCAACAAGACCATCTTCCTCACTACCGCATGTCCATTATACTCCAGTTTATAGAGAAATGTGCCTGGTGAGACCTGCTTGCCCTGCTCGTCTGTACCATCCCACACAATTTCTGTTCTTACCCAAAAATTCTCCTTGTTCCCCTCATATCTTTTCACAAGCTGACCTTTTGTGTTGTAAATAGAAAGCGTATAATCTTTTATCCTTTCATAATCTGCTGAAATAAAAGATATTGTCGTGGATTCCTTAAAAGGATTCGGAGTATTATTGAATAAATACAAATTGTGAATAAAACTAGTATCCGGTTCATCTATGCCAACTCCTTGATACTCATATGCTCCAATATCTATTCTCCCGTTATAAATTCTTTGATTACCCGCTAAGTCCGTTGCAGGAAGGTTTAGTCCTGTGGTGTCCGGTGTGCCAGCGTCGATGCAGGGAGAATATTGCGATAACTCATAACTGAACGGATCGCCTCCAACAAACAGCGGGTCTTCGTCTATGTTGCCATCTCCCCAGATAATGGTTCCGTTGTTATTGGTGTTTATGCCATTGATGCTGTCTTTGATGTTAGAGTATGAAATCATGACGGTATCCGGATCTCCTGATGTAGAAAAAAATATTTCATCTTCTGCATAATTACGTAAATTACAGTTTATTAAAGTAATATTTGCGTGTGCCAGTAGATAAATAATTCCGTGGGAACAATCAGAGTTGTCACATATTGTACAATTAATCAAAATTGGATTCTCGTCCTCAGATCCGTTATAGCTTTGTATTCCACTGGTGTAGTAATCATTGTTATTTACAATTTTTGTGTTGAGTAATATCGGATTGGAATGTCCCACGCATCCAATAGCTCCTGCTCCTGTTCCATCAGGATCAATAACATTACCGCGTATGATACAATTAATAAATACAGGATCACTATTATCGCGTATTGATATTGGCTCACTACTTAAAAGGACAGAAAGATCCCCTTTTATAGTTACATTTTTGAATATTGGATTACAATTATCTGAACAATAAATACTTGATCCTATATCTGCTAAATTATTTTTTAAAGTAACATTTCTGAATATTGGATTGGAATTATCATTAATATACATCCCTCCACCAAAACGGGCACTACCATTTTTTATAGTAATATTTTCTATTGAACAATTATCATCAAACCAATGGCATGTTATTAATGAAGCTAAATTCTCACCATCTAAAATTGTACTTTCTTCACTTTCACCGAGTAATGACACATAATTACGACAATTTAATGAGAATTTTTCACCAGTTAATGATGGTGAATATATCCCATCTGTTATATGTATTGTATTATGATGCGTACTATCAGATGCAACTTTTAATAAAGCATAGGAAATAGTTTTCAATGGCTCTTCAATAGTTAATCCACTGTTTGAATTGTCCCCGCTAGTACTAACATATAAATCTTGATTAATCGGTCCTATCTTTGCATTTAGTATTTCTATTACATTACTCCCTTCATTACCAAGAATAAAATCAGATGAAGGCTCCATAACGGTAAAGGTATCTACATATATATTCATTACTGGAGAGTATGAAATACCTATATCGCTAGCACTTCCAGCATAATTTTCATAAATATTGCAGCGATTAATACTGCTAAAATTCACTGTTGATTGGTAGAAATTTATACCTCCACTTGAAGCAAATGCATGATTATAACGAATTGTAGTATCAACTAAATCAAGGTTTGAATTATTGCACTCTATCCCTGCCCCATAATGTGCTGTATTATCTTCAATAATGCAGTGTTCGATTAAAAAATCTGAGTTTTTGATATATAAACCTCCTCCAAAAAAATAATAGTATGCATAAACTGTTCCCGAACCATTCTTGATAGTAAAGCCGCAAATACAAGCATTATCTTCATTATCTATAACACGTACCACACTTCCATTCTGATTGCCGTCAATTACGGTTTGGTGGATAAACGAATCTGCCTGTGTATTAATGTATAAGCTGGCAACAGTAATATTTTTACCATCGTAATTAATATTCTCATAATAGGTTCCGGGATAGACTAATACCGTATCACCGTTTATTGAGTTGTTTATTCCTTCTTGGATTGTTGTATAATTGCCCGTGCCGTTGATATCGACAATGATCGTGGTTGGATCTCTGTTTGGAGGTACTTGGACAACATGTTCTTTATGATTATTTGGAACATCACGAAGTATTTTTATTTTGTATTCGCAATCATTCCTGATTTTACCTCCATCATTTTGCCAACCATTACAGGGGTCAAACCAGAACACATGAAAATCATGAGAATAAACCGCTATGAGTCTTTCCTGTTCAATCAAATCAGCGAAGACGACCTCCGGATTTTCACCTTCTGGTCCTATCCAGGGAAAGCTTTGCGTGTAGGTGATATATTTGTCGTTTGCAGAAAGAAACATAGAAGGTATCAATATTACGATAGCAAAAAGTAGGATTAGTTTTTTTATCAATAAGTTATTGGGTATATAAGACGACGGAGTCGTCAACTCCATATTTTCCATTTTAAATTTCCTATTTTTCATTTTTCATTACTCTACGTCAACTCATAATTCAATATCTTTCAGCCAAGCCATTGCTCTCTCCGGATGGGTGCCTTGCCAATATATTTTTCCGCATCGTATGCACTGTTGAAAGTGGTCATGAGTACGGAATACATACTCCGGCACAAGTTTCTTCACGTTTTCTCTTTCGATGGGAGTGGTTTTGCTGTTGCAAAGAGGACACCTCGTGAATACTCGTTCAGCATGAAGTGCATATACTTTATGGATTTCTTGGAGCTGCTCCTTAAGTGTATCTGAGTGAAGGAAAAGAATGGGAACAGGAAAGGGGTGTTTCAGAAAATAATGATGCTTTGTAACGATAATTCGGTCTTCACTCTGTGCAATGCTGAGGAGTGTTACGGGCTTGATCTTGTTCATATAAAATGTATCATAACCAAGCAGGCGAAGCCATTTTGCCAATCTGCCAAACATCTTATCTACTGCGAATTTTTGTGAAGCACTCATAATGCAATATTACAGCAGAGTAATGAAAAAGTTGTCAAAGAAATGTTATACAGGTAGTTTTTTGTCTAATAGGATTTACTATGAAAAAGAGAATTTTGCTTCTCTCCATGCCCAACTATACCGTGGGATTTTATAAGGGAATGCGCGTCCCCTCACTTGGATTGTCTTCACTTTCCGGCAACCTATACCAAGAGTATGTCGAGAAAGTCGTGATCGCTGACCTGCTCATGGTACAACACAATTTGAGAAGATACATTATCAATTTACTAAAAAAATTCAAACCTCAGATTGTCGGCTTGACATGTATGAGTTTTCAATATGAAACAGCAATTGAGATTGCAAAAATAATAAAAAATATAAATTCTAATATTATCACGATTTTTGGTGGATACCATCCAACACTTGCTTATGATCAAATTTCAGAATTAAAAGAAAAAAAATATATAGATTATCTCGTTCGAGGTGAGGGAGAAGAAGCATTCAGCAGGTTGATAAAGGCGCTTGACGGCAAGGATGATATCTCGGCATTACCCAATCTTTCCTACAAAGTGAAGGAACAATTCATTCATAATCCACGCCAGCCGATCCTCGACCTTGAGAAAATACAGCTTCCAGATCGATCTTCGAGAATCACAAAACACTACTCTATTTTTGGAAAACGGGGTGATGTGGTCGAAGCATCCCGAGGATGTACCATGCAATGTGATTTCTGTTGCATGCCCCAGATGTACGGGAGGACATTCAGAAAATATCCTGTCAATAGAGTGATAGAAGATATAAAAAATGCTTCATCTCTTGGTGCAAAAGCAATCTTCTTCATAGATGATAATATCTTTGTGAATCCGGCTCATCTTGTAGAAGTGTGCGAACAAATTCTCAAACATGGATTGCAGAATATTCACTACACGATCCAGGCAAGTGTGGCAGGTATTGCCCGTGATCCGAATCTTGTGAAACTCATGGCTCGGGCTGGTTTCAAGGTCGTGTTTCTCGGTATCGAAAGCATTAAGAAGGAAAATGTCCAGTTCCTCTCAAAAGACAAGCGCGTACTCGAACAAACAACCCATGCGATCGAACTTCTGCACAGGAACAACCTCATTGTGGTTGGAGGATTCATTCTTGGCAATCCCGATGATGATGCTGAAACACTCTGGGATCATTTCCATTTTGCTCAACAAAATCATATCGATGTGCCCCTGTTCATGCTGCTTACACCATTTCTTAAAACAGGTATCCGCGAGAAGATAATACAGGAAGGATTGCTCACAAATTCGGATGATTTCTCTTTCTATGACCTTTCCCACGCAAATATACGTACACGAGAGCTTTCCTCTTGTGAATTAAATCTTCTAAGAAGTAAAATGTATAGTGCATATAATAATCTTAACTCATTGAAGCAAAACTTTGTTCGAGCCGAGTATCCAAGGTTTTTTCTCACGCTGTTGTTTGACGAGCTTCCGCGAACAACAATGAATTTTTTACGAAGGTTAGTATATAAAAATTGGGCGCAGAAAAATTATAAAGCCGGGAAAATAAGGGAGATAAAAAGAATGGGAAGGTGGTTGCTCGAAAAAAAGGATATTATTCAGAAGTAGCTTCAATATTAAGAGTTTTTCTCCTCTTTTCCAATTAGTTAAACTAATAGCACGCAGACACACGCAGATTGAGCAGATTTTTGCAGATACAAATATTGATTTTTTTTGATTGCATTATGAACTTTACCACGAATGAAATATAGAAAAAAAGATTTCACCCCGATTAAATAAATGAAAGAATTTGATAGGGTAAACAGGGCAGGCGTGAAAGGAAAAACGGTTAGTGTTTGGGTTCCGGTTTTAACCAGAATAAGAGTTGAATTAGTAACAGCTCTCAATTTACCACTCTCAGATGCTACATAGGTATGTAAAATTTTAGGGATATGCAAGTTTGAATTAATAAAAAATTTGACATAATTTTAAATTATAGACAGGTTCAGTTTAAATGAATATAAAAATAAAAACAAATTTGGAAAGAATTAATTCCAAATTCGTAATTATAATGAGGAATACATAATATGACATAGCTTTTATAAAATTTTATTTTGCATTATTTTATTTGTTCTACTTGGAAAATCGCTAATTTTTAAGTCAGCAGAACAAATGGAAAGAATGCGTCCGATATGGACGCACTTTCTTTGGTTTTGCTGACTGGGTATAGCGATACCTCCGAGTAGGACGTAATTGAAAGTTGCGTCCTTTTTTATTTTTTTGAATATTATATTTTCCAAATAGATTGGAAAAAATAAAATAAACAGGAGGATGAGATGGCAAGAGGACCGTAAAAGTTAAAGTGATCTAAGATAAATATAGAAACAAAAAATAAAAAATCATGACTCATAAAACACTTTAATGATTTTGTGAATCAAAAAAAAATATTTATATGTAGGAGGATTAGTATGTTTAAGAAGTACTTAATTTCAATTGTAGTCCTATCATTATTTTGTATAATGAATGTCTATGCTCAATTTGCCGGTGGCAGCGGCACGGAGGTAGACCCGTATCAGGTAGCAACAGCAGAGCATTTGAATAATGTGAGGGATTATTTAAATTCTTACTTTATTCAAACTGCATCTATTGATTTGGGCGTAGCACCTTGGAACATTAACGAAGGATGGGAACCGATAGGAACATATGACAATAGTTTTACTGGTTCTTATGATGGAAATGGTTTTTTTATTGGTAATTTGATGATAGACAGAACTACTACTAACTATGTCGGTTTATTTGGCTATTTCTATGGTGCTATTTTGCAGAACATTGAGATTGAAAATATTGATGTTACGGGTAATGATCATGTTGGCGGTTTGGTAGGGTCCCAGAGTTATTCTTCCAATGTCTCCAACAGCCACACTAGCGGTATTGTAGTAGGTTTTGGAAATTATGTTGGCGGACTGGTAGGAAGTAGTGGTCTTTCTACCATAATTAACAGTTACGCTAACTGTAGCGTAACCGGGGACAGTTATATTGGTGGGTTGGTAGGACAGAATTATACTGCCAGTGTCTCAAACAGCTATGCTATAGGTAGTGTAGAAGGATATGACGGTAAGATCGGTGGTTTGGTTGGGTATAATGGTTGGTCTTCTACCATCATTAACAGCCACGCAAACTGTAGCGTAACCGGGACAAGTTATTATAGTCATAGTATTGGTGGGTTGGTAGGTATCAATAATTCTTCTACGGTCACAAGCTGCTATACTATCGGTAGTGCACATGGAAGTGGAGCTGGAAGTAGATATCGTGTCGGCGGGCTGGTGGGATGGAATTGTAATTCAATCATTACCGACAGCTACTCTACAAGTAGCGTGTTGGGTAGTGGACAAGTTGGTGGGTTGGTAGGTTTCAATAATTTTTCTACTATCTCAAATACCTACGCAATCGGCAATGTATATGGCAGTAGTTCTAGTATCGGTGGTCTTGTTGGTTCTAGTGATTCTACATCCGTCACAAATAATAGCTACTGGAACACTTCAACAACAGGACAATCCACTTCAAATGGTGGCTTTCCCAGAACTACTGATGAGATGACATATCCCTATGCTACTAATACGTATTTATTTTGGGATTTTACTGATATCTGGGCTGATGATGAAAATTATACGATCAATAATGGTTACCCTTATCTGTATCAGTATCCTTTATCGGTAGAAGAATTCATTGTTACTTTTCCTAAAAGTGTTATCAGTAATTTCCCAAATCCCTTTAATCCCGAAACGACCATCTCATTATCTCTTTATGCGCATGATATAAATAAACCCATTTCTGTAGAAATATACAATCTCAAAGGTCAGCTAGTACGCACATTATTCAATGAGATAGCAAAGAAAAGAGCTATCTATATTACCTGGAATGGCACGAATAACAAGGATGTGAGAATATCATCAGGTATCTATTTAATTCGGTTGAAAACAGCTACTACGAATGTATCACGCAAGGTTATGATGATCAAATAACCCAATAGTATTGAATAATGAAGAAGTAATAAAGGATGCCTGTAATTCGTTTAAGACTTATCTTGTGGTTATGGCATCTTTTGGTGGTGAAGAAGTTATTGAATTTTAATAAATAATAAGGAGATAATCAATATGGTCTCTGTAAAAGTGTTATCTAAAAGTAGTGGAAATCCAGTTAAAGGTGCAAAAGTATCTTTAATGTTTTCAGGGTTAATTTCAGGGGGTTCGGTTCCTGGCAAATATACAGATTATAATGGCGAAGTCCATTTTAATATTGGAACAGGAAATGGAACCATATATGTAGATGGACGAGATGCAAAAACAGGTTATATATCAGGCATGGAAGTAGTATATGTATAAAATGAATATGCAACTAAATATTATGTGATATAAAATCTAAGCTAAATGGCTTGAAAGGAGAGCAAATGGCTAAAAAAGCAAAATGGAATCCCGTATGGGCTCTTGGTAGTGGAAGTGGTAAAGACCCTTACTCAATAGAGAATTATGCATTAAAATGCATTCGTTGTGGAGAAATAACTTATATAAAACCGTGTTCTAACTGTGGCGGGGTTCGGTATGTCTCTGGATATTCAAAAGATGGTTTTCTTGGTCTCTTTTGTGAAAACTGTAACAAGGGATTTACAAATTGGACATGTTCAAAATGCAAAACTGAAAATCCGATAAAAAGTGAAACTTTTGTACATGACGTCAGCTGTTTTATTGCTACAGCTGTTTATGGCTCACCATCTGCTATGGAAGTTGTAATTCTACAATCTTTCAGAGATGAAATTCTGGTAAAGGCAATGCTTGGTAGAGTATTTATTAAGGGCTATTATCGGTTTTCCCCATTTTATGCCCACTTAATCAGCCAGTCAGAATCATTAAAAAAAGTGGTGAGAACAATTGTTGTTGCACCCTTGGTTAGATTAGCAAAACCCCTATTAAAGTAAAAAATAAAAGAGATAGTTTCTTTATCTGTATAACGAAGAAAGAATTTTGCTTTAGGAAATGTGATTGAAGACATTTCCTCATTAGTGATAATCAAATAATATGCCAGAAAGGAGAAAATAATAATGGAACTAGATGCATTAGGCAGAAAGTTGAAGAATTACACCTTTTTTGGGTATCCTCCCCCAGAGATTGATTCTGATACTCTAATAGAATTCGTGAGACAAGGATTATCTGAAATCTCGGGGAAAATAAGTGGTAAAGATCCTATTATAGGCGGGATACGACTATTAGGAGAATTAAGAATAATAAAAGCTGAAGAAACATTGCTAATAGCTCTAAAAGACAATAATAAGTCTGTAAGGAGGGAGGCTTTTGAGGTTCTTGAAAAACTAGGAATTAAACCACCGGAGCACTTAATACAAGAAAAAGAAAGATTGGATCGAGAATGGAAAGAGAAACATAGGAAATAATCTTTTTCGATGTTTCGATAGTAATTAATTATGTATAAAATTTGTTTTTAGTTATTTTACAAAATCAAATATATGGAATATTCATTTAATTGTAATCTTAACATATTAGCGTGAAATTATTTCGCATATTCTCATTTAAAAATGGTGTATTATTGAAATGAAAAACAATAAATTTACATTCATAAACACATTGTTGATGTTTCTTTGTTCATCCATTCTTTTCTCTCAAACCAACGATACACCGCTAAGTTTTGATGAAGATGTTCCTTTTTCTCTTGTATCGGGCTATTTATTTAGAGGAAATGAATTCTTCTATGAAAAAACTTATAGTAGTGTAAAAAAACTTAGAGATTGTTTATTTTACTTCCAAATTGGCGGTTTCATCAATTCAAATTCGAAGTTATTAGCTTTCCCTGAGAAGGGTTTAGATTTAACGCCAACTGCTTTCAATGGTTTTTTGGAAATAAAAGGCATCTTAGGCACAGATATTTTATTTCCGTTATTTTATCAGTTTTATGCCTACTTTAGAAACTACATCTATTTTCAATATTCAGATGATAAGGACGACAGTAATTCAGACAATGATGTGAGATTTATTGGAGAGTATACTTCCGGGATTGTGAGTGGAGCATTGGGTTATGATAATAACTGGTTTACACCTATAATTGTCTGGAATAAATTTGAAGCTGAGCATAAGAATAAAGAAGAAGAGCTAGGAAAAATACCGGCAGAATATCATAATATCTATATTGATAGATACAATGAAGTTTATTCCAGATTTGATTCACTGGGTATTGAAGAAAAGGAAGATAATAATATTTCCTTCATCGGTTACAGCAGGAAGCTCGATGTTGGTTGTATTATTGCACCTGAATATACAAAAATCGACTTGAATTTTATTTCTGGTATTAATTCCAATAATAGCATTTTACCATTTAGTCAACACAAAATTAAAGTAAGTAATATCTTTGATTTCATTTTTCGAACAAATATAAAACAATGTGTTGATTATTCTATAAAAACAAATTATCAGAAGCAAAATTTCAAGCATTTAAAAAATACTGTAAGTGATTTAACAATAAATACACGAAATATCTTAAAACCTATTAAAAAAGACATTGAAGCGAGATCCAAAGAAGAAGGTATGGGAAATGTTTCTGGTGATATAAATTTATTTGCTAGGTTTCAATTTGATCATTCAATTAATGAGTTAGCATCAATAGAAGTCGGATTCAATTTTTATGCTTTCCAGGTTGTGTATGAACATAATAACACGAACTTATTCATGCCTGATGTAGATAGATTATATAGTAATTCGCTAAGCTTCAAGTTGGGTGGAGGATTTAGAAAAGGTGGTTTTGTCTTTGGTCTTTAATTTTCCTTTAGGGACTCTGAACTATTGATTTTCCCTAATGGGATAAAATATTTCTTCCTTTATGTGCGTAAACAATTACTCATTCACTATCAGGAACATGATCTAGATTTTTATGAGGTTTCCACAGATGTAAATTTACCAGCTAATAATTCCCCTGATTTAATAGAGCCATCCCAAGATTTGCTTAATAGTTAATTGAAATTACAAATGATTTTATGCGTTTAGTGGCACCCTATGATGTACAGGTCAAAGCAAAATTCCAGACAGACAAAAAACTTCCTGAAGTTGATCAGGCAATAAGCCAACTCAAAATTGGAGAATGGGCAGAAGCCATTGGTTTATTTATTTCAGCCACTGAAAAAGCTGGTATAGATGCAAAGATCAAAGCCAAAGCATTTTACGATCTCGGTCTAGCTCAAATGTATGCTGGTGATTTTGATAATTCCATTGAAAATTTTAAAGAAGCATTTAAACTTACTAACAGTAAAATGTATATGAATGCTATTAACGAAGCTAAATCTGAAAAAGCAAAGGCTGAAAAGCTACAGGAGCAACAAGGATAATATACCTTTTCCTGATAAAAGAATAAGGGTCTTCAGTTAGTGGAGCCCTTATTCTTTTCTTACCAGAAAATCACTTCCCCATCCTCGATAGTAAAAATTCTGGGATCTGGATGAAGGTACGATGTATGGTGTAATTAATCCTTCATGCAAACAAACCTTCTTATAAAATTTATTCTTAATGAACTTTTTAGATAAAGTTTTATTATGTTTATATTCTATTTTTCATTTTTCGCATGAGCAATATTCCATGATTCAAATCGGAAGTGTCATGTTTCTGAAATTTTGGGGGTATGCATGCAATCCTCTCATCATAATAATTGACAGTAAAATACGATATTTAACACTTTCATTTCATAGGTGATATGGAGATTACCATGAAGAAATTCTATTTATGCATTTTTATCTTAACATTACTTATTGTTGTTTCCTGTGACAGGGGGCAGCAAGAATATAAAATCGGCGCAATATACAATCTTGAAGGTTCCCAATCCTCACTTGACGTGCCTTCTGCAAAAGGCGCTGAATGTGCAGTCGAGCTGGTTAATGCACAAGGAGGAATTAATGGGAGAAAATTGAAGCTTATTCTTTATGACGGAAAATCCGATCCGGCAGTCATCAAAGAAGCTACACAAAAACTCATTTTTGAAGATAAGGTTCCGGTCATTATCGGCTTCAGTGATACAGATATGGTGCTGGCTTCTGCACCGATCGCAGCACAAAATGATGTGATCTTTATTACTTCGGGTGCAACATCTCCAAAATTACCAGAGCAGGTTCCGACCTACCTTTTCCTCTCATGCTTTGGGGATAATGTACAGTCGGCAGTGCTGGCAGAATACGCATATGAACGGCTTGGCTTGAAGTCGTGCTATGTAGTAACAGATGAGGAAATGGATTTCACAAAATTGCTTTCACGTTATTTTAAAGAGCGATATTCAGAATTGGGAGGGAAGATCGTAAAAGAATCATTTTTCAAAGGTGGAGCAAAGGACTATTCAAAATTTATTTCTGAGACACGAGAACTCGATCCGCAGCCGGACATGCTTTTCATATCTGCAGGTCCCGATGATGTGGGGAATATTATCGCACAATTTCGTGCAGCAGGTATCATCCAGCCGATCTTTGGAGGGGATAGTTATGATACTCCTTTGCTTCTCGAAACAGCAGGTCAAAAAACCAATGATGTCTATTATACCACGCATTTTCTGGTTGAAGAATACGCAGATAATATTTATTTCACCACTCCTCCGGTAAATAACCAGGAGGTTGCCCAGGAACCTATAATAAGATATATCACAGCATATAAGGAAAAATACGACACCCTTCCTTCCAGTTCTTTTGCAGCGCTTGGATATGATGCGGTTATGCTTGTTGCAGGCATCTATCAGAGAGCAGTAAGTATGGAATCTGAAGAGCTCATGAGGATGCTGTCAAATACAAAAGATTTCGCAGGAGTGACCGGAGTGTTGAGTTATGTGAACGGACAACGAATTCCACAAAAGGGTGTGACACTTATCAAGATCCAAAATGGAGAACTTGTATTTCTTGAATCCCTGGTTCCAACAAAAGTGCCAAATCCCTGATTGCTACAATAACGATGCACGCGTGAGAGAAATATTGACATTGCATATAGATAAATGAAAAATCTCTTCAGTTGAATATAAGATTGATTGGAGACCCAATGTATGGTACATATGACGTTCCATTTTCTATAAAAGAAAAGGAACTCTCGATTGATGTCAGCAAGACTGATTATGGTTTTTTATATGCCCGAAAGCTTGCTGATAAACCGGTTTTTGAGAAGATAATTTTATCTGAAAAGTCCCGAATCATTATTAATCCTGTTGAGCCGTTGAATCACCCAAAGCACATTACAAATTATCTGCTCTTGGAATTTGATAAAAAAATCTCGATAGCGCCTCATAAAGAGCAAAGTTTTTATGCTACATTTCCTATAGAAATTGGTGTTTTTATTTTTACACGGCAGGATTTTGCACCCTTTGATGATATCAGCTTGATACCTGCAAAATATAGTTTATATGGAGACCCGCGTATCGGGATTGTGACAAGATATTATGCGACTTCGATCTATGCAGACATTCCTGAAGTCGATCCTCTCCAACAGGGTGTAGTGCATCTCACCATAAAGAATTCCGACTCTCAATGGAACACAATTTCTAGAATTGTTCTCAATGCCTATGGCATGAAACTGTATTTTAACGAGAAGTTGGTTCAACTTTTTGCTTCGATGAAAATAATCAATGAAATTACCGCTGAGACTGACTGCTATGCTCCTCACTCAGAAAAGGGTTTCCGCAAAGCGATGGAACTTTATAAAAGCAGGAAATTAAGCATACTTTCTACAAAATTTGTTATGATGGAAGGACTATAATGCTCAATACAATTGTCTGGGGAAAAGTAACACTTCTACGATTGATTATAGCTCTTGCAATCTTTATAATTTCAATAATAATTTCCAAAATACTCTCCCTCAACGTCCGCCGCGCATTGAAGAACAAAACATCGAAGGACAGCATGGAAGTTGTTGTCAAAGCTATATCATATTTAGTCATAATAATCGGGTTGATCTGGGCGCTTTCTGTTATTGGATTGAAACTATCCGGGCTTTTAGTTGCGGGTGGTATCATTAGTATAATTATCGGTTTTGCAAGCCAGAGTATTGTGGGGAATTTGGTTTCCGGCGTTTTTCTTATGATAGAACGTCCTATTCGTATTGGAAATACCGTGAATATTGGTGACATTACCGGAATTGTTGAGGATATAAGGATTATCTCGACAACCATTCGCACATTTGACGGCTACCAGGTCCGAATTCCCAATGAAGAAGTATTTACTGCAAATATTTCAAACTATGTAACGAACGTGGTCCGCAGGTTTGAGTATGATGTGGGAATCCGCTACAATGATGATGCGGATAAAGCTATTACGATCATAAAGGAATTAATATATAATGAGCCCTTTGCGCTGAAGAATCCCGAACCGCTGGTGTGGGTGAATGATCTTGGTGATAATTCAGTGAATGTGAATGTGAAGATATGGGCACCGGTGAGTGAATGGTGGGCACTCAAGACAAATATGCTCTGGAGAATCAAGAAGGCACTCGAGCTGCAAGGTATTGAAATTGCCTTTCCACAGCGGATTGTTTGGTTTGGAGATCAGCGGCAGGATAATGATTCACTCCCGATAATCAAACCTGAAAAGGAAGATTAATACTTTTTTTCATGAGAAGAGTTTTTTATAAAACTGTGCGGATAATCCTCATAACACTTGCAAGTCTTGTATGCTTGCTTGTGCTTCTCTTTCTAATTGCAGGCTCCTCTATCGGAGAGGGATTTATAAAAGATCTTATTGAGAAGAACCTCTCCAAGACCTTGAATATGACTGTATCTGTTGAGGAATTATATACGAATGTTCTTTCCCATCTGGAAATTCGTAATATACATATTGATAACCCTTCGCCGCCTGAGATATCCTCACTTTCCATTGCTTCTCTCGAAGTAAAGTATAACATCTTTGGTCTTCTCTCAAATAAATTATCGATCTCAGATATTCTCATTCAAGGACTTGATGTCAATCTGATCAGAGATAAGGAAGGAAATTTTCTTATACCGGAGATAGCTTCTGATAAAGAACCCCCAAAAAATCCAATGCAGATTGCTGTTGGGAACATTGAAATAACGGGATCTTCGATTTCCTATGATGATCAGGCGCTTCCATTGGAAACAAAGCTCCTGGGATTCATGTTGACAGTTCATAATGATGAAGCAATTACCAAATATAATTTTCTTATGCAATTCCTTACCGGCGAGATAGTTCAGGATGAGCAAACGTATGAAATAGAGAAATTCCTGGTGGAAGGTTCGTATGAAGAAGAATTTCTTGAAGTATCCAATATCTCATTTTCATCTAAAGGTATAAACTGCTCAGGAAAAGCAACTGCTCATTTCACTGAATCCGACACGACATTTCAGGCACACCTCACAATTGAAGGCGATCCTTCACAATATCTCAAAATCTTCGACAATCAATTACCCCCAAAGCTTAAACCTCATATAAAAAATGTGGTTGCAGAAATAAGTTTAGACGGAAGTCAGGCACAACCAAATATAGTTGCAAAGCTCACTATTCCCACAATTCAGGCAGAAGAAATTTTGCTGAATAATACAATATTAGAAGTCACGATGCGCAATGACACACTCAGACTAAACGATTTCTCAACAGAAGTGTTTGAAGGTTCTCTTTCGGCGCAAGGTTGGATGATGATGGACAGTACTGAATCCTATAACGCTGAACTACAAATAGCAAACATCAATTACACTCAGCTATGGGATTTTCTCTATGATAATGAATCACCGTATAAAGGTTCTTTGGGCGGTACGATCAGCTCATCAGGTTCGGGACGCTCTCTTCTCTCGTCACAAATATCAGGAAATGTACACCTCGGATCGATCATATACAAAACAAAGAGCATAAATCCACTTGACTGCACGTTCTCGTACAAAGAGGGATTGGCAGCGTTTCAAATACTTCAAGGCACTTCATCTATAATAAGCAATTTTACTATTCAGGATTCAGAAGTCACCGGTTCTACTCAAATCGACATAAACAATATCGAGTATATAGCGGGACTTTTCAACCTTTTGGATGCAAAGGGCGCGCTGCATGCGGATGCTGAATTTGCAGGAACACTACTGAATCCTAATATTAAAGTAAAAGTGAAGGGGATTGGACTTTGCTACATGAATTTCCCTGTCGATTCACTTGAAGCAGAAATCCAGTATGCGGACAGTTCCTTGGTAATTAAAACGAGCTCTTTTGAGGGAAAGATCGATTCTCTTGCTCCAGTTGCAAAGAATTTTATCAATGAAGAAGTAAATGGAGAGGTTCGCTATAAAGGAACACTGTCCGGCACTTTAGAAAATTTTTCCGGAAGTATTGCGCTTCATGCAGATCGCGTTACCTATCAGACCTTTTCTGTGCCGTCACTTGCGCTTGAGTGTTCAGCAAGGAATTCTGATATTACGGTGACAGCACTTCATATTGATACTGAGAAAATACGATGTGAAGCCCGTGGCAATTTCTCATTAACTGAACGTTCCGGAGCTCTATCTGTGGATTTCAAAAAGAAAGAAAAAAGTGACAAAGATAACCTAGGCTCAATTGAGAGCACGATCTCTCTTGCAGAAGATATATCTTTCAATGCCAGCCTGAAAGAACTTTCTCTTGAAATGCTTGGTGCAGTTTCTGATTCTCTTTCCGGTATTCAAGGGAGTGTTTCGGGCAATCTGTCATTTAACGGTTCGATGGAGAAGCCGAATGGCTCGATAATCCTTACCGTTGAGAAACCTGCATATAAAGACATATTTGTAGATAAAATTTCTGTTGAGGGAAATCTCACTCCCTCTGAGTTCGTATTGAGCAGCGGTGTTATTCAAATATTTAATAATGAGATCCGTT
>Ga0265595_1001118_pt1 | contig 21649 bp, 17 predicted proteins | sample saktaG_15_FD_190148 | JGI IMG/M metagenome (GOLD analysis project Ga0265595, IMG submission 190148) | Saline water microbial communities from Sakinaw Lake, British Columbia, Canada - sak_2013_06_06_50m | ecosystem: Environmental > Aquatic > Non-marine Saline and Alkaline > Saline ...
CCATTAACAAAGCGGTCATATATTCAATAGGGAAGTTAGCTTTCATATAAGAGGTCTCATAAGCTACTCGTCCATAAGAAGCTGAATGAGCTTTGTTAAAACCATAAGCGGCAAAGGTCTCTATGGTCTCCCACAGTTTTTGTATGATTTTTTGTTCTATCCCATGTTCTGAACATCCCTTAAAAAACTTGTCTTTTTGTTCTTGCATCATTTCTGGAATTTTTTTCCCCATGGCTTTCCTAAATTTATCAGCTTCTGCCCATGTATAGCCAGCCAAGTTTACAGCGATAAGCATAACATCATCTTGGTAAATGATAATTCCATAAGTTGGTTCCAAAATATTTTTTAGCTCAGGATGAAGATAAGTGACTAAACGAGGATTTTCTTTTCTTTTAATATAATCTGGGATAAAGGCCATTGGTCCTGGACGATAAAGAGCTACCATCGCCATAATATCCCAAATTGATTTTGGTTTTAGTTCTTTTAAGTATTGGGTCATCCCTTGTCCATTTAATTGAAAAGTTCCCAAAGTTTCTCCGCGAGCTAACATTTCATAAGTTTTTTTATTTTTTAAATCAATATTATCTAAATCAACTTCTATCCTCCTCAATTTTTTGGCTAATTGAATGGCATTAGAAAGAATTGATAAATTTTTAATTCCCAAGATATCAAATTTAGGTAAATTAACTACGCCGTCTTGTCCTCCTGTATACATATCATATTGAGTAATAATTTTCCCATCTTTATCCAGTTGAACAGGGGTATAATCATCAATTCGGGTGGGAGAAATTAGAACTCCTGCAGCGTGAGTGGAAATATGTCGAGCACAACCCTCAATCTTTTGAGCATATTTTATTATTTCCCGAACATCGGGATTATCTTCTTGGAGTTTTCTAAGTTCTTCTTCCATATCAAGAGCTCTTGATATGGTCATGGGGAATCCTTGAGAACCAATAGGAATTAATTTAGCAATCTTATCGCCCAGTTCATAAGGGTGACCTAAAGCTCTGGTAACATCGCGGACAGACCCACGAGCAGCCATAGTTCCAAAAGTTCCAATTTGTGCCACAGCTTCTTCTCCATACTTGCTTCTCATATAGTCAATGACATCATCTCGACGGTTATCAGCAATATCTACATCAATATCAGGGATACCAGGGCGTTCTGGGTTCATAAATCTTTCAAAAGGGAGTTTTAATTCCAGCGGATTAATTTTAGTAATAAAATTTAAGTAAGAAACTAAAGAACCGGCGGCAGAACCTCGGGTGTTAGTTAAAATTCCTTCACTCCGAGCATGTTTGATTAAGTCAGAGACAATCAAAAAATAAGAAGAATATCCCTTATTTCTGATAATTTCTAATTCATATTCAATGCGGTCTTCAATTTCTTTAGTTTTTTCTAAACCCCGTTCTTTTATTCCAGCGTAGGTAGTTTTTCTTAATTGAGAATCGTAAGTTTCTCCTTCAGGGATTTCAATATCAGGGAAATACCAACTATCAATATCTAACTTAATATTGCATTTATCTACTATTTTTTGGATATTTTTTAATGCTTCAGGGGTGTTTTTGAAATACTCATTAGCGGTTTCTTGATTGATAAAAGAAAAATCTTCTTGTTCATTCCGGCGGTGGGGAATTGAATTTTGGATAGACATTAAAATATCGCGAGCTTTTTTATCTTCAGGATTTAAATAATAAACATCTTGGCAAGCCACCAAAGGAAGGTCTTCGTCATTAGCAAAATTTATAATTTGTTCTTTTAATTTTAATTGGCCTTCAATTTCAGGGTGATGAGTTATTTCTAGAAAAAAACTTCCGAAATTTTGTTTGTACCATTCGGCGACTTCTTTAGCTTTTTCTTTATCATTAATTTGAAGAGCTTTGGAGATTTCTCCACTAAACTGGGGCATAATACAGATTAATCCTTCTTTGTATTGCTCAATGAGTTCTTTATCAATTCTGGGTCTGTAATAAAATCCCTCTAAAAATGATTGACTGACTAATTTGATTAAATTTTTATAACCCTGTTCGTTTTTAGCCAAGAGGACTAAACGATTGTTGCGATTATCAATTCCTGACCGTCTATCATGACGGGTTTTAAGAGCGACATAAAAATCTACACCCAAAATTGGTTTAATATCTTGTTTTAAACATTCTTGGTAAAACTCAATGGTGCCATACATATTTCCATTATCAGTTAAGGCTAAAGCAGGCATCGTATTTTCTTTAGCACGAGCTACCAACTCCTTAATTCTAGGTAAAGCATTTAATAGGCTATAGTGGCTGTGGGTGTGTAGGTGAGAAAATTCAGACATAGTCATATTATAGCAGAACTTAAAAATATTTCAGAATGATTGACAAAATCCTACTTTGTGGTATAAAACAATCAGTGGTCCTTTGAGTGAGATAACTTAAATTAAACCAAAAATGGGGGGTATTAAAAATGGAAAATTTAAGCAGAGTTTCTGGTGGTTGCTTGGCGATAGGGGGAATGTGTCTTGCTTATTTTTTAGTGAAAGCCTTTGCAGAAGAAAAGTTCTCTGCATTCTCTTTCGCTTGGGCATTTCTCTTTATCAGCTGTGGCTTACTAATATTTTTTTCTTTAGTAAGCCCAATAGTTGCTTATATCATTAGCCTAATCATATTCTTTGGTGCCGTCCTTGACTTTTTTATCGTCATGGGGAAAGAACAAAGAAAGAGATTACTTTTCATAGTCATCAGTCTCTGTCTTGGTTGTTTGTTCGTTTTTGATCTTGGCCCACGGTATACTATTTGGTAGTAGAGAGAAAATCTTACAGTTTGACAGCAGGTTTCGCCGGAGGCGAAACCTGTTTTTGTTTTATTTCTTTAATTTGCTTTTTTTACAAAATTAGCTATAATAATTCTTAATATGTCAGTCAGAATGCGGCACACTAGTGGTCATACTAAAAATAGGCGATCACATCATAGCTTAACAGAACCACGACTTTCTAAATGTTCAAAGTGTGGTTCCTTTCATTTGCGTCATCGTGTTTGTGGAGTTTGTGGTGAATATAGGAGTAGGCAGGTAATTGATGTTCAAACACAAATAGAAAAGAAAACTGAGAGAAAAAAAGCGAAGATGAAAGAATTGGGTAAAGATTCCAGCACAAAATCAGAAGAAAAAGAAAAGGTCTTAGATGCTAAAAAGTTATCTAAGAAAACAAAATAGTTTTTTAAAAATTTATCGGGTTTGACAACCTTCAACAATTTAGGTTTATGTTGAATAGGCACCTTTCAAGATCAATAGTTTTACAAACTCTTTTTGAATGGGATTTCAAGGAGGAAGAGAAAACAAACATATTTGATATTTTAGATTATAATCTAAAGGAATTTGCTATTATTTCAGAGGAAAATCTTTTTGCTAAATCTTTAATCACAGGAATTCTAAAAGAAAAAGAAAATCTTGATAATATTATTCAACAAGCTGCTCCACAATGGCCGATAGATAAGATTTCTATTGTAGATAGAAATATTTTACGTATTGGAATTTACGAATTATTGTTTTCTGATAAACAAGAAGTTCCGCCTAAAGTAGCTATCAATGAGGCCATAGAATTGGCCAAAGCCTTTGGAGGAGAAAATAGTGGAAAATTTGTAAGTGGTGTTTTAGGAACTATTTATAAAGAATTAGGTGAACCAAGAAAATATGAAACAACCAAGGATAAACCTAAAAAAGATTTTAAAGATGATGAGGATATAAAAAATTTGCCCCTTCAAGAATTAGGGGGGGCAATTATTTATACAGAAAAGGAAGGAAAAACTCTTTTAGTTTTTGTTCATAATGTTTTTGGTTTTTGGACATTGGTTAAGGGGACAAAAGAAAAAGGCGAAACTCTTGAAGAATGTGTAAGAAGAGAAGCCAAAGAAGGAACAGGTTTAGATGTAGTGGTAGAAGGCAAAGTAAATAGTAATGAATATGTGGCCACTCTTTATGAAGAAGATAGCACCCAAGAAGGTGGTTCACGCACAAGAAGGAAAGTTACTTATTTTTTGGCTAAAGCTGATTTTAATATTCTTGAGTTAGAAGAGAATGGGGGAGAGCGAGGAACTCTGGATGATGTCAGGTGGTTTGAATTATCTAAAATTGATGAAATTGGAACTTATGAAGATTTAAGACCAATAATTAACAAAGGAGTTGAGCTAATAAAGTCTCAAGTCCAAAGAAAATAATTATTAATAGTGTGGAATTATTAAAATCACCCATACTAAATATCATTTGATTTTTTAACAAAAAATCAAATGACTCAAATTTCTACAAAATTTGGTTTAGTAGGGTCATATTTTTCTAATTCGCTTCGTTTATAAGAAAAATATGATTGATTTTACAAAATTTGAAGAAAAAATTGGATTAAAATTTAAGAATAAAGAATTACTAAAAACAGCTCTAACTCATCGTTCTTATGTTAATGAACATCAAAATGAAGTTTCTGAACATAACGAAAGATTAGAGTATTTAGGTGATGCTGTTTTGGAGTTGGTGACTACTCATTATCTCTATGAAAAATTTTCACAAGAGAATGAAGGAGCTTTAACAGCTTACCGGTCAGCTTTAGTCAATACTACTTCTTTATCTCAAGTAGCAGAGAAATTAGAAATAAATAATTTTTTACAATTATCAAAGGGTGAAGCTAAAGATACAGGCAGAGCACGGACTTTTATTATGGCCAATGCAGTAGAAGCGATTATTGGGGCAATTTATTTAGACCAAGGTTATGTCATTGTTCAAAAATTTATTGCTGATAACTTTTTTGGAAAGATAAATGAAGTGGTTAAAAATAATTTGTGGCAAGATGCCAAAAGTAATTTTCAAGAAAAAGCTCAAGAAATTGTGAAAATAACACCCAATTATCAAGTTTTAGAAGAGACTGGACCTGACCATGATAAAAGATTTAGAGTGGGAGTATTTTTAAACAATAAATTAGTGGCAGAGGGAGAAGGGGTTTCTAAACAAGAAGCAGAACAATCAGCGGCCGAGGAAGCTCTCAAAGCCAAACAATGGGGTTAAGAGAATCTTTAATTTCTAATTTTCAATTTTCAAACAATGTAAAAATTTTCAATTTTCAAAGACGAATTTTGGTTTTGCCAAAATTCGTCTTTATTTAAAATTCAATCATTGGAAATTCATTGAAAATTGTAAATTGGGAATTGAAAATTATAGATCTATTGTCTCAGTTGGGTTAATTTTGTTATAATGATTTTAATGAATGACAATTTAGTACTTTATCGTAAATATCGGCCTCAAAGTTTCAACGAAGTTTTGGGACAAAATCATATTACAGCCACTCTTAAAAAAGCTATCAAATTAGGAAATATTTCCCATGCCTATTTATTTTCAGGAACAAGAGGAACGGGAAAAACTACTGTGGCGAGAATTTTAGCGCAAGAGATAAAATGTTCTGTTAATGATTTGAATGAAATAGACGCTGCTTCTAATCGGGGAATTGATGCTATTAGAGAATTGCGGGAAGCAGTGAATGTTTTACCTTTTGAATCTCCTTATAAAGTTTATATTATTGATGAGGTCCATATGTTAACCAAAGATGCTTTTAATGCTCTTTTGAAAACGTTAGAAGAACCACCCCAACATGTAGTCTTTGTGTTAGCTACAACGGAAGTAGAAAAAATTCCTGACACCATAGTTTCTCGTTGCCAGACATTTGTGTTTAAAAAACCGTCACAACAAATTTTGACAGAAATTATTTTAGATATTGCTAAAAAAGAAAAAATCAAATTAGAAAAAGGGACAGAGGAATTAATTGCTTTGTTAGGAGACGGTTCTTTTCGTGATACTTTGGGAATTTTGCAAAAAGTTATTAGTGCTTCGGCTGATAAAAAAATCTCTTTGAAGGAAGTAGAAAGAATCACTGGAGCTCCGAGTGGGGAACTGGTTAATCAGTTTATTTTGGCTCTTGCAGAAAAAAATATAGGAATAGGATTAGAAAAGATAAAAATTGCCTTAGAAAATAATATTGATATGCAAATTTTTGTAAAATTAATTTTACATAAAATTAGAGCTATTTTGTTACTAAGATTTTCTCAAGAGGCAGAAAAAATGTTTAAAGAAGAATTTTCTGAAGTTGATTTCAAATTCTTACAAAAATTGAGCAAAAAGGCCGATTCAGGTATAAATGCAGGGCTAATAGATGAGTTAATTGATGTATTTGCTCAAATAAAGCTCTCCTATATTCCTCAACTTCCGCTAGAATTATTATTGATAAACTTAGCAAAAAATGTAAAATAATAAAGAAATATTGCCAGATCGTCTAATGGTAGGACATCAGCTTTTGGAGCTGGTTATCTAGGTTCGAATCCTAGTCTGGCAACAAAATTGAGAGCGACGAAATTTTATTGCCAGAAGAAATGTGCCTACGCACATTTTGGATAGGATTCGAACAACGGAGTATGTTGCGACCGTGGGGAGCAACAACGAGCCGTGTCCCGTGGCTCTTAATAAAATTCAAGTGGTTAGCGAAGAATTTTATTTAGAGACCGTCAGGACGAATCCTAGTCTGGCAACAAAATTGTGTTTCTTGAATAAAATATGAATAAAAAAACTATTGATGCCTACAATAATTTTGCTCAAAAATATGATGAAGAAACTTTTGATTTTTGGAGTAAATTCCCACAAACTTTTTTAAAAAAATTTATTGGATCAATCAAGAACGAGAAAAAAATCTTAGACATTGGAAGTGGCCCAGGAAGAGATGGACTTATTTTGCAACAAGCGGGAATGCAAGTTGTTTGTTTAGATGCTTCAGAAGCAATGATTAAACTGTCACAATCAAAAGGATTAACCTCTATTAAAGCTGATTTTAACCAACTTCCTTTTGAAGATAATTTTTTTGATGGAATATGGGCATATACTTCCTTGCTCCACGTTCCCAAAAATGAGATTAGTAAACCAATGCAGGAAATTAAGCGGGTGTTAAAGCCCGATGGTATTTTTGGATTAGGACTTATTGAAGGGATAAATGAAGAGTATCGTGAGACTAAGAAAGTGGGTGAACCACGTTGGTTTAGCTTTTACACGAAGAATGAAGTAGAAGATCTACTTAGGCAATATAAGTTTAGGATTATATATTTTAAAGAATTCAGACCAAACACAAAAAATTATTTAAATTTTATTTCGGAGAAATTAGTTTAGTTATAAAATACTGAGAGAAAAATTTTAATAAAAAAGTGGAAATTGTTTTTTCGCTTTTTTTACGAAAAATGGTTTTTTTGGTTTAATGACCAAGAAGTAGGGGTGATTTTAAAGTGTTTTTTAACAAATGGCTCTAAAAAGCCTAAAAAGGAGCAATCTTTTTCTCGACCAAAACAACAACTAACTCGTTACCGAGTTGGTTGTTGTTTTAAATTTGTTTCTTAATAGGCAGATTTTAAACTATTCAAATAAATTAACTAAATATTCGTCAATTTCTCGTTGGTCTAAATCGTAAAAATTTTTTCCACTGGTGTGCAAGTCCGTTGCCAATTTAACACCGACAAAACGCCAATGCCATGGTTCAAAAACATAATAACTATTATCGTCGGGATAGGACATTATAAAACCGTATTTGTAAGCATTATTAAGCAACCACTGATAAGCTATTGTTTGTTCAAATCCTTCCAGCGTTCCTCCAATTCCAGTCGTGATTAAATCAACGGCTGTGCCTAATTGGTGTTCAGAATAACCTTGGTCGGCTGAAAATTGATTAGCAGTGCCATCTCCGTAGATAATAGCATATTGATTTTTGAGAGCAGTTTGCTCATTAAAAGAGCGATAAGCCGAATAGACATAAATTTCTAAATCAGCATTAAGAGAAGCTTTTAACATCTTTTCTAAATAAGGCCAGACTTGTGAATCTATTTTAGAATATTTGGCTTCAAAGTATTCGTAGTTATTTGGTATTTCTGACAGACGAGCTGGGGCATAATGTTCATTTAAAAAGAAAACTTTGGAATATTTTTGTAATAATTCTGGATCGGTTTTACTTAATTTTTCAAGATTCGTTACTGTACCAGTTATATTTCCAACCTCCTCTTTATAAGTACCCAACAAATTTTCTATTTTTCCAACGTTTTCTTTTTCATTGCTTAAGGCTTGAGATAAATTTGTATAAGTTTGGACAATATCTCCTTGTAATTCTGCTGTGGTAGAAGCCAGTTTTCTTTCCAAAAGTTCTAAATTTGAATTAATTAAAGAAAATTTTTCATCTATAGATTTTAAATGATTATTTCCTGACCAAACCAAATAACTAAAAGTGCCAGCGGAAATAACAAAAACTGATAAGATTGTTATATAAACACCTTCTATTTTTGTAAAAAATGATTTCATATTAATATGATTATACCACTAATTCTATATTTGGTGAAATTAAAACGGAAATTACCTCTCCAACAACTCGTCGAATAGGCGGAAACAAAAAAGAAAATCTATGGTATAATAAATTCATGAAAACAAAGGAAAATCGGGATATTATTTCGGTTAATGATTTATATAAAAAAACTCAAAAAGGAAGTGATTTTACTTTATTAGATGTGCGAACTTTGATGGAATATAAAGCAGGACACATAAAAAATGCTATTTTGTTAAATCTTTCAGAAGATTTTTTAAAGGATTTAAAAAAAATTGGTTTGATTGACAAAAAAAAGAATTCTATCATTGCTTATTGTCGGAATGGAGTTCGAAGCCAAATTATTTTCAATGTTTTAAAAACTTTGGGTTTTAAAAATGTTAAAGATATGCAAGGAGGTCTTCTAGAATGGAAAAAGAATAAGCTACCATTAATTAAAGAATAAAGAATTTATGAAGAAAATAGGCATAATAATTTTAGTTTTAATGGGGATTGTTTTTTTGCTTTTAATTCTTAGAGGAGATGAAGATATTTGGATTTGTCAAAAAGGGGAATGGGTTAAACATGGGAGCCCCTCTGCTGAAAAACCAGAACAACTTTGTGAAGAGGAAAAAAATTTAAAAGATTTAATTAAATTAGATTCAATTCAACCTAATGATAAAATTTCTAGCCCATTGTTGTTAAAAGGACAAGCAAGAGGAACTTGGTATTTTGAAGGTGATTTTCCTGTAATTTTAACTAATTGGGATGGTTTAATTATTGCTGAGGGATATGCAATGGCTCAGAGTGATTGGATGACAGAAGACCTTGTTCAGTTTGAAGGTGAATTACAATTTGATAAGCCAGATTATGGAGAGAAAGGTTTTTTAATTCTTAAAAAAGATAATCCCTCAGATTTACCAGAAAACGATAATGCTCTAGAAATACCTATTTTGTTTGAATAAATTAATGATAATTAGGTTTAAAATTTTTTATACACTAATAATATGTTATTATTAATTTAATGGAACTCTCAGAAATTTTAAAAAATAATATTATTGGAAATTTTCTTGATAAGGCAAATTTTTCAGCCAAAGAGATTCTTGAGACAAAGATCTCTGAATCAATAAAGGAATATTTCTCAAGGCAGAAAACTGAAAAAGAGGTTGATTTTACGGTGGAAAATTCCACTGAAGAATCTCACGGGGATTATGCTACTAATGTAGCCATGGCTTTGGCGGGAGTTTTGAAAAAAAATCCTTTAAAGATAGCTCGAGAAATAGTTGAAAAAATAGACCTCCCTGATTTATTAGAAAAAGTGGAAATAGCGACTCCAGGATTTATTAATTTTACAATTAAACAGAATTATTTTGAGAGTGAATTAAAAAATATTTTAGCTGAAAAGGAAAATTATGGAAGATTTAAGGAGAACAACAAAAAAATAATGGTAGAGTTTGGTCAACCTAATACCCATAAAGCTTTTACGGTAGGACATATTAAAGGAGCAATTTCAGGATTAGCTGTCTGTAAATTAATTGAAAACTTAGGTTATAAGGTGATAAAAACTAATTATTATGGTGATATTGGAATGCACACTGCTAAATGCACATGGGGAGTAATGCAAAAAGGGTTGCCAGACAATTTTAAATCTTGGAACAAACACAAAAAGATGGATTTTATTGCTGATGCCTATGTTTATGCTTCTGATAATTTTGACACCAATGAAAAAGCTATCAAACAGATAAATCAGGATATTTATGATGGAGTAAAAAATGAAGCAACTGATTTGTATGAAAAAATTAAAGAATGGAGTTTAGAACATCAGACAATTATTTTTTCAGATTTGGGAGTAGTTTATGATAAACAATATTCAGAAAGTCAGGTTTTTGCAGAGGCTAAAAAAATTATAGATAAAGATGAAAAAGGAATCTTTAAAAAGAGTCAAGGAGCCATTGTTTATGATGGGGAAAAAGATGGTTTGGCTACTTGGGTGATGCAAACAAGTGAAGAAAACCCGACTTATTCTGCTAAAGACATTGCTTTAGGATTTCAAAAATTTGAAGATTACCCAGATTTATATTTGAACCTAACTTTAACTGCAATAGAGCAAGAGAATTATTTCAGAGCAATTATCAAAATCTTAGAAAGATTAGATAATAAATTCAAAAATAAATATTTTCATCTATCTTTTGGTTGGTTGTTAATGGATGGGAAAAAAACCAGTTCACGTAGTGGAAAGAATATAAAAGGGACTGATATTTTGGAAGAGTCGTTAAGAATTGCTAAGACAAAAATTGTTGAATTGAAAGATTATGACGAAAGTAAAAGGGAGAAGATAGCCCGAGTGGTGTCTTTAGCTGGATTAAAATTTTTAATTTTGTCTCATGAATTTAATAAGAATGTAAATTACGATCCAGAAAGATTTGTTAATTTTGAAGGCTATTCTGGCCCTTATATTCTCTATGCCTACGTGCGAGCTAAAACTATTCTTAAAAAATCACAACTTCGGGAGATCCAACCTCCCGAAGTTAGCAAGGTTGGAAGTAGAGGGGGATTTGAGAAAAGTTTGTTAAAATGGTTAGCTCACTATCCCCAAGTAACTTATCGGGCAGGGGTAGAAGTAGCTCCTCACTTATTATGTGTTTATCTATTTGAATTAGCTCAAAGGTTTAATTCATTTTATGCTCATTGCCCAGTTTTGGATGCTTCAGATAGAGAGAAAGAGTTTCGTTTAGCCATTACAGAAGGAGTAGCTCAAGTTCTCAAAAATGGTTTGGGCTTGTTAGGGATAGAAACCATTGAGGAAATGTAATATGCGACAACAAGAAACTTTAGAAATTTTAAAGATGGGGAAAAATGTTTTCTTGACTGGTCCAGCGGGGAGTGGGAAAACCTATGTTTTAAATCAATATATTGATTTTCTTAAAGCAAAAAAAGTTCCAGTGGGGATAACTGCCTCTACAGGAATTGCGGCGACTCACTTAAATGGAATTACTATTCATTCTTGGTCAGGTTTAGGAATTAAGGACAGTTTGTCTGATATTGAAATTGAAAAATTATCAAGTAAAAATTATCTCAAGAAAAAATTTAAATATACTCAAGTGTTGGTAATTGATGAAATTTCAATGTTAAGTGGTTGGCAATTAGATACTGTAGATAAAATTTGTCGAGCTTTCAAACAATCCTCGGAACCTTTTGGGGGAATACAAATTGTTTTATGTGGAGATTTTTTTCAACTTCCGCCAATTAATAAAAAGGGGATGAATGTAGATTTTGCTTATCAAGCTGAGATCTGGAAAAATATGGATTTACAGATTTGTTATTTAAGCGATCAATATCGACAAGATTTAGAAGATGACTTATTAAGTATTTTGAAAGATATTCGGCAAAATGAAATCAGCAAAAAAACTCAAGAGCTTTTACGGAAAAGGCAAAAAATTAAACAGGAGAAAATTGTCCCAACGAAACTTTACACACATAATAAGGAAGTGGATCGCTTAAATTTTGAACAATTAGAAAAAATTAAAGGCTTTCCTCAGATTTACCAAATGCAATGTAGCGGAACAAAAAAGTTATCTGAAACTTTGAAAAAAAGTTGTTTGGCAATGGAAGAACTGCAATTAAAAAAAGATGCAGTGGTAATGTTTGTAAAAAATAATTTTGAAGTTGGTTATGTTAATGGGACCTTAGGAGTGGTAGTTGATTTTGACGGAAACTTGCCAGTGATTAGAACTTATGGGGGAAAAGAGATAATCGTAAATTATGAATCATGGCACATAGAAGAAGACGGAGTAATTAAGGCTAAAATCACTCAAATCCCGCTTCGGTTAGCTTGGGCGATTACTGTTCATAAGAGCCAAGGAATGAGCTTGGATGCGGCTGAAATTGACCTTTCAAGGTCTTTCGTGGCTGGAATGGGTTATGTGGCATTGTCTCGCGTGAGGTCTCTTGATGGTTTATATTTGAAAGGAATTAACAAAATGGCCTTATCTATAAATAAAGATATTTTGAGTTTTGATGAAGAATTGAAGAAAAAATCTGAACAAACAGCCCGTCAATTAAAAATAACTCCCAAAGAAAGAAAAAATAATTTACAAAAAGAATTTTTAAATAAAGCTGTGGTAGATGTGCCGGTGGGAGAAAAAATCTCAACTTATGATTTGACCAAACAATTAGTTGTTCAAGAAATGACAATTGAAGATATGGCTCGAGAGAGAAAAATGACAATAGCAACTATTATCAATCACTTAGAAAAATTAGTAGGGGAACAGGGGACTAATAAAGTGAATCTAGATTATTTGAAAAACGATATTAAAGATTTTGAAAAGATTAAACAAGCTTGGCAGAAAATCAAGGGAGACAAATTAACCCCTGTAAAAAGAATTTTAGGTGATAAATATTCTTTTGATGAAATAAGGGTGGTAAGATTATTGATTTGAAAATTAAAGAAATTTTAGATTGCCTATTGCCTCTTGAATATTTTTATATCCCTTTCTTTCTAAAATTTCTTTTAGCTCTTTATTAATTCTCCCAAAGCAAGAAACCCCTTCTTTTTCAAAAGTAGTTCCAATTTGAACGGCATTTGCCCCAGCTAAAAAAAATTCAAAAGCGTCTTTTCCTGTTTTAATTCCTCCTACTCCAAAAATAAATACTTTGTCTTTCAGAAGATTATAAAAACCACAAATATTACCTAAGGCTACTGGTTTTATATAATCTCCAGACAACCCACCACTTCCATTTCTTGGTTTAATTAGTGGTTTTTCTGACTGGGAGTCAATGATTAAGCTATTACCCAAAGAATTGATACAGGTGATGAAAGAGATCTTATATTTTAGAATTATCCTCGCCATTTTTTCTTGCAAAATTGAATCAAGATAAGCAGGTAATTTTAGACCGATTGGCTTTTTTCCTAAATTAATTAATTGTGATAATAATTTTTCTGTTTCACCAAAGTCATATCCAATTTGAGGGTGTCCTTCTAAGTTAGGACAGGAGAGACTAATTTCAATCAGATCGACCTTGCTGTTTTGAAAAGCTAACGTCATCTTTTTATAATCCTCTGTTGAAAATCCACCAATACTAGCAATTATTGGTTTATCATATTTTTCTTTTATTTTTTCTGCAAATTCAATATATTTTTTATAACCTAAATTAGGCCAACCCATACTTTGAATTAAACCAAAGGGGGTAGTGGAGCAACGAGGTTCGGAGTTACCTTTTCTTGGTTCAAGAGTGCAAGTTTTCATCACAATCGCACCAGAATCACTTTTTGCTAAAGATTCTAATTCTTCAAAAGTAGTATCCTTTACTCCTGAAGCATTTATTACACAAGGGTGAAAATTTTTATCAAGTAATTTAGTTTGGGTATTCATATGCGGGTCCACGAGAATTCGACCCACAATTACTAAACATCTTTTTTCGCTTCGCTCAAAATCTGCTAAGTACTGCTGGCCGTGGCTCGGAAAAGTGCGTTTAGCACTTTTCCTATTACCGTTCGAGCCCTGTCAAAATCATAAATAACAAAAATCACCCAATATAAAATTTAATGATTTTTATTATTGCGGGTCCACGAGGACTCGAACCTCGGATGGCGGTTTTGGAGACCGCTGTTTTACCAACTAAACTATAGACCCATAAAAATAGTATAAGTTAATTATATCCAAATTAAAAGCTAAAAGCACTAAAAAAAGTCGCATGGCGACTTTTTTAACTTTTATTTCTTGGTTTCTTTATGCATAACGTGCTTTCTGCACCACTTACAAAATTTCTTGAATTCCAATTTTCGTTCTACTCCTTTTTTGTTTTTTCTTGTCCAGTAATTGTTTCTTTTACAATCTTGGCAAGTCATTTTAATTAAATTATCTTGTGACATATTTTTGAAACCCTAATTAAATTATCTGACAAAAAAATAGGGCTGTGGTGACATGTGAGTATTATATAGAATATTCTGATTATAATCAAGAGGTTTTTAATGAAAATCCCCTGTTAAGCCCCAAAGGGGCAAAACAGGGGATTTTTGAAAACTAAAATTTAATAACTTCTCATAATCCTTAGCTTTTGAAAAATATTTTTCCAGACGGCTTTTTCTGTAAGAAGAGCAAATCGTTCAAGACTCTTGGGGTGCCATTTTTCTAATTCCTTCTCGGTAACCAATGTATAGTCTCGATTACTTCTATTCGCAGGGTAGTCAGCGTCAATCCAATCATAGAGGGATGCCTTTTCGTTTATAACTGTTAGAATCAGCCGCCCTAAGTTATCTCGTGAATTATGCTGTGGGTAAGTAGAGTTAAACCAGTTAACAATTAATATTCGTCTTGAATTTTTGCGAAGAAAAGAGAGGATGGGCTCGGCATTAGCAATTCTATCAAGAAATGTTAAATTATTTTTCGCGAGGGAAAGCAATTGAGAATAGGGGATTTTCTGTTCAACCCTTCTCTTTTTCAGCCTCTTACCCTTTTCAATTAAGGAAATTTCCTTTTTAATATTAGTGGGTATTTCCATAACAACCTCCTTTTGTTTTTTAGGTTTTCAATATTTACAAACTACTAAAAGTATATAACAATGGTAAAATATTATCAACAAATGGTCCTATCTGTTAGGTTTGTTTTGCTATTACTAAATACTAAATATCTTTTTTGCCTTAGGTTAACAAATTCCGCTTCGCTACATTTGTCCGCCCAGTAGGATTCGAACCTACGGTCTTTCGGTTAAGAGCCGACTGCTTTACCAGCTAAGCTATGGGCGGATATCGTTTATTTCTTTTTTGTGCCTGGGGCGGGAGTCGAACCCGCATCTCGTGAAAGACACGATTTTAAGTCGTGCGCGTATACCAATTCCGCCACCCAGGCATTTTATTTTTCCTGAGGCCTGGGCGGGAATCGATCCACAGTTACTAAAGTTTTTCTTAGTTTTCGTAAACTCAAACTTGAAAAACTAAAGTACTGCTGGTCGCGACTCGGAAAAAGTCCACGGGACTTTTTCCTACCACCGTGCGATTCCTACCAGAACCTCCAAAGTAAAATAATGAAGAAAAGAATTTCCTAATTATTTTACTTGAGGCCTGGGCGGGAATCGCACCCGCGCATGTCGGTTTTGCAGACCGAAGCGTTTCTACTTCGCCACCAGGCCTTTTTTAAACTTCTTATAGTCTACAAATCTTGAGACAATTCGTCAATTCTTTGGCGATTTTTTTCACCTTCATCTATTGCAAAATCAAGGAAAGGAGTAAATTTCATTTTAAGTTTAGATTGAAGGAAATGTCTAAAATCGCTTCTTTGTCGTTTAACAAAATCTAAAGCGGATTGTTCGTTTGAGGTTGGCAAAACTGTTATAAAAATTGTTGCCTGCTTAAGGTCCTTAGAAACATCAGCATCAGTTATTGTAATTAGGGAAGTTCTATTCGATTCTTTTTCCAAAAATTGAGCAGCTAAGTTTTTAATATTTTCTCGTACTTTTTCTTGTCTCAATGTCATTGTTTTTATTTTTCAATAATTTTGTAAGCTGAGAGAACGTCACCAGAAGCAACATCGATTTTTGATTTTAAATTCATTCCAAATTCATCTCCCTCACTTACTTCTTTAACTTGAATTTTCTGTTTTTGAAGATTAATAATTATCCCTTTTCCAATTTCATAATCTCTTCTCAAAATCTTTACATCAGAAGATAATATTATCTTACCCTCTTTTACCTTTCCTCCGATTATTTGTCCGTCTTTAGATTTACTAAAGAGTTTCATAATTTTAGCTGAACCAGTTTGTTCCTCTACTTTTATTTTAGGAATAAGGTTTTTAATGTTTTCTTCTAACCATTCCGTCAATTTATAAATGACATCAACAATAACAATTTTAATATTTGATCTTTCCGCTAGACTTTTTATTTGTTGATTAATTTTTACATTAAAACCAACGATTAAAACATCTCCCTTATTCCCAGCTAATTTTATATCGTTCTCGTTTATATCTCCCACTCCAGCTGAAATGATTTGAATGTCAGCTCTTTCTTGTTCAATCTTTTTTATTTCTTGTTGAATGGCATCAATTGTTCCAGAAACATCAGCCTTAATTATTATTAAAATTTTTGTTTTTTCTTCATTGTCAGAAGTGTTTATTTTTTGAGAAAATCTTTTGGTTAAAACATCTGATTTATTTACTTGATTACTAATAAAGTTTTCGGCTTCTTTTTTTGATAGAAAAGTTACAAAACTGGTTCCTGTTTCGGGAACCGCTTTAATTCCAATCAATTTAATTGGATTTGAAAAAGTAGCCTCATTAATAGGTTCTCCTAAAACATTTTCTAACCCTCTAATTGGACTTACTTTATTGTTTATCACAATAAAATCACCTTTTTTCATTCTTCCATTTTTTATTATAGCCGTAATTTCTGTTCCTTTTTGAGTATTAATTTTTGATTCCAAGACAAAACCACTTGCTGGTTCGCCTTGATTACCTGTTAATTCCTCCATATCAGCTACCAAAAGCACTGTCTCCAAAAGCTCAGAAACACCTTGTCCTGTTTTGGCTGAAATCATATTAAACGGAATATTTCCACCTAACCCTTCAAGAAAAATTTCGTTTTCTAATAATTCTTGTTTAATTTTTTCAACATTTGCATTTTGTTTGTCAATTTTATTGATAGCTACCACCACTGGAATGTTAGATTCCTGAATACTTTTATAGGCTTCAATTGTTTGAGGTTTAACTCCATCTTCGGCTGAAATTATTAAAATGGCTATATCAGCCAAACAGACTCCAGTAGCACGGACGTTTGAAAAAGCAGCATGTCCAGGAGTATCAATAAAAGTAATTTTTTTCTTTTCTTTTTTATTTTTTTCATAAAGAACTTCATAAGCAGAAATATGCTGAGTAATACTCCCGGCCTCATTTTCAACGACATTGGTTTTCCTGATGAAATCCAACAAGGTTGATTTTCCGTGGTCAATATGCCCCATGACAACAACAACTGGCGGTCTTTCTATTAAATTTTCCCTGATTTTTTTACTCATAATTTTAAAGAGAATTTTTGGTCTCATTTAGAACTTTGGTTTCCTCTTCAGAAAGTTCATATTTTGACTGCCAATTTTCAATGGGTTTAGCAAAGATACTAACTTTATCTCTAGTATATAAACTAGACATCACTATTCCTTTTCCTTTTTTATTCAAAAAAGTTGTCGCAAAGCTTTGATCCCCACCGACTCCATCTTTTTTAAAAGGATTAAATCTTACAATCTCTATATTTTGAATACTATTTTTCAACTTATTCTCTAAAACATCCAGTTTATCTATAGTTTCATTTCCAAATTGTTGTAATTCTTCAATCTTGTTTTCAATAGAATCAATTTTATTTCGTAATCCTTTCTTATCTCTAATTAAATTAATATCTTTACTTTTTACTTCTAATCTTGTTAACCACAGAACAAAAAGGATGTTAACCCCGACAAGAACATATAAAGCTAGCTCTTCTAAAGTAAAAGTCATAATACCAAAAATTATACACTACAAACACTTTTTTGCAATTTAGAAAAACCATAGTAAAATAACGATTAATGAAAAAAAGAATCTATTTAGACCACGCTGCTGCCACTCCTGTGAGGAAAGAGGTTAAAAAAGCCATGGAAAGATTTTGGAATGTTGATTTCGGAAATGCAGGAGCCAATCATACTGAAGGAATCATAGCAAAACAGGCCTTGACTGAATCTCGAAAAAAAATAGCCAAACTTGTAAATGCTCAATCCGAAGAATTGATTTTTACTTCAGGGGGGACAGAAGCAAATAATCTAGCTATCTTTGGTATTCTTAATAAATTAATTGAAGCAGGACAACAAGTTAAAGAAATGCACTTAATTACCACTGTTTTTGAACATCCTTCAGTTTTACAGTGTTTTAAATATTTTGAAGAAAAAGGCGCTCAGGTTGATTATTTAGACATTAACCAAGAGGGGATAGTTGATCTTGAACAGTTAAAAAAAATAATCACATCTAAGATAGTTCTAATTTCAATTATGTTCGTAAATAATGAAATCGGGACTATTCAGCCAATAGAAGAAATAGTAAAAATCATACAAAATTTTAAAAGACGACAACCACAATCCTCAGCCTTTCCAATTTTTCATAGCGACGCAGCTCAAGCTTTATTGTTTTTACCTATTGATATTCAAAAATTAAATATCGATATGATAAGTTTTGATGCTCAAAAAATATATGGACCGAAAGGAGTAGGAATTCTTTTTGTGAAAAAAAATATTGAAATTAATCCTTTGATTATGGGAGGAGGCCAAGAGAGTGGTCTTCGACCGGGAACCGAAAATACACCTCTCGTTGTTGGTTTCGCTAAAGCTTTGGAAATGGCAGAACAAGACAAGAAAAGAGAAAGCCAACGATTAATAAAATTGAGAAATTATTTTATTAAGAAAATTTTAGAAAAAATTCCAGGCACCAAACTAAACGGCAACCTTAACCAAAGGTTAGCTAATAATGCCAATATTTTTTTTCCTAACAAGAATAATGAATTTATGATCATTCAATTAGACCAACTGGGAATTGCTTGTTCTACTAAATCAGCTTGTTTAACAGGGAAAACTTCTTATGTGGTTAACTCATTAGGAAATAGAGAAAATCGAGATAAAGGTTCAATCCGTTTTACGATGGGAAAATCCACTACCAAAAAAAATATTGATTATTTAATTAAATGTTTAATTAAAATTTGTTCAATTTGATTTTATAACTTTTTTGTCTATAATATCAAGTAGGTATTCAGAGGTTAGTTATTTAGGTTTTAGAGGAAAAATCGCAAAGCGATTTTTCCTCTCCTAACTCCTAACACCTAAATCTTAATCACTAAATTTATGAACATAGAAGAATTAAACAAAACTCAAATAATCCTCTTAACTCTCTTAATCAGTTTTATCACTTCTATTGCTACGGGTATTGTGACTGTTTCCTTGATGAACCAAGCTCCTAAAGTTGTAACTGATACAGTCCACAAAGTTATTGAAAAAACAGTGGAGCGAGTTGTCCCTGGTGAGCAAAAAGCTACTATTATTGAAAATACAGAGACTATTATTGTTAGTGATGAGGACTTTGTTATTAAAGCCATTGAAAAAAATTCAAGCTCATTGGTCAGGGTTTTTAGTTTAACCAAAGATAAAGAAGGAAAAGACCAAGCTAATTTTATTAGCTTAGGTGTTATTATTTCTAAAGAGAATGAAATACTAATAGATGGAAAAGGTTTATCCAAAGAAGGTAATTATTTTATTACTGACGGTAACTTAAATTTAAAGTTAGCTTTTGAAAATAATTTAATGGATGATGACCTAACTTTATTAAAAATTCAAACACCTAGTCCCGAAGTTTTAGGAGAAGAAGAATTAATTTTTACTCCCATTGAATTAGGTGATTCTGATGTTTTGAAATTAGGACAATCAGTTATTTCTTTGGGCGGAGAAACATCCAATGTTGCTTCAACTGGGATTATTTCAAATTTAAAAAGAGACAAATTATCACTCGTAGCAACTACTGGTGAACCACCGATTGAAAGTTCCAAAACAGAGCTAAAAATTATGACAACTGAAATTGAAACAAACCTTGATTTGCAGTTGCCCATGAGTTTATTGATAGATTTGGACGGAAAAGTTATCGGAATCAAATCAAAATCAAGTTTTTTCATTCCTGTAAATCTAATCAAGCGAGATTTAGACAAACCTCATCAAACCAATTCAGAAACAATTAATTCCAGTCAAGGAATATAATTTTTCTTTTGCTCTAATATTTTTAAATTATGCCTCCTTTCCAAAATTTTACAACTAAAGCTAAAGAAGTTATTCGTCTTTCTCACGAGTTAGCTATTGAACGTGGGCAAAATCATGTTAATCATTTACACCTTTTTACAGCAATCTTAACTCAGGAAGAAAATGTGGTTATATCTATCTTAGAAAAATTAAATGTAGATGTTATTCTTTTAGCAGATACTTTATTAGAATTAATTGAAATCCCCGAAAAAACTACTACCCTAACGCCTTCTTACCAAATCTTTTTAACACCTGAATTAGCACAGGTCTTACAAAAATCAGTTACAATTGCACAGGACTTAAATGATGATTTTGTTTCAGTAGAACATTTATTTTTAGCTTTATTTGATATTCCAGGAGACACTCACGAAATAATGACAAGATTTAATATCAAAAAAGAAGATGTCCAAACCATTCTCCAAGAAATCAAAGAAGGTAAAATCACCAACATTAAAAAACCCAAAAAATACAAAACTTTAACAAGATTTACAAGAAATTTAACCCAGTTAGCTAATGAAAATAAATTAGATCCAGTCATTGGGAGAGATAATGAAGTTAGACGAATTGTCCAAATTTTGTCTCGCCGAACAAAAAACAATCCCATTTTGATTGGGGACGCTGGAGTAGGAAAAACAGCAATTGCCGAAGGTTTAGCTTTGCGTATTGTTCAAGGCGACATCCCAGACTCTCTCAAAGATAAAAAACTAGTGTCTTTGGATTTAGGTTTATTGGTAGCTGGGACTAAATATCGCGGAGAATTTGAAGACCGTTTGAAATCTATTATAAAAGAAATTCAACAAGCTGAGGGGAAAATTATTTTGTTTATAGACGAAATCCACACGATTGTCGGAGCGGGAGCTGCTGATGGCTCTATGGATGCCTCTAATATGTTAAAACCAGCTTTAGCGAGAGGAGAATTGCAAGCAATTGGAGCTACCACTTTGCGAGAATATCAAAGATACATTGAAAAAGACCCTGCTCTAACAAGACGTTTTCAACCAGTTTATGTTAGCGAGCCCTCAATTGAAGATGCCATTGCTATTTTGAGAGGATTAAAAGAAAAATATGAACTTTATCATGGAGTCAAAATTATTGATGAAGCCATTGTCGCTGCAGTTAATTTATCCAGTCGTTACATTACAGATAGATTTTTACCAGATAAGGCCATTGATTTAATTGATGAATCAGCTTCTTCGCTTAAAATTTCTTTAGAAAATAAACCACCAGTTTTAGAAGAAGCTGACAGAAATATCCGACGATTAGAAATTGAGAAAGAGGCGCTTAAAAAAGAAGCCAAAACAAAAAACAATGATCGCCTAAAAGAAATAGATAAAATAATTGCTGATCTCAAAGAAAAAAATTCAGAATTATCTATTAAGTGGAATAATGAAAAGAAACTTTTGGCCGAAATAAAAACCATCAAAGAAAGTTTAGAACAATTAAGAATTGAGTCTGACCAAAGTGAAGCCATGACTGATTTGGGTCGAACAGCGGAAATTCGTTATTCCGAAATTCCTCAGGCTGAGAAAGAA